>ENA-UOOR01001115-UOOR01001115.1-fermentation-metagenome-genome-assembly--contig:-NODE-1115-length-33517-cov-20.476212_pt1 | contig 33517 bp, 30 predicted proteins | sample MGYA00245780_ERZ724029 | MGnify/ENA primary metagenome ERZ724029 (study PRJEB28704, sample SAMN03018315) | fermentation metagenome | biome: anthropogenic terrestrial biome; feature: soil... | reverse complement strand
AAAGGTTTGGAATTCAATGTGCCAGATGATAGTATCCTTGACGATGCGATAGACGAGGAGCTTTTCAGATGCTCCCTCCGAAAAATCTTCTTCTCATCATTATAGTTCCTCAAAAGGTATATATTCCCACTTTTGTGATACTATTCTGTGCCTTCTGAAGGATCCAAAACAATAATAGAGGTCTCTGAGCTGAGCAAGTCCTTCGGGGAAGTCAATGCCGTGGATGATATCAGCTTCTCTGTCAAAGAAGGACAGCTTTTCGCCTTTCTCGGACCCAACGGTGCAGGTAAGAGTACCACCATCAACATGCTATGCACCCTCCTAAAACCAGATTCTGGCCGCATGATAATAGACGGCCATGTTCTTGGGGAAGATGATGCGAAGGTCAAAGAATCCATAGGTATCGTCTTCCAAAGAGGAGTGCTTGATCCTCTGCTAACCGTCAGAGAAAACCTTCTGATACGTGGGGCACTATACGGTTTGGACAAGAAGGAGAGTGCCCGTATGGCGGACAATGCCATGGCGGCCATGGAGATAGAGGACATAGCTGACAGGAGGTACGAGGTCCTCTCGGGAGGCCAGAAACGGAAGGCTGACATAGCCAGAGCCCTGGTCAATAAACCGAAGCTCATATTCCTGGACGAGCCCACCACCGGGCTAGACCCGAGCACCAGGAAGCATGTGTGGAATCTCATCCTCGATCTGAGAAGGGAGGGGGTCACCGTCTTCCTGACCACTCACTATATGGAGGAGGCGGAGGGCGCCGATATGGTAGTGGTGGTGAACAACGGCAGAATCGTAGCGGAAGGGACGCCATTTCAGCTCATGGAGAGATACAGCTCTGATATACTGACCTTGATTCCTAAAGACCCAACAATTTTTGACCGCATTCTCAAAAACGATTCCGTAAGATTCTCCAGGCACGGAGAGAGATTCCTGATCCCCATCGAAAGAACCCTGGAGGCCGCCGATCTAATAACGAGATACAAAGAGCAACTGGTCTCCCTAGAGGTCCGCGCAGGGACGCTGGATGATGCATTCATAAACATAACTGGGGGCGGTATAGAATGAGCAGCGCCAACGTTGTGCTCTCCCTGACGAAGAGGAACGCCCTATTGTTCTTCAGGGACAGAAGCGCTGTCTTCTTCTCATTCCTGGGTGCGATAATCATCTTGGCCCTTTACATACTGTTCCTGAGGGATAACTATCTCGGAGAGATGGGGTCCAATCCCGGAGCCACCGCCATAGTGGACGGATGGATGATGGCGGGCGTCGTCGCCGTTACATCGGTAACGACCACGGGCGTATTCCTTCAATGCATGGTCAACGACAGGAGCACGGGTGTGGTAGATGACTTCATGTCCTCTCCCACGAAGCCGATGGCATTCACCCTGGGGTACATACTGAGCACGTTCCTGATAGGTCTGTTGATGAGCCTGGCCGTAATGGCCATTGCCCTGGCGTACCTTTTCAGCATGGGCGCGGTCATTCCCGCAGAGAACATACTTCTGGCTGTGGGAGTGCTCTTCCCTTCGGTCCTGTCCGCAAGCGCCATAATGTTCTTCCTGGCATCTTTCATAAAAACGGAAGCGGCATATGGCGGTTTCAACACCATCATCGGAACGATGATGGGATTCGTTACCGGGACTTACATACCTGTCGGAATACTGCCGGGAAGCGTCCAGAATGTGGTGGGATCCCTTCCGGCATCCCATGCGGCCATGATACTCAGGGATCTCTTCGGAGGAGATAACATAAACACCATGTTCTCAGGAGATGCGGTCGCGGCCAACGAATTCAGGGACCTTATGGGCTTCAACCTCTACGTTGGCGGATTCCAGATAGAGCCGTGGATGGGTATCGCGGCGATGCTTATCACCGCTGTTGTGTTCTTCGTCCTGGGAACCTACAACATCCACCGCAAAAGAGCCTGATCAGCGCCTTCCCTTGGGCTTCCCGTAGTTCCTTATCGGCTTACGGTAGACGTAGATCAGCAACAGTATCAGGATTATGACCACGATGACCATCAGATAGTTGAGCCAGTCGTAATTCGTGTCCTGAGCGTGGAATGACACCGCGTGAGAGGGACCAAGGCCTTGTATCGGACCTATCATTCCCGTGTCGTCAGACCCGATATAGAAGCTGTGTGTCCCGGAGAAGCTGCTCACAACGAAATTGTATGTGACCTCCTTGCTCCCTCCGGCAGGTATCGTTACTGTGGTGTCGCTGCCTTCCATGCGCTGACCGTCAACGACGAAGAATACGTTGGCAGTGACGGATACGGCTCCTGTGTTCTTCAGTGTAGCCTTGAGGATGATGGGGTCCACAACTTTGATGGGAACCTTCACCTCCGAGACCAGGACGGTGTTGTCCTCAGCGGAGAAGAACTTCACATGATACCTGTAATCCCCTGCGGTGGTGGGTGCCTTCACAGTCCTATCCGTGGGTGAGGAGGGGCTGATGGTCCCGGTGACCGTGGAAACGGATGTTACTCTGTTCCCGCTGCTGTCTATCAGTATCGCTTCATACTTATACGCAGCATCACCGGACAGGGTGAAGATGACGTTCTTGCCCGTCTCCACGTATGTGCGGTCCCCGACCACATTGGTGACGGCCGCATCCGTTCCGTCATCCGAGGCCAACACCAGGAATCCTCCTGCCATCAGCATTATCGCTATCGCCAGCACGGGCATCACTTTCTTCGTGAGAACACCCCCCTTCTGTAGCCTAACCATAGAGTAAGGAGCAGCAGGAGCACCGCAGTAACGAGGAGACCCCAGAATACCGCAGGTATGTCGCTCAGCTTGATGAGCGCGCCTCTGCCGTCGGCGCTTGTCTTGTCCAAAGACAGCTCGGCAGTCTCATGCTCGAATGTCTCCTGGAAGACAGGAGTACCATCATCAACAGTGATGTTCACATCCGGAACAACCCCGGGGGCGGTCTTCTGCAAGGATGTCGTGGTCAGTTTCACATATACTGTCTCCTCTGACAGGCCCTTTACATCAAAGGTCTGCGCAGATGAGGACAGGTTCTTCAGCGTGAGGCCGTCAGCAGATACCAGCGTAACATGCCAGTCCGCTTCTGAGATCGGGCTGATCGTGTATGTCTTGGTGTAATTGTATGTGTTGGTCACGGAGATCGCGTACATGTACTCGTTCTCACTGACCACGTCAGTACCTCTGGAGAACGTGACCTCTCCGTCGGTGGTCTTCTCCCACGGAACCGCATCGCTCAGGGTAGCCGTTGCCATGCTCTTGCCGGACAGGTCCGCTGCAGAGACCTTCAGGTCCTGAGCGGCCATCTGCCTGCCGTCGAAGACACCTGTTGCGTACAGGACGCCCGTCGTCGATATAGCAGACGCAGGAGTATTCCTTCCAGGATCGGAATAGAAAGTCAGGGACCTCCATCCGCTTCCTGTAAGGACGACCGTCCTGTCAGATGTCATTGTGATCGTTACTGTGAACTCCACCTCGGAATTCCTAAGATCGGTCATATCCATTGCCGTCAAAATGGTGGACATCGTAACGCCCGTGACTTCCGGTACACCTGCACCATCATTCAGCACGGCCAGGTTGACCACGGCACTGTCCCATTCTGCAAGAATATCAGTTGATTGCACGGTTCTTGTCGCCGAATAGGGATATTCCGTACCGTCAGACTCCATGGTAACATCCACGGAGAACGTCATGCTGCCGGATCCCGATACTGGGACCTTTATCGTGTATGTTCCGCCGGACACGGTGCCCTGGATCTTCGCACCGCTTGCAGTAGTGACCTCCAGAGTCCCGCTTGCGGATGCGCCTACGTATCCTGTGAAAGTAACGATGCGGTCCATAGCGGATACATCAGAGGCAACGTCTGTCGTCACGGATACGTTCCCTACTGCCATCTGCTTACCGTCTGCGCTTGTTGCGATTATCGTGTAGTCGTGACCACCCAGCACCATGTATGTGCGTGTGACGGTACCATTGTCGGACAGATGTGTCACCTTCCCGCCGTCAGAGGAGGCTGTGACCTTCACATCCGCATCTGCAGCCGAGGTTATGGTCAATTTGTAGTACGGCTCTGGGAACACGTTGCTATCGACGTCCAATACCATACCATCATACACAGGCATACCGACTTGCCGGAAGTAATTCCCTGAGGCATTGATGGTCTCAACGATCATGGTGTTAGAGCTAAGGTTATTGAAAGTTTTAGTGCCGGACACTGCTATGGTCTCTAATCCGACTTTCATCTCGTAAGGTGTGTTGTTCTCTACTTTGACAGTAGCGTATACTGTGAAATTGAGGTTCCTGTCGGCGGTGTTTCCTGAACTCACATTCTCCTCAGTGAATTTCTCGTATGTTACGGGAGTTGCGCTCGCGTCCTTGAACTCGAATTCGCTGCCGGGCGAGAACTCAATCTTCACAGAAGCCTTCCATGAATCCGGGGCCATGAGGGAATATGCGCCGCTCTTGTCAGTAGCCATAGGTATCACTGTGTCGCTGTCCCCGATCGTTACGAGCATTTTCAGATAGGGGAGAGCAAACGTTCCCCATCTGACATTGCCGGAGATCTTGTAGGCGCTGCCCATGGTGATGTCCCAGTCCGGAACGGCGGAGGTTGCCACTGTTATCTCGCTGACTGATGCTTCGGATGTAGTGTATGCATACAGAGTGTACGTTCCGGTTGGCAGCATCGCGCTGTATGCGCCGTCGGAACCGACCGACAGATACAGTGTGCGGCCGTCGTCGGCTATTATCGCCAGTGTACCGGAGACCGCCTTTCCGGCGGAGTTCTTCAACACCCCTGACACTTCGTAGCCTGTTACCGTCGACGGCGCCAAAGTGGTCAGATTCCATGTTACCTGGTCACCCTCTGCTTTGTAGAAGGAGTATGCGGGAACCGCTCCAGAATCCGCGCCATCCGGCACGAATGTTCCGTTGACCGATCTGAATGTGGGCCCGTGCACAACGTAGGGTTCCGCAGGACGATTAACAACAGGTATGTCCGTTGTGGGTGCGCACGTTATCGTGGCCTTGGTAGCTGTGGCGGTCGAGGATGCCTGGAACATGCTGCCGAAGGCGGTGCCGAATGTTGCATCCGCAGCCGTGGCGGTATACCATCCTGCAGGCACGGATGTCTTGGCAACCGTCTCGGTGGCACCTGCTATCGCAGAATACGTTTCTCCCGTATCCACGTTGGTAAGGGTCACGGTCTTCCCTACGAGCGCCTCCCCGTACATGTTCTTGACAGTTATCTCTACCTCTGCATCATCCAGATCTATGACGAAACCTGTGCTGGCACCGGGATGCACCATCACGGTCTTCGTTTTAAGGGATGTGCCGTCCGACGCAAGAACCTCTACGGCATACTCATCAGGCATCATGCTGCCGATAGAGAACGTGTTGCCCGTGAAAGCAGACGTGTAGACCCCACCGGATGCGGTGCCAGTTAGCTTCAGGGTCGCTCCCGTCGGAACAGTGGCGCCGGACAAACTCCCTGACAGCGAAGTGGGCGGGATCGCGCAGTCAACGGTCACCGCGGGATCGGAGCTCTGTATCAGAACGCCGTCCGTGAGATTGAGGGACCCGGAGTAGAAGTTGACCTTCCCGCCGGCAGGCACCGTTACGCTGTACTTGCCGTCGGTGCCGGTGAATGCGGTGCTGCGCACCATGCCGTCCGAATCGACTGCGGAGACACGGATGCCAGAGATGTTGTCGGCCCCCATGGTCACCGTGCCGCTTACGTCCGTGCCGGTCACGCCGACATATCTCATTATGAGGGGCAGACCGCTCATGTAGTTGATGAGGCCGCCGTTGCTCTTCTGCAGCTCCGCCGCGGCAGGCTGGCTCATCCTTACCCATCCGTCGGAGCTGTGGGTCGCATCATCGTCGGGGTTGTACATTACCTCCCAATACTCCACCTCGAAGCCTGACATCCCGAACCCGGGGTGAGGCACGACGGTGCCGTCGCTGAGACTGAGGTCGTTGAAATAATTGTAAGGTCCGAAGGAACCGGTGTAACCGGCCTCCTCGGGGCTCATCCCGATGTAGGACCTCCAAAGGTAGGTATCGTACATCTCACTGGTGTAAACGAACCCGTAATACGAGGAGGTCGCGAACTGGGGAACGGAACCGTTCTCAACGACATACCCGTTGAGGAAGGCCATCATAAGGAATGCGTTGCTGTATTGCGGGTAAAGCGGGAACATCGTGCCGCCCACTGCACCGTAGGAGATCTTGTCCCCTGTGGCGGCGCATACGTCGTCATACATCTTGGCCACCTGGGACTGCCCGTAGTTCTCTGTGAGCATGTCCACAAGATAGAGGTACATCAGATTCTCACAGCTCACGTCCGAGCTGACTATGCCGTACCTGCCGGGGTTCAACAGTACCTCGGACCTCTTGGAATCGGGATCGGCTATGACCGCTTTCAGTTCGTTATAATCCTCATCACTCATACCGGCTCCCTTGAGAGCTGTTTCTAAAGCGCCGGGGCCGTTGACGGACAGCAGCCTGATCAGCATTGCGGCGATTACGCCTCCGTCAGATGCACTGGCCAACAGCATATTCGATGCGGCGGCCGAGCCGTTGCCCTGAGGGTCGCTGACGTTCTTGTACCCTCCGCGTGTCACGGCATCCGACACATACTCGGCCCAGGTGAACATGGCCCCTTCTTTGGTGACTCCCGCCTGGGTTCCGAATGCGTCACCTATGACCCAGTTGTCCGGAGTCATGACATTGTAACCTATTGCACCGAAGACGTCGCCGCTGAAAAGCGGTCCCATGCTCTCGTTGCGCTCATCCTTCTCGTTGTAAGAGATGCCGGCATCCATGGCGTACATGGCATTCGGGGCGCCGACCAGCAGGATGACGGATATGATCGAAAGAAGCGGTATGGGCTTGAGCATCTTCTTCAGGAAGGGTGTTGCGTCAGAGGCTTTCAGGGAGGAAAGGTAGTCCTTCAGCCCCGCCGTCTTGTAGATCTGGATCGATATTATGGCGAACCCCACCGCATATGCGGGCGCGGCTATGGATGCCAGAGTCACATTCCTCCAGCTTATGACCATGAGGACCACGAGCCAGCTCATCGTGAACAGATAGTGCCTGGAGGCCATGCTCTTCCTGAGCAGGATCATCACGAAAACGGATGCCCAGCCCAACCACATGGTCACCCATCCGAAGTAGGCCGAGAGCGCCGAAACGCTCGTCGTGTTGCCTCTCATGAGCTCAGCGAACTGGGAGGAGCCGTACAGGCTGCCTCCGAAGATCACATCGTTGAAGAGCCCTCCGCCGAAATAGTAGAGAAGGGCAAGAGCCAGCACCGTTATTCCTGCGAAAACGGGGATCGTGGCTATCCAAGGCATCCTCCTGGTCTCTGCGAAGGCTGTGCACGCAACGCATGCCATTATCGCATAGAGCAGTGTGCCCAGCAGAAGAGGTCTGAAGAGGCTGACCCCGAGGAAAACAGGGACTGCGATCAAAAGACCCAGCATTATGGTTATGGAGTAGAACAGGGCCAGGGGCCTCGGGTCCCTGCGTGTGAACCTGTCATAGAACAGCTGTATGGCCATCAGGACGCTGTACGCAAGGATCAGGATGTGGAATCCGTTCCATGAGAGCACGATCAGGGCCATGAAAACACCGGCCAGCAGAGCGTTGATCAGTGCGCTCCTGTTGCCTTTGAGCGTTCCTTTGAGCCCGCCGAAATCCGTCTCGCTGTCGGTGGCGCGGATGAACCTCACGGTGAAATAGAACATCATGACCGCCAGGAAGGACACGAAGGCGGTCTCGGTACCCATGGATATCACGGATGTTGCGATGAGTATCGGGCACATGGCCATGAACAGAGAGGTCAGTATCCCGCCGGCACTGCTGCCGGTTATCTCCCTGCCCAGATAGTATGCGGCTATGCAGGACAGCACACCGAACACGGGGGCCTGACAGGCCAGAGCGGCGGATGCTGCGGTGGAGGGGCTCATCCCGAAGACCGTGGCCAGGTACGCCACTGTGCCGACCATGAGATCGAAGAGGGGCGGGTTGGGGTTGACTGAGGTCAGCGGATAGTTGAGATAATCGTCCCAGATGATGAAATTCCCGGTCTCCACGAATTCGCGGATCACGCGGAGATGGTATGTGGCATCGGAGCCTCCGGAAAGAGCGAAGGAAGCTCCCATGATGCCGGCGGCGAAGTAGATCCTGATGAAGGCGGCTGTCGCGAGTATGACTATCAGCACCGCAATGGTGCGCCACTTGCTTTTCATCCTATCCGCGATGCCTTTCTTATCGGGAATGTCGGACCTTTCTCCGAATCTGACCATTATATCTATGTCTCCGCCTGCGAAGTGGCTGACGATTGCCAACTACGTATAAAAAGCTGACAGGGGTGCATGCGCGCGTACCTAGAGCACGGACCTTATCTCGGACTCGAAGGCCCGGGCCGCCTTCCTGGGCTCTGCTGCACCGTATATCGCCCTTCCGATTATGGCATAGTCCGCCCCGGCCCTTATCGCATCCGCCGCGGAGCCTCCCTGGGCCCCCACTCCGGGCGACAGGATCTTCCTTCCCCCTATGATGCGCCTTATGTCGGCTATCCTCTCAGGCCTGGTGGCTGGGGCTATGAATCCTGCGGCTCCGCACCTTGCGCCCATGGCAGCCATCTCCTCCGCATGGAGGGCGGTGAACATCTTTCCGCCGGGATGGCTCATCTCGGTGACGGCATATATCTCGGCCTTGCCCGCCGCCTCTACCGCCGCTACCATGGAGTCCTCCCCGGTGAAGGCGTGCACTATGACAGCGGACGCTCCCCGGGAAACGGCGTTGCTGACTATCAGCTTCACCGTGTTCGGTATATCGGCAACCTTGAAATCGCAGATCACGTCGGTTATCTCCGATAGCTCCGAGATCATGCCGGGGCCTGCCGAAAGGACCAGGGGCCAGTTTATCTTCACCGCGTCGATGTGACCCGACACATCCCTGGCTATGGCCAGGGCCTTATCGCCGTCCGTCTCATCAAGAGCCAGGACTATGCGCGTGTCCTTCTTCATGTGCTGAGCATAGCCCCGCAAGGGTTATTAAAACATCGCGCCGTTCACGCGGATATGAGGACCACGCGAATGGAGTGCGGCTCCGCCAGGACCGGACCTTTGGCAACCGGCTGCGAGCATTGCCTGAACGGCAGTAAGATGGTGCTCTTCGTGACGGGCCTCTGCGATTCCGGATGCTTCTATTGCCCTGTCTCCTTTGAGAGGAAGGATAAGGATGCTGTATACGCTGATGAGATGCTTGTGTCAGAAGAGGACGACATCATAGAGGAGGCTGTATCAATAGGTGCCACTGGCACAGGGATAACGGGCGGGGATCCCCTGCTGAATATAGACAGGACCGTTTCGTTCATAAGGATGCTGAAGGCCCGTTTCGGACCGGATCACCACATTCACCTTTACACAGCCACCATGGATGCCGATAAGGCCGGGACGCTCAGGGATGCGGGCCTGGATGAGATAAGATTCCATCCTCCGGAGCATATGTGGGACCGTTTGGAGGAAACGCCGCTGAGGGAGATAGCGGAAATGGGGGGAATGGATGTCGGGATAGAGGTGCCGGCTCTCCCGGGCCATGAAGACGGGCTGAGATCGCTATTGGATTTCTGCGATTCTGCCGCCATTAAGTTCGTCAACCTCAACGAGCTTGAGTTCTCAGAGAGTAACTGGCACATGATGGAGGATATGAAATACGGCGTGTTGGATGAGACCTCCTCAGCGGTGGGGGGCTCTGCCGTCACAGCCGCCGCAGTCATGAGGGGACGCCACAAGACCTCCGTGCATTTCTGCAGCTCCGCATTCAAGGACGGGGTCCAGCTCAGGAGGCGCCTCATCAGGAGGGCAGAGCGTGTGGCGGAGGATTACGATCTGGTGACCGATGACGGCACTATACTGAGGGGGCTCCTCTATGCCGATGACCCCGAGGCCGCCATGGAGCTGATGGCGGACAGGTACGATGTGCCGAAGGAGCTCATGAGGATCTCCGATTTCGGTCTGGAAATAGCAAGCTGGGTCATTGAGGAGCTTGCTTCAGAGCTCCCCTATAAATGCTACATATCCGAGCGCTATCCGACCGCAGACGGCCTCGAGGTCGAGAGGATCCCCCTGAACTAAAAGTAATAGAAGTAAATGGTTTCCTAAGATTCGGGGGACCGGTCAGTCCACGCTTATGCTCTGGATCTCATGGTGCCTGTTGACGATATCCCGGGCTATGCGAAGGTTCCTTCCCTCTTTGCCTATGGCCCTGCCTTTCAGCTTAGGGTCGACGGTGACGGTGGCGTGAGTTATGTTGTCACGTTTCTCTATCACGACCTTCTGGGGGCCGTAGATGAAGAAAACGTTCTTCACGAACTGCTCCGGGTCCTCAGAGTACTCGACGACTTGGATGTCCTTCCCCGTCCTGTCCTTCATGGTGAGCATGTGCTCGCCTTTCTTGCCCACAGCTTTGTTGCCCTGGCTCTTATCAACGACGAAGACAAGCTTGTCCTTCGTCACCATGCAGTCCCTCACGTTCGTCTTGGTCACGCCCTCGAACAGGCGTATGTACCTGAGCGTATCCTCATTCAGCACTATGTCCGCTGCCATATTTTCACAACGTAAGTATGTTGGACGTTCCCTTGTCTATGACCGCCAGAGCGGAGACCGAGAAGGGTTTGCCGCAGAGGGCGCCCAGTTCCATGTTGTTGCCTTCGAACACATGGACCTTGACCCCCGAGTCCCCGGCCACCAGGGCCTTGCTGGGGCAGTTGTTGGCCACTATGACCATCTGTGCCTTTCCGGACTTAACAGCTTTCTCAGTCTGCATGACCCCGAACTCCACCTCTCCGGTGGTTATGGCGGCCTTCAGTGCCTTTCCTATGTCTATCATTTCTTATCCCCCTTTTTCTTCTTAGGTGAGTATACCAGGTTTACGGCGCCCGTTCCGAGTGTCACGGGCTGACCGACTATGATGTTCTCCGCCACTCCCTCGAGGTTGTCCACCTCTCCGTTCATGGCAGCCCGCAATAGGTGCGGGGCAGTTATCTCGAAGGCCGCTCTGGCCAGCACACTGGACTTCCTTCCGGATATACCGTGCCTGCCTATGGCCTTCACCGCGCCGTCGTTGGTCATCAGGTCGGATACGAGCATTATGTGCCTTGTATCCACGTTCAGACCTGCTTCTCCGAGTGTGCCCTTGGCCTCCTTTATGATGGAGTTCCTAGCGGCCTCTATGCCCAGGACCTCCCCGATCTCAAGGATGCTGTTGGTCATTGTCCTCTCGGCGTCCACGCTGGGGACCTTCAGGACCTCCTTCAGGTTGCTCCCTTCCGTGACGATGTACCATCTGCCGGTCTTCTCGTCACGGGCCAGAACCGCCCTGGTGATCCCGTCTATCCCTTTTATCTTGGCCGCTTTCGCGGCCTCGTAGATCATCTGCAGCTTCTTGAAGGACGGCTCGTCGCAGCGGATCAGTATATCGAAGTCCCTGACCTCTACCAGACCGCGCAGGAGCCTGACCTTGTTGAGCTTGTCCGCGATCTCTTCCTTGGTAAGACCGCGGGCGCTGAGGGCGCTGTTGATCAGCTGGACCTCTATCACCATGTTGGTGGAGTCCGCCTTCAGCGATGCTACGTTGTCAAGGACCGTTGTCTCTATCTCGAAGGCTATGCGCCTGGCAACGCCCTCGTCCTCCGCCGCATCCCCGATCAGAGGGATGTTCATGGACGGTGTGCTGGGAACGCGCCTGGCGTCCACTATCTCGATCAGCCTGGGCAGACCCAGGGTGACGTTGATGTTCGCCACACCCGCGTGGTGGAAGGTACGCATGTTCATCTGGGTACCGGGCTCACCGATGGAGTGCGCGGCCATCATCCCGACCGACTCGTTGGGGTCCATGCGGCGCTCTTTGTACATGCGGTCCGCAGCGACCAATACCTTCTCGACGGTCTCATCGTCCAGGCCCGCATCCTCTATGCGCCCGGCGATCTCGATTATGGTCTTCAGGGTCAGCTCCACGCCTCTCTTCTCGGCGAGAGCGAGGACCCTCTCCTCCTCCGCGGTGTAGGTGTGGGTGTTCCTCAGTATCTCCATCGGCTCCTGGGGCTTGACCTCCTCCACCTTCTTCGCCTTCACGGGCGCCGAGGATTTGGAGGGGCGCTTGCCTATGCTGTCCAGCACCGTCTTCGCCTCTGCCTCGGATATCCCGAGGGCAGTAAGGTCCTGAACGGTGGCGTCCCCTATGTCCTTCAGTGTGTTGTATTTGGTCGTCAGCGCTTCCGCCGTCCTCTCCTCAATACCTCTCCTGACCAGGGCATTGACCGTGTCTTTTCTAGCCATTTCACTCACCCCCGTAGTCGGTCTCGTAGTCCTCGGATTCAAGGGCTTCCTCTTCTTCCTCGAACTCCATCTCATCCTTCTCGCGGGTACCGTAGTCCTCGCCGACGTCCTTGGTCTCCAGCTTCAGAAGCTTGTCCGCCTCGTCGCCCAGGACCTCTGTGAACAGATCATCCAGATTGAGGGCCTTCCCCTGAACGGACCTGGTCGGGTCGACCCCGTCCTCTCCGTAGAGGAACTGCACTATGGTACCGGCGGTGTTCCTGACGGAACCGCCCTCGGTCAGCTTCAGGTCCTCAAGCGCGGAGACGAGTCTCCTCTGCATGTAACCGGACCTGGATGTCCTGACCGCGGTGTCCACCAGCCCTTCTCTCCCTCCCATTGAGTGGAAGAAGAACTCGGTGGGCGAGAGCCCCTCCTTGTAGGAGCTGGACACGAACCCTCTGGAATATGCTCCCAGATCCTCTTTCTGGAAATGGGGCAGGGTCCTCTGCCAGTATCCTCTGGAGAGCCTCTCTCCGCGGACGGTCTGCTGGCCGACGCAGCCTGCCATCTGAGTGAGGTTCAGCATTGAGCCTCTGGCTCCGGCCTTGGCCATGATGACTGCCGAATTCGAAAGACCCAGATGTTTCTCTGCAATGCGTCCGTCCGTGTCACGGGCATCTTCCAGGGTCTTCTTCACGTTGACCTCCAGGGTGTCCTTGATCGTGCGTCCGGGCATGGGGTCCAGGGTGCCGTCCTTGAAGGAGCGCACATAGGCCTGGGCCTTCTCGACCGCATCCGCATTGTTGCTCTGGATCTGCAGCCTTGCGCTGCTGGGTATATCCTCGTCGTCTATGCCTGTGCTGAATCCGTGCTCCATGATGGCGCCGAGGACGAGCCTCGTCACCTCATCTATGAACTGGGCCGCCCGGTCATAGCCGTAATCGCGTGTTATGCGGTCAAGGATCTTCCCCTTGCTGTTCCCGATGGCCTTCACATCGATGGTCCCGAGCAACAGCTGACCGTCGCGTATCTTGACGTAGGCGTCATTCTCGCAGCCCTCCCTCTTGCACTTGGTGCAGCCGAGGCATATGCTGCTCTTGAAGGTGGTGCGGAAATCGTCCGGCAGCACTATGGAGAACAGCTGCTTCCCGGTCCAGTACTCGTTGCCGTCAGCATCGATCTGGGGCTCCGGGATCTCTATGTTCTTCAGCTTGGAGAGGATGCTCATGGCCTCCATCCTGTTGAAGACAGGGTTCTTGTGGGTCAGGAAGAACGCCCCCGTTATGTAGTCGTGGATGGCACCGATTATGGGGCCTCCGTACCTGGGGGACAGTATGTTCTCCTGGACCTGCATGATTATGCGCGCCTCGGCCCTGGCCTCCTCGCTCTGAATGACGTGGAGGTTCATCTCGTCACCGTCGAAGTCCGCGTTGTAAGGCGGGCAGACGCAGAGGTTGAACCTGAAGGTGCGGTCCGTCATGACCCTCACGCGGTGGGCCATCATGGACATCCTGTGCAGTGACGGCTGTCTGTTGAACAGAACGACGTCACCGTCCATCAGCTGCCTCTCGACTATGTACTCCGGCTCTATCCCTTCCGCGACCTCCTCTGCGTTGCGGTCGGTGAGCCTGATCCTCCTTCCGTCAGACCTTATTATGTAGTTGACTCCGGGAATGTACCCTCCTTTCTCGTCGAGAGGCGTCACGCCTCTGCGTACGAGCTCCCTCATCTTCTCGATGTTATTCTCGTTGACGTGGGTCGGGACGGTCAGTTCCCTGGCCGCCGGTATCGGGACTCCCACTTCGTTTATGGAGAGCATGGGGTCCGGAGATATGACCGTACGGGCAGAGAAGTTCACGCGCTTACCGGAAAGGTTGGACCTGAAACGCCCCTCCTTGCCTTTCAGCCTCTGCGTCAGGGTCTTGAGGGGGCGCCCGCTCCTGTGCCTTGCCGGCGGTATGCCGGAGGTCTGGTTATCGAAGTAGGTGGTTATGTGGTACTGCAGAAGCTCCCAGAGATCCTCGACGATCAGCTGGGGAGCGCCCGCGTCGCGGTTCTCCCTCAGCCTCTGGTTGATCCTGAGGACATCCACCAGCTTGTGGGTCAGATCATCTTCGGATCTGTCCCCTGAGTCCAGGGTTATGGAGGGCCTCACGGTGACGGGGGGCACGGCGAGGGCGGTGAGAACCATCCACTCCGGCCTGCACGTCTTGGGGTCCATTCCCAGGGTCTTCAGGTCCTCATCTGTTATGCGCTCGAGCCTCTCACGGACCTCTTTGGCCGTAAGCTTGTGGTTGTCCGTGACCTCCCTGAAGGTGGTGGGCTTGTCCAGCTTTATCTTCACCTGCTCGGTGCCGCAGTAGGGGCAGACACCCTTGTTGGCGGCGTCCTTGACCGTCTCCTTGGAGAATGTCTTGGTATCCACCGTGTCTGCTCCCAGCTCCTCCATGCGCTCCATGCTGTCCCTGCGGACGCTTATCTGGTCCTGGGTCAGCATGAGCCTGCCGCACTTGTGGCAGGTCGATTCCAGCATGGACTTTATGTCCTTGATGAACCCGACGTGGATGACGGGCATTGCCAGCTCGATGTGCCCGAAGTGCCCCGGGCACTCGTCGACCTTGCATCCGCAGGTCTTGCAGCGTATCCCGGGCTCTATGACTCCCATATGGGGGTCCATGAGGCCCATCTCTATCGGGTAGCCTTCGTCATCGTAGGTGTCGGCGGTTATGACTTTGGTCGCCGACATCTTCCTTATCTCCTCAGGCGAAACGCAGGAGAATTTTATGGATCCTATCCTTTTCGTTATTCCGCGCATATGATCACCTCAGGTCCTCCAACTGCAGTCTCATCGCAACACCCAGCGAGAGCAGCTCATCCATGAGCAGCTTGAACGCATAGGAGGTCTGGACCAGATGCACATTGGTGTTGTTCTTGCACACGGGGCAGTAGACCGCGCCGCGCCTGTCCATTATGGCAATGTGACCGCAGTTCGGGTTACCGCAGACGTGCTGCTGCGTGCCGTCGGACTCGTCGAGAAGACGGTCCTTGATCACCATGGCAGCGCCGTGGCCGATCAGACAGTCACGCTCCATCTCACCGAATCTGAGACCTCCCTGCCTGGAACGTCCCTCGGTGGGCTGACGGGTCAGGATCTGCACGGGGCCGCGGGAACGGACGTGCATCTTGCCGCTGACCATGTGGTGCAGCTTCTCGTAGAATATCACTCCGGTGTAGATCTCCATCTGGATCTGCCTTCCGGTGGTGCCGTCGTACATGACCTCCCTTCCGGTGTGCTTGAAACCGTTCCTGACCAGTCCGTCACGTATGGATTCCTCCCTCTCTCCGGAGAACACCGTGCCGTCCACGGTGCGGCCCTCCATGGAGCCGACCCTGCCGCCGATCATCTCGAGGATGTGGGCGACGGTCATACGGGAAGGTATGCCGTGGGGGTTGACCACCAGATCTGGCGTCACACCGTCTATCGTGAACGGCATGTCGCACTGATCCACCAGGCGTCCGATGACGCCTTTCTGCCCGTGTCTGGAACAGAACTTGTCGCCCAGCTCGGGTATCCTCTGGTCCCTGACCTTCACCCTTACGAGCCTGGAGCCGTTCTCTGACTCAGTGACCATCACAGAGTCCACGTATCCGTGCTCCCCGGGCCTTACGGTGACGGAGGTCTCCCTTCTCTTCTGGGGCGTGAGGAAATCGGTCTCCTCCTCCAGGAACCTGGGGGGTGACGTCTTCCCTATCAGCACATCGCTTCCGGTGACCTCGGCCTCCGGGAATATCAGACCGTCCTCGCCGAGGGATGCGTACGAGAGGTCTGCGCGGGCGCCCATCACGTCGGGAGAGGGGATCTCGAAGTGATCCTCCTGACCTCCCGGGTAGCGGCGCTCCTCCGCACGGTACGTCCTCATGAAGGTGGACCTTCCGAGGCCGCGCTGCACGGAGCTCTTGTTCATCACAAGGGCGTCCTCGATGTTGTATCCGTGGTAGGACATGACCGCAACGCAGAAGTTCTGCCCTGCGGGCCTGCGGTTGTATCCGACGAACTCCATCGTCTGAGTCTGCACCATGGGCTTCTGGGGATAGTGGAGAAGGTGGCCGCGGGTGTCGGGCCTGAGACGATAGTTCGCCGCAGGGATACCCAGGGACTGCTTCGCCATTCCCGCGCCCATGGTCACACGGGGCGAGGAGTTGTGCTCAGGATACGGGACAAGACCGGCCGCCACTCCGAGTATGACCATGGGGTCTATCTCCATGTGGGTGTGGGCCTTGGTTATCTTGGGATCCACAGTGAACTCGTCATCGCAGAGATGGCATCTGAGAACGGGGTCGCCGCTCTCACCGATGTTCATCCAGTCCACATCGTTAGCGGACATGGGGTGGTTGCAGTCCTTGCAATAATCGGGGACGCTGAAGGGCTCCACCGCTATGTAGGTGTCCTCCTCCTCCTCTGCGTCAACCCACTCGATTATGCCCTCGCGGAACAGGTCGTCCCATTTCAGGGTCCTGTTGCGTATGGAATCGAGATGCTTCCTGGTCAGCGTGGTCCTGCCGTCCTTGAGGACCAGCAGGGGGCGCCTGAGGCGACCCTCATCGCAGTTGATGATGACCTCGTCCATATCCTCGTCGTAGCGCACGTTTATCTCATCGGAGAGAAGACCGCATCTCCTTCTGCTGCGGATCTCCGCTACCAATTTGACCGGATCATCGTGGCTTCCGACCAGGTCTCCGTTGATGTACACGCGGCTCTTGTACTGCCCCACCTTCGACATGCCGAGATCCTTGTTCAGGGTCCACTCGACATCGGAATCCGGGGATCCCTTGGAAACGTCGATTATGAGGGCGGCGTTCTTCACCAGACCGCAGTTCTGTCCTTCCGGGGTCTCCGAGGGGCAGAGTCTGCCCCACTGAGTGGGGTGCAGGTCACGAGCCTCGAAGTGGGGCTGGCTCCTCGTCAGCGAGGAGGTTATCCTGCGCAGGTGGGACAGAGCGGACATGCTCGTCGTCCTGTCCAGCAACTGCGATACACCGGCGCGTCCGCCGACCCAGTTACCTGTGGCGAGAGCGTGGAGCAGTTTGTGCGTGAGGAGGTCCGGGCGTATGGATGACGAGATCTTGAGCTCGTCCTTCTTCCTGCCCCAATTCCTCTCCAGCTGATACTTCAGATCCTTCATCAGGCTGCTGAAGCTGGTCCTGAAGAGGTCCTCCATGAGGTCGCCGGAGAGCTTGAGCCTCTTGTTGGCGTAGTGGTCCTTGTCGTCCTCCTTCCTCTTGCCCATGGAGAGCTCGAGAACGGAGCGTGCGACACGCCCGAGGAAGATAGCCTTCTTCATGCGGTCTTCCTTGGTGTCTCCCAGGTGCGGGAGCAGGGAACGGTCGAGTATGCTCTCGACCTTCTTCGTCCTGTACTCCTTCGCCTGTCCTGCGGCGAAGTTCCTCTCCAGGAACGCTATTGCGTCCTCCTGGGTGTGGTAGCCGTTGGGAGCATAGTTCTTCTTATCGTCACTGCTCTCGATGTTGGCATAGACGATGTTGGCCATGTCCCCCACGTTCTCGTTGGAGACTATGGCCTCGTAGATCTGCCTGTCATCCTCCATCCCCAGCGCCCTCATTATGGCGACCAGGGGTATGGCGGTAGGGGCGACCGGTACGGTGACCGTGACCATGCCGTCCTTCTTCTTCTCGACCAGGGTCAGGGCGCGGTACCCTTCTCTCTGGGAGAAGACCTTAGCAACCTCGACGGCGGAGCCGTACTTCTCATTGTACTCGACCATGACCCTGTTGGGGGCAAGATCCTCCAGCGTTATGAGCACCCTCTCCGTCCCTCCGATTATGAAGTACCCTCCGGAGTCCATCGGGTCCTCCTTCCTCTCTATCAGGAACTTGTTGTACTCCTCATCGGACATCTGGCGCTGCTCGTGGGCTTCCACCACGCCCCTGTTCAGATTGCAGCCTTTGGACCGGACCATCATGGGGAGGTCGCCTACGCGAACCCTCTCCGTCTCCTTCTCGATCCCGTCCTCTATGATTGTGAAATCAACGTATATGGAGGCCATGTAGTTGAGGTTCCTGAGCCTTGCCTCCATAGGCGTGAGCTCGTGGCTGTAGCCGTTGGCCTCCATGACGCTGGGTTCGCTGATGCGAATGGTGGGTTTGGCCTGTACGTCTATGTTACCGTCCTCGTCCCTCTTCCTGCCGATGCGTATCTCGATGTTCCTTCCGTTCGTACGCTCGGGGTCGAGCCTTATGGTTCCGCGGTCGGTGTCGTCGGTCGGGACCCTTATGTCATCGACGATCTTCTGCATGCGGCTGTTGGCATTGTCATTGGTGGCCAAGAAGTCGTTGAAAGAAGAGGTGTGGTGATTTACTATGCTGCGCTCATCGAAGTAGAGCTTTACGAGATCTCTCATCCGCTCAGCCCCCTATGACAAGCCTGTAAGCGACGAATAGCTCCGCCGTTTCGCTTTTCCTTACTATTTTTATGACGCTCCCCTCCTGGATTGGGTGCCCATACACATTCTCCAGCACTTTTATCGCCGCGTCGCTCGTCTTTATCTTTGGAAGTTGGTCGCGAGTGATCCTGAATTTCGCGAGGACCTTCTGGACCTCCTCCTCGGGAAGGAGATCGTGCTCCGGGACGAGCTCGTGCTTAAGGACGTTAAACGAGATGTTTTCTGTTGCCAAGTATATCACCTATTCTCAATGCCCCGCTGCGGGTCAGCGGGAAACCCCTTCACTATAAAATCCGATTCCATTTCAGATGTTCCTCATACTTGATCCTTTGTTCGATCGCTCATGAAGACTACCAGCGGGCCTGAGGGGATTCGAACCCCCGACCACCTGATTAAAAGTCAGATGCTCTACCTAGCTGAGCTACAGGCCCATGGATAGCTTAAGCTTGCGTTCAATGGGGAGCGTGTCATCCTATTTAATAATGTGTGCCAATACCGGGCTGCTTTCGGCGGTTCTTCCCTCCGGAGGGCTCTCCGTCCCATCCGCAGCAAGCGATTTAATAGCGAGGCGCCCTATTTACTTTAGCTTACCTTAGGAGGCGTGCGCATGAGAAGGACGATAAAGGGCAATGTGAGCTGGGTCGGATATATGGATTGGGAGCTGCAGACGTTCCACGGAGACGATTTCTCCATAATGAACGGATCTAGTCAGAATGCGTACCTCATAGAGGAGGGGAAGACCGTGCTCATAGATACGGTCTGGACGCCTCACGGGAAGGAATTCGTAGACAACCTGCGGGAAGAGGTCGGTCTCGAGAATATAGATATAATAATCATGAACCACGGGGAGGCGGACCACTCGGGGGCCCTCCCTGACCTGATGAGGGAGATCCCGGGCACACCGATCTACTGCACGGCTAACGCCGTTAAGAGCCTGGAAGGGCAGTACGGCAAGAACGGATGGGACCTGAGGACCGTCAAAACGGGGGACTCGGTGGACATAGGCAACGGCAAGAAGCTCGTATTCGTGGAGATGAAGATGCTCCACTGGCCGGACAGCATGGCCACCTATCTGACCGGAGACAACATCTTGTTCTCCAACGACGCCTTCGGGCAGCACTTCGCAGTCGGAGGGCTTTTCAACGACACGGCGGACCAATGCCTGCTGGAGAAGGAGGCAATGAAGTACTACGCCAACATACTCAACCCCTTCTCATCCTTCGTGACCAAGAAGCTGGAAGAGATAAAATCCCTGGGTCTGCCCATCGACGTGATCGCCCCCAGCCACGGGGTGATATGGAGGAAGGACCCCCTCAGCATCGTCGGGAAATACGCCGAATGGGCCGATGACTATCAGGAGGATCAGCTGACCATAGTCTACGACACGATGTGGGAGGGCACCGCCGCCATCGCTCACGAGATAGCGGAGGCGGCCGCCAGGGTCAGCCCCGGTACGGCCGTCAAGGTATTCAACTGCTCCAAGGCGGACAAGAACGAGATGATGACCGAGGTCTTCAGATCAAGGGCTGTCGCAATAGGCTCGCCCACGGTCGGCAATGACATACTTACCAGCGTCAGCAGCACCATCCATTTCATGAAATCCCTGAAATTCAGGAGCAAACGGGCCGCAGCGTTCGGATGCTACGGGTGGAGCGGAGAGAGCGTGAAGATCCTGAAGGAGAGACTGGCCGATGCGGGCTTCCTGGTGGCGGATGAGAGCATCCGCTCCATGTGGAAACCGAACGACGAGGAGCTGGCTTCGGCGGAGCCTTTGGTAAGGGCCCTGCTCGGATAGAGACCTTCGGCGAGATTCATATAAACGAACATCGCATTGGCCCTGATATGGCAGATCACATGGAGCTCAGGGTGGCTCCGATGACCAAAAGGTCGGAAGCGGGGCTCGGAAGAGCCAGAATAGACCCTGCGACCATGTTCAGTATGGGTTTGGAGCTGGGCGATTCGATAGAGGTCGTCGGGAAGAGATCTGCCGCCCTCAAGGTCTTCAAGGGGTCCCCTGAGGACAAGGGGCTTATAAGGATCGACGGCCAGACCCGCACCAACGCGGGCGTCGGAGTCGACGACAACGTGAGGATCATCGTCCACAAAGACCCCGCAACGGCCGAGAGGGTGACCCTGGCGCCCAATATACCGGAGGACAAGAGGATATCCTTCGGCGAGGGTGTGAAGGACATTTTCATGAAGAGCCTCCTGCACAGGCCCCTGATGGCCGGGAACGACATAGTGGTGCCGAACGTCGCCCTCATGGGATGCCTCGCCCCGTTCACGGTGGTCAGCACCTCCCCGAAGGGACTGGTGGTCGTGGACGCCGGTACGGACATCGTGATAAAGGAGGCCGCACAGACCGAGAAGGTCCGGATGATCGGGAAGATAAACTACGAGGACATCGGCGGCCTTGACGAGGAACTGAAAAGGATCCGCGAGATGATCGAGCTGCCCCTGAAGCATCCTGAGCTGTTCAGGAGGCTCGGGATCTCCGCACCCAAGGGCGTTCTCCTCTACGGACCGCCCGGAACTGGGAAGACCCTAATCGCCAAAGCGGTCGCCAACGAGTCCGGCGCATCATTCTATCCCATTCAGGGCCCCGAGATAATCGGAAGGTACTACGGGCAGAGCGAGGAGCGCCTCAGGAATGTATTCAAGGAAGCTCACGACAACGCGCCCAGCATCATCTTCCTGGATGAGATAGACAGCATAGCCCCCAACAGGGAGAGCGTGTCAGGCGAGGTGGAGAGAAGGGTGGTGGCTCAGCTGCTGACCCTGATGGATGGTCTGGGCGGAAGAGGGGACGTGATCGTTCTGGGGGCCACGAACAGGGAGGACTCCATCGACCCTGCCCTGCGCAGGCCCGGAAGATTCGACCGGGAGATAGAGATCGGGATCCCGGGCCTGGACGGCAGGACCGAGATACTCAGCGTCCACCTCAGGGGGATGCCCTTGGCCGAGGATGTGAACATAGAGTCCCTCGCAGGAATGACCCAGGGATTCGTCGGGGCGGACATAGCATCCCTGGCCCGGGAGGCGGCGATGAAATGCCTCAGCAGGAACCTCACGGAATTCGACCTGGATAAGCCGATACCGGATTCTGTGCTGGATAAGATGAAGGTCACCATGAAGGACTTCACGGATGCCCTGGCAGATGTCGAGCCCAGCGGGATGAGGGAGGTCCTTGTGGACATACCCAAGGTGAAATGGTCGGACGTCGGCGGCCTGGAGAACGTCAAGCGGGAGATACGGGAGGTGTTCATCCCCACCGAGGCGAAGAGGAATTTCGAGCGTCTCGGCATAAAGCCCCCCAGGGGGGTCCTGCTCTACGGACCGCCCGGGACGGGGAAGACCCTCATCGCCAAAGCGGTCGCCAACGAGTCCGGGGCCAATTTCATATCGATAAGCGGACCGGAGATAGCCAGTAAATGGATGGGCGAATCCGAGAAAGCGATAAGGCAGATCTTCAAGAGGGCCAAGCAGATGGCGCCCTGCATAATATTCTTCGACGAGATAGACAGCATAGCGCCTCAAAGGGGATCGGGCGACGCCACGTGGGAGAGGGTTGTGAACCAGCTGCTCCTGGCAATGGACGGCGTGGAGGAGCTCCCCAATGTAACCGTCATGGGGGCCACCAACCGTCCGGACATGATAGACCCGGCATTGCTGCGCCCCGGCCGCTTCGACAAGATGATAATGATCGGCCTCCCGGGCCTGGAGGAGAGGCTCAGGATACTCGAGATCCACACAAGGGATATGCCTCTGATGAACATCGACCTCCTGACCCTGGCGGAGAAGACCGACGGCTATGTCGGGGCGGACCTTGCCGGGCTGTGCCGTGAAGCGGGCATGATAGCCTTCAGGGAGAACGAGAACACTAAGTACATAGACGGCCGTCATTTCACGGCCGCTCTGAAGGTGGTGAAGCCGTCCGTGGATGCCAAGGCCATGGAGAGATACGCCGCCATCGGAACAGAGATGAGGAAGCGCAGAACCGGATACGAGGCATTCTACAGGTGATCGAATGGGCGATAAGATGTTCTCTGAGGAATTCGTCGGCATGACCGCCATGACCGTGGGCGGCTACCTTCTCGGAATGGTGGACGACGTGGTATTCGATACCGAGACGGGAGAGCTGAAGTACCTTCTGATAAAATTGCGCGGGACGCCAAAGAAAGGGCAGAAGATGGACGCCAGCGGCAGAGCGATAGTCGCCTTCGACGGCCTGAGGGTCAGCGGTAAGAACGTGACTATTCTCTGAGAGGCTTCACCATGTACGGCCTGTCCAAAGCGTACCCTAATGATTCGTAGTACCCTCTGACCCCTACTCCGCTGGTCACCCTCATGGTCTTCGCGCCGTTCTCCGCGGCGACTCTCTCCGCCTCGGCCATGAGCTCCCGTCCGAAGCCCCTGTGCTGCCATTCTCCCGTATGCCCGAGCTCTGCCATCCTGCCGAAGACCTTGAGCTCCCTGACCGTGGCTGTGCCGTTCCCGTCGTTGCGGAGACGGACGTACCCGACCAGACGGTCCCCGCTCTCCAGGGATATGAAATCCTCCGTGCGGCCTGATGCCTCGTAGGAGATCCTTCTCAAAGACGGCTCCCCATCCCACTGCTCAAGGCCCACCTCACGGCATCTTATGCACCTGCACTTCCGTCCCGTGGCCGCCATCTCCCGCTGGACCAGCTGCCTGATGTTGCTGTCCCTTATTCCCGCAGCGATCTCCGGCGCGGGGATGTCCCTCTGTATGCGCTGTATCCTGACATATTCCGGGACCTCGGCCTTCATCTCCGCGATGAGGGCAACGGCCGTCTCGGTATCGTAGGGCAGATATGCGCCTTCGGCCCACATATCATGGAGCCCTGTCCCCGGGATCACCAGCGTCGTATAGATCTTGAGCATGTCCGGCCTGAAATCCGGGTCGGAGAACATCGCCCTGAACGACTCCAGGTCCTTCTCCGGGGAAGAACCGGGGAGACCGGGCATCACATGGTAGCAGACCTTCAGCCCCCGCTCGCGGCAGCGGGCGGTGCATTCCCTGATATCCCGCACACCATGGCCGCGGTTCACTGATGCAAGTATCTCATCATCCAGTATCTGGATGCCCAGCTCCACCCGGGTGGCGCCCAGGAGCATGGCCCGTTCTATCTGTGCGTCATCGAACACGTCGGGACGGGTCTCCACCGTCAGCCCCACGCACCTGTGCTCGGCATCCCGGTTCCTGGTCTGTGCCTCCTCCAACGTCTCCGAGTCGATGCCGTTCATGGCATCCAGGCACCTTCTGACGAACCATTCCTGATACCCGGCATCCCGGGACGTGAAGGTGCCGCCCATTATTATCAGGTCTATCTTGTCCGTCTTGTGACCTATGGCTTCCAGCTGCTGTATGCGGTCGGAGACCTGCCTTTGCGGGTCGAAGTCGTTCCTCGCCGCCCTCCTGGCAGCCGGCTCCTTCCCCGTATAGGATTGCGGAGAATCGTTCTCCACCCCTCCCGGGCAATATACGCACTTGCCGTGAGGGCACGGATGCGGCGAGGTCATCACGGCGACGACCGCAACACCGCTGGCCGTGCGCATCGGCTTCTTGATCAGCAGCCCGAGCACCGAGTCCCTTCGATCCTCCGGTATGAGCTCCAATATCTCTGAGTTGGAGGGCATCCTTTCCGCCCTCGCCTCCCCGCAGAGCCTGATCTTCTCCGCCTGGATGGCGTCCCTGTCCGCAAGCGTCCCGTCCAGAATGCCCTCGGCAATCTTCCTGCAGATCTTATCCATAATATATGTCCGCCCTGCGGCCGGCTGCGTCCCTGTCCTCTTCCTCTGGGGCCTGATCGGTCAGATCAAGGTATGAGATGTTGGCCATTATCATGAAACGGGCCACGCCGTCCCGGGTCCTCAGAACCAGAGCGTTCTCGCTCCCCATCATGGTGTAGCCTAGGAACTCCCCCTCCGTCTCCGCCTCGTCCATGACCTTGACCCGGCACTTCGACCCCTTCCTTATCTCCGGGACGTCGTTCATTGCTTCCTCGCCTCCGAGGCCAGCTTCTGGAAGTGGGACACCGTCCTCCGATAGTTCTCCATGGCCATGTTGACGTTGGCCTCGGTGAAGCTCCATGCCTTGGACAGGTCGCCGTACCTTATGCGGTAGCCTTTCCTTATCTGCCCGTCGAATTCGACGTTCAGGCTCTCCAGGAGGTCCATTGATTTCAGCTTGTTTATGTGCCTGTATATGGTCGGCTTCGTTGTATCCAGAAGAGCGGCCAGCTCCTCCACGGCCCATGCCCTGCCGGGGTTGCGCATGAAGAAATCCATGAAGAGGCGGTACGGTACGCTGTCCCTGAGCCCGGTGGCCGATGTCTTGGGATCATAGCCCTTCGGTATATACCCTATATTTATCAGGAACGTCTCCGCCACGATGTCTATATTCTGTTCTGCTCCCAAGGGCACGTTGCTAACGATCTGCAGTTCGAACACTGAAGGACACTCCGTACCTATCTGGTTAAGCAGGTATTTTAAATATTCTGCGATCGGGCTTAATTAATTCTGCGAATCCTCTGCATCAGATGAAGCCTTTCACCCTCTCCACCGCACGCATCAGACTGGTCTGGGGTATCACCGGTGAGACGGGTATGCTCAGTATCCTCTCCACAGTCGGCGTGACTATGGGCGCGCAAACAACTGCCAGGGCTCCGTCCCTTTCAGCTTTCACCGCCGCCACTATGGCATCCTCCACCGTCGAGACCGGGTACTCCCGGAGGAATATCTCCCTGCCGTCCGAGTTTATGGACTTGGGCAGGGTCTTCGTTACCTGATGGGATGCGATGATCGCTATGAAATCCTCCGATGCGGGATCGGAGAGGGCCTTCACCGCCTTGATTATGTTCCTTACCGTGCGAAGATTGGGCTCCCTCTTGTCCTCCAGTATCTTGTACATTGTGCTCTGGGATATCCCGGACAGCCTGGAGAACTCGTTTATCGTCATCTTCAGCTCCTCGTCAAGGACCGCCTTCAGGGCCTTCTGGAACCCGCCCTCCTGTTTCAGCATGCCGTTAATAAGGTCACTGACCGACATTGCCCCTCACCCATTCCGCTGCCGCGGTCCCGGCCACGGCCCCCTGGCCCACGGCCTTCGCCATCTGCCAGGGCTTCCCTGTGACATCACCGCAGGCATATACACCCTCGATACCGGTGAAGCAGGAGGCGTCCACCTTTATCGTATCATCCATTTCGGGCATAACGTCCATGTCCATGGCCAGATCCGCAGAGGATCTGGCACCCAGCTCTATGAACACGCCGTCCAGGTCCAGGACCGTGCCGTCATCGAGCTCCAGGGCGGTGACTTTGTCCTCGCCCTTTATGGCCTTCGCCGATGCCCTGAGAAGCTCCGCACCGGCCGCCACCGATCTTCTGACCATGTTCTCGGAGGCAACGACATCCTTCGCCACCCAGTACACCTTCGAGGCATAGGCCGTCATGAGCTCCGCGGACGCTGCCGCTTCCGTTTCCCCGCCTATGATCGCCACAACCTTGCCTTTATAGAAATTGCCGTCGCAGGCCGCGCAATAGCTGACCCCCTTCCCGAAGAATTCCTTTTCCCCGGGAACGCCCAGCTTGACCCTCGATATGCCTGTGGCTAGGATCACGGCCTTGGCTCTTATGGCGGTATCCGTCTCCGTCACGATGTCGAATCCGCCCTCATTCCTGACGGCGGAGGTCACATTCTCCCTGAGTATCCTGCACCCGAAGCCCTCGGCTTGCCCGATGCCGACCTTCAGTATCCCGGAGCCGTCCGCCTTGCCCGGGATCCCCAGATAGTTCTCTATATGGGCGCCGGCAAGGGCGCTGTTCTCCGGTTTGCCGACCAGAACGACGGAGACCTTCTTCCTGACAGCGTGTATGGCTGCCTGGAGGCCCGCGGGCCCGGCACCGATGATCAGGACATCGGCATCGATCATGCTATCACAGTTCCAGCACTCTGTCCTTGAGGCTCTCTGCGGTGAGAGTCGGGCTAAGGCCCACTATCTGGCCTTCCAGCTTCCCGTCCTTGAACACCAGGATCGTAGGTATTGAGGATATGTTGTATTTCCTGGATATCTTCTGGTTCTCGTCCACGTTCAGCTTCCCCACGGATATCTCGCCGACGGATATCTCCGCCAGCTTCTCGATTATGGGGGCCATCCTCCTGCAGGGGCCGCACCACGGGGCCCAGCAGTCGACGACCGCGTACTTCGCTCCGATGAATCCTTCGAAGGATGCGTCAGTGACCTCTATGACGCTCATTTCGTCACCCCCGCCTTGCTGCACGGTATGAGCCCGCGGCTCGCCATCAGATCCAGGATGCTGTTCTTGGGCATCATGCCTATCAGAGGGGCAGATGCCTCGCCGCCCTTGAAGAGGATTAGCGTCGGTATTGCGGCGATCTCGAACCTGTTCGCGAGGGTGGGGTTCTCGTCCACGTTGATCTTCACAACCTTCGCGCAGCCGTTCACCTCCTCCGCTATCTCCGTCAGAAGAGGGGCCATCCTCCTGCAGGGGCCGCACCACGGGGCCCAGAAATCCACGAGCACGCTGTCGTTCTCTTTTATGAAACTGTCGAAATTGCTGTCATTGAGCTCGATTACCATCGGTTACACCTACTATGGGCTTGCAATTGTACAAACGGGTTAAATATGTTTCATATCAACCCCGTTGATATCATCAATGCGGTTAAATCCGCGATGTGCGATGGTCCCCCGGGTTACCGCTGATGCTTGAGGAAGTGAACAACGTGATCGGACTGGAGGTCTACACCCCTGACGGGATGTTCCTGGGTCAGGTCGACAGGGTCATTCTGGACGTCCCCAACAAGAAAGTGGGCGGACTGTTCCTGGAGAAGGCGAGCCCCGTCCTCGTCGATGAGGGCGTCTCCATAAACATACCCTACAGCTGGGTGCAGTCCGTGGGCGATATCGTCATACTGAAGCATTTCCCGAGGAGAGTATCCAGGGACGGCCGTGTGGACGGATGATCAGCGCAGGCCGGCACAGGGCCCGATCAGCACAGGTTTCGTTCCGAGCCTGTCCACCAGAATGTCCAGGTCCTCGCCGTATGCGGATGACAGCTCTTTGTGCAGGAGCCCCATCCTTGCGGCCCCGCGGGCGTGCCCCCTGAGTGCCAATCTCTCCATGGAATAGGTATGATCCACCAGGATCGAATCGCTTACGAGATTGTCGGAATGCGCCACTATCTTCTCTTCGACCGTCGCCGGTATGTAATCCCCCGGCGGCAGGCCGAACTCCTCCACGTCCTTCTGGTCCAGTCCCGCGCCGGTGTGCTTCCTTACGATCTCGGCCAGCTCTTCCGGCAGACCCATGTCCAACAGCATCCTGTAACCTTTGTAGGCGTGCATTATGGAATGATCAGCGGATCTTCCGATATCATGCAGCAGGGCCCCGGCGAATACCAGATCTCTGTCGCAGGGTATGCGTTCCGCGACTGCTTCCGCCACGGCCCTTACCGTGCAGCAGTGGAGCCTGACGCGTTTGCTGCAGCCGACGCTCTTCAGCAGCTCCATGCACTCTTTGTCATTCGGATAGATCGACAACGGTCTTCCCCCTCTCATTGGGCACGACGGTCATCTTGCCGCCGCGGTCCTCGTAAAGAGCTCTCCCCTCCGTGAAGCGATCGAGGAATATGGCCAATGCCGCGATCTCGGAGTGCGGCTGGTTACCGACGGATACGTTGAAATCCGCCCTCTCATAGACCTCCGGAGGGACCTTCTCCGCACCGACGATTATCATGATCCTCCCGTCCCGCGGTATCTTCTCCAAAGCCTCATCGACCCTCTGCCCGTACATGGTGAGGTGGACTATGGTGCCCCCGTGGTCTTCGGCGGCCTTCTTCCATCTCACTCCCGTCTCTATGAAGAAATCCCCTCCGAAGCGGTTCGCGACGCTCCGTATGTTCTCCTCGAGGACCGGGTCCCTTGTATCCACATATATCCCCCTGGCGCCCAGCGCCCGGGAGGCCAGAGCAACATGGGTCGTGACCCTCTTGTCCCTCTGCGGTCTGTGGCCTATCCTCATGATCACTATGTCGGACATCGGTCGCCTTACTCCCGGCGAAGCTCTATTCTGTGGCCCCGATAATCCATCTTGACGGATCTGCGCACCAGGCTCTTCAGCATCGTGGATGTGAGCTCGAGGGCCTCTGCGACATCACCGGAGAACCTGCCCCTTTCTCCGACCAGCTCGACGATCTTGCTCTCGATGGCCGTGTACTCCTCTTCGCTCATCATGGCGGCGGCGAGAACGTCGCTTATCTCATAGACGGGCCATTGCGCGTTTATGTGGAAGGAGGTGTAGAATGTATGGTATGATTTCACGGGGGGAGACCCGCCAACGGAAACCCAGCGGCTCTCGACCAATTTCATTTTCTCGAAGAAGGATATGGCATCTCTTCCTTCTGGACCGTATTTCTTCTCGATCTCGTCCGCGGTCCTCCACTCGAGGGTTATCTCTTTCAAAACGTCCCTCTTCACCGGCGTATCAACCGCTCTGAGCATGGGCACCAACTCCGAAGGCTCGTTGATGACCTTTATTTGATTCATAGTCCCCCTACATTGCCATGTTTCTATATAAAAACTCGACTCCATTCAGGGTCTCTTTTGCGGGAAAACGGGCTTTGGAATGATTTTCGAAGCCTGATTCCCCTCATTTCATAGCACGGCGGAAACCGCCAGTATTCTCCCGAGGATGGCGCCCAGAAGGCACAGGCCCACATTGGCAGACACGTTGAGGGCGGCATATGCGTAATTCCCGGCGACCATGAGGTCCACCGTCTCCAGGCTCATGGCCGACATGGTCGTGAAGGCGCCGAATACGCCGACGAAGAGGAAACTGCGCGCCTCGTACGACATCTCCGCCCCTAATCCGAATATGAGGAGGGATGCCAGAAAGCATCCGATGACATTGACTGCGAATGTCGCCCACGGAAAAACCTGGGAATCGATCAGTCTGTACGTCCCGAATCTCAGCAGAGCGCCTGCGGCACCGCCTGCGGCGACCAACAATACGGCCATGAGCATATTGGTTTCCGGTTCCAAGCAGATCCACGTCCCGGCCCGTAGACCTTTCTGACCCTACTTAAGCTTAGCCGAACCCTCCGCGGCGATTTGTAAAGGTTTATTAACGAACCTCACAATGAGGGTGGCGATAGCTATGAAAGCCAAGGAACCCGAGATGAGGTGGCAATGCCTCAAGTGTTACAAGACCCATAAGTCCGAGCAGGCAGCCTTGGACTGCTGCGGATCAGCCATACAGGGATGGCTGAAGAATTACAACAAATGGGGAAAACAGAAGTGGTACGGCCGCTGAACGCGGATCCCTCCGGGCCCCGTAAAGGAATCTGATTCCTCTAGCACCTATTGAAATACGGGCTCGTACATTTACTGCCCGCATGACAGAATATGAGAGCATGGCTGAGAAGCTGAAGGACGAGATAGAGCTCCTGGCGCGGCATATCGGCATGCTCAAGATGATCAAGACCCACCAGCCCATCGGCATAATCCGGTTGGCCGAGGAGCTGGGGATACCCAAGCACAAGGTGCGCTATTCCCTCAGGCTTTTGGAGAAGGAGGGGCTGATCCAGCCTTCCAGGGAAGGGGCCATGGTCGCAGAGGGTTACGACGACTACATGGAGTACATGCACGAATGCCTGGAAGAGATGGTGGACCAGATTCGTTCCCTTATCTCGCAAATCCCCAAGGGATAACTCTTTAATATCAGTCTTTCTTTGCGAGACACAAGCCGTCGTAGCTCAGTCGGTAGAGCGTGTGACTGTTAATCACAAGGTCCACGGTTCGAGCCCGTGCGACGGCGCCATATCCCCTTTTCGTTCGATAGCTTTTTATGTTATCTCCCTTCTAACGGGTCTACGCGGGCCTGTAGCTTAGTCTGGTGGAGCGTCTGGCTCATAACCAGATGGTCGCCGGTTCAAATCCGGTCAGGCCCACTATCCCTTTTAATCCCGCATCAGGACCTGAGGGAGGCGATTACCCCCGGGAGAACTTCCAGGAGCGCCTTCGAATCCTTGTCGGTCGTGTATCTGGATATCGTTATCCTCAGAGCGGACATCGCTTCCTGCGGTGTACGGCCTATGGCCGTCAGCACATGGGACGGTTCCGAGGACCCGGCAGAACATGCGGATTCCGCCGAAGCGGCGATCCCTTTGTCACTCAGCCGCAGGACCAGGTCCTTGCCGCTGACCCCTTCGAACCCGAAATGGGCGTTGTTGCACAGCCTGCGGTCCCTGGATCCGTTAAGGTATGCTCCCTCTATCGAGAGGACGCCCTCGATTATCGAATCCCTTATCCTCTCCATAGCGGCGACGTCCTTCACCATCGACGACGCGGCGAGCTCTGCCGCCGCCCCCATCCCCACTATCCCGGGGACGTTCTCCGTGGATGATCTCAGACCCGCCTCCTGGCCTCCGCCGAATATCTGAGGCGACACCCTGATCCCGCTCCTGTGGTAGAGGAACCCCACCCCCTTCGGGCCGTGGACCTTGTGCCCGGAAGCGGACAGGAGGTCGATGCCGTCGGCTTTCACATCCAGCGACATCTTCCCGTATGCCTGGACCGCGTCCGTGTGGAAAAGCGCGCCGTGCTCGTGTGCTATCCTCGCCGCCTCCCGGATGTTCTGTACGGTTCCTATGACATTATTCGCGGCCATGACCGAGACCAGGCCCACATCCCCGTCCATGGCCTCCGCGAGATCGTCCATCCTCAACAGTCCGTCTTCGTCCACGCCTATGATCACGGTCTCGAACCCGCGTCTCTCCAGTTCCGTGCACGCTTCGAGGACTGCGGAGTGCTCTATGGCCGTCGTGACGAATTTCCTGCGCCCGGTGCCGGGCATCGTCCCAAGGATCGCCAGGTTATCCGACTCCGTGCCTCCGGAAGTGAATGTTATCTCAGACGGGTAGCATCTCAGCGTGGACGCCACCTGCTCCCTTGCCTTCCTTATGGCGACGGATGCCTCCTCCCCCATGAAATGTATGCTGCTCGGGTTCCCGTACCGCGACAGGAGGAACGGGGTCATCGCCGAAAGGACCTCCGGAGCCATCGCGGTGGTGGCGCTGTTGTCTAGATACACCCTTTTCGAGACCATGTGCGTCGCGATTGCTGTTCAGTCGTTAAATTGTTGTGTGGAAAGCATGCTAAACCCACCTTAAGAAATCCTCATTTTTCAGTATATGGCACATATGATTCCTCGAAAACCTAAATATAGTGTAACAATACTCTATGCCCTGCGTTATGGAGGCATATGCTGCATGTGTAATATGCGCGGGCGTCCTAAATACACGTAACGGTGGCACACCATGTCGATAATATCGGATATTATTCAGCAGAAGAAGAAGGAGAATATCTTCAAACTTCCCAGGATACAGAAAGAACTCACCCAGTGCATGCAATGCGGATACTGCATAGACGTCTGCGAGGCCCACGAGCAGACGCCCTGGGAATCAGTCACCCCCAGGGGGAAGATATACTACCTTAAGCAGCTGGACGTCAAAGGGCTCGGAGCCATGGACGCCCTCCTCGGAAGGAAAGCGGTCGTGGACCCCTACTTCGTGGATGCGGTTTACAAGTGCACCGGATGCGGGAACTGCGAAGCGGTATGCCACTGCAAGATCGAGCTCGTCAAGCTCTGGGAGGACCTCAGGGCATGGTTGGTGGAGAACGACTACGGTCCTCTGCCCGCCCACAAGAAGATAGCCGAGAGGATAGAGGCCGACGGCAACCCGTACGGCGAGCCCAAGGAGAAAAGGGACGCATGGTGGCCGAAAGAGGTCAAGAGAGTTGCTGTCCCGGATGCCGTGTTCTTCGCAGGATGCACCGGATCCTACAGAATGCAGAACATACCCGAAGCGGGCGTGAGGGTCCTTGACAGGGCCGGCATCAAAATGAACACCCTTGGATCCGAAGAGCTGTGCTGCACATCCCCCGCCATCAGGACCGGGACCAGGGACCTTACGCTGGAGGCGGCGAGGACCGTTGTCACCAAAGCGGATGCGATAGGCGCTAAGGACATGATCATGACCTGTGCCGGGTGCTACAAGACCGTGTCCAATGACTATGGTATGTACTACTCCAAAACCGGGCAGAATGTCTACCATTTCACACAATATGTTGAGGATCTCATCAACGAGAGGAAACTGCCTCTCAATAATGAGTTCAAGGCCAAAGTCACGTACCACGACCCATGCCACCTGGGCAGGCACGCGAAGGTCTATGATCCCCCGCGCAACATACTCAAGAAGATCAAGGGACTGGAATTCGTGGAGATGGACCGCAGCAGGGAACTCTCCAGATGCTGCGGGGCCGGCGGAGGCTACAAGTCCGCCTTCAACGACTTCGCTGTCAATGTAGCAGGGGACAGGATCAGGGATGCTGAGGACGTAGGTGCGGAGATCATAGTCACCGCCTGCCCGTTCTGCGTTCTGAACCTCAAGGCCGGCGCCAAGAAGATAGGCTCCAAGGTCAAGGTAATGGACATTTCCGAAGTGCTTCTTCAGGTGACCGCCCCTGTGGAGGCTCCTGCGGCGAAGCCCGCCCCGGAGACCGCGGCCGCTAAACCTGCAGCACCTGCGGCTGAGGCTGCCAAGAAGGCTGATGAGGCGAAGATCGCTGCCGCCGCTGAGGAAGCCAAGAAGGCTGAGGCTGCTAAGAAAGCGGAGGAAGCCAAGAAGGC
>ENA-UOOR01001112-UOOR01001112.1-fermentation-metagenome-genome-assembly--contig:-NODE-1112-length-33552-cov-6.815446_pt1 | contig 33552 bp, 33 predicted proteins | sample MGYA00245780_ERZ724029 | MGnify/ENA primary metagenome ERZ724029 (study PRJEB28704, sample SAMN03018315) | fermentation metagenome | biome: anthropogenic terrestrial biome; feature: soil; material... | reverse complement strand
CTCCCGGCAGCAGGTGGAAGATTATATTGGCCTGGCAGGGACCGGGTATTTTATTGTTGGGGCTGATCGTAAGCAACATCACCGTCTGGGATCTAAGCAACTATGCCTTCTTTATTATGCTGTTCTGGTATACCCCTTTAATGCCCCTGCTTTCACTCTTACCGGGTATCATCTGGCGGGGATGGCCCCTCTACTACTACTTGCTTCTCGCTTTGCCTTTCATCATGGCCGGATATCATTACTTCTTAAGTATTGCCCCACATGTCCCCGGAATCCGCAACCTAAAATGAAAAAAATTTTTTGACGCGGAATTCAGGGGAATTTAGAGGGAAGAACGCGGAAGAAAACTTTAATAAATTCTACGTATTTCCCTAAAAAATTCCGCATTTTTTTATTGCTCCTGAGTTAATCTGTGGTTATTTTCTAATTAATCCAGGTTGTAACACAAATTATCAGCCATAAAATAATCCGCTGGTTCTTTCTCAATCATTGAAAATCGGATCAACCGACAACTATGTGAGAAAAATTAACCAGCGGATTTTTATCAAGCCAACGATATTCCTTACGGAAACTTTGTTAAAAAAGTACTAAGATTTATCTTCGGTTTGAAGGACTTAGGACTTTAACAAGTGGTATCGCTGACTCTAATCATATTATGGACAATTTCACAGCGGCTATACTGGAAAAATCATGTAAATGCCATAAAAAGATATAAATAAAATATAGATTATTAGATAGCCCGCTTTTGGCTGAAGAAAGGGGAAGCTTCAGTGAAATCCGGTAAAACGGCAAGGCTTTTAGTCAAAATTATAGTGCTTATTTTACTTCTGCCGCTGGTTATACCTTTTTTAACGCCGGATTTTGGAGTTGCTTACAGCGGAATAATATATGAACTGCCGACCAGGGACAAAATTATCGCCCTTACCTTTGATGATGGTCCCCATCCCGTCTATACTCCCCAGATTCTAGATATTTTAGAGCAATATCAGGTCCCAGCTACATTTTTTATGATTGGCAATCGCATGGAAGAATACCCGGAGATAGTAAAAGAAGTTTCCGCCCGAGGCCATCTTGTTGCTAATCATACCCATACTCACCCGCAGAACTTAAGAGCAGAATCCCTGGAAAATATAAGAGAGGAAATATATCAGTGCCAGCAGAGCATAGAGCGTTTAGCCAACCAGGATACTTATCTTTTCCGTCCTCCCCGGGGCATACTGAACCCGAAAATAATTAAGATGCTGCATAAAGAAGGTTATACGGTGGTGCTATGGAGCATATCGGCTGACCATCATGACGCACCTACCCCGGAATTAATGGCGGACCGGGTAATTAAACATGCCCATCCCGGTGAAATTGTTCTTATCCATGACGGCAGAACTGATTTACGCTGGAAAGATGTAGAGGCTACCCGCTTAATAATCAAAAACCTCTCCAAACAAGGCTACCGCTTCGTCACCCTTGAAGAGCTGACTCGAAAGCGGTCTTAAAAACACGGAAGCATAGTTCAGAAGTTAATCTTATTCGGCCCATTGGGCTGGAAGTCAAGATTTGCTGTCATACCGGCAGGTTAAAGAGCTAACCTGGTGGTATGGTGCTTTCATCCTTGACCATGGAGAACATATCCTGCAGTACAATTTCAAATTCTCTTACCAGTACGGAATCAAGTTTTCCTTCATGAGCCTCCTGCCTGATGATGCCAAGGGCTTCATCTATACTCAGAGCTGAGCGATAGGACCGGTCTGTAGTCAATGCATCAAAGATATCTACTATAGTAACTATTCGTACCTCAAGTGGTATTTCGTCTCCTTTGAGTCCGTCGGGATAACCGGAACCGTCCAGTTTTTCATGATGATTACGGATTATGAGCATGGCATCTTGCAGCGAATTGAGCGGGTAGCAGATATCAGCCCCCACAATAGGATGGGATTCAATCTGTTGTCTTTCTTCAGGGGTTAAAGAAGTGGTCTTATTGAGTAGATTTTGGTCAATGCCAATTTTCCCTATATCATGTATTAAGGCCCCGATTCTCAGATTTTTTAATTGCTTTTCATTCATCCCCATTCTTTCGCCCAGAAACAATGCATATTGACTTACCCGTTCGGTATGACCTTCGGTATAGCGATCCTTGGCATCAATTGTTCGAGCCAATGAAATGACCACGTCTTCTATGTTTTCCACGGCAGCAGTATACTCCTGGCGTATTGCCAGGAAATGCCGCCTTAGCTCCCGGATGGTACGCAGATATACCCAGCTTACCCAGGAGAAAAATATAAGACAAGCACATATTCCAAAAACTGCTATAATCACAGTAACGTTTAAAAAATGAAAGTTAAACATCATTGGAGCCCGCCAGTGCCAATAATAATTATATAAATTCTATCACAGATTAGGGATATCGTCCTAGGATAATAGACAAATAAGACTATTTTAATCCGGAAAAATATTGGCCTATAAATTTTCCGTTTACTGGGAGTGACAGCCGCTGGCAGTATGCCTTTTAAGGGGTTATATATCTGCGAGGAATAGGGACCAGCGACGTAAAAGACCGAATGTTAACAAATATTTAACATAACCAAGGGACTTGTATATATTATAATTAGATATTAATACCACGAAAAAGCTCGAATTTTGGCAAAATAAAGCAAATAAGCCGGTTTAAACAGTCCTAACTGCATTTATATTTGCGGTGCATACATAAAATACCTTAATATCCTGCTAAATACGGTTGTAAAAGTAATGCTTCTAGGTTTAGATTAAAAGATGGGGTTAATGTCTTGCTAAAAGCCGAGGTATTTTTAATGTAAGACATTTGAGGAAAGGAGTGGAATTTATGGGGGTTACTACAAAAATCTTGCCTCCCCAGGGGAAGGATCGTGCCCTGCTGGCCAGGATAGAAAAGGAAGCTGGAACCAGTATTAATCTATGCTACCAGTGCGGAAAGTGTTCCGCCGGTTGCCCGGTGGGGTTCGCTATGGATTATACTCCCAGGCAGGTTATCAGGTTATTGCAGCTCAATTTGATTGATGAAGCCTTGAATGCCGAGAGCATATGGATCTGTGCCAGTTGCGATACCTGTTCTGCCCGCTGTCCCCGAGGAGTCGATATAGCTTCTCTTATGGATGCCTTGAGGCGGGAAGCCTTGTCCCAGGGAAAAATTAAGGACAAAAAAGTAGCCGAATTTAACAAAGCTTTTCTCAATGGAGTTAGAAATTTCGGAAGGACTTTTGAAGCCGGTCTGCTCTTGCAGCATAATCTGAAAACCATGCAGCCGTTTAAGGATGCTGGATTGGGACTGCCCATGATGAGCAGAGGTAAGATTCGCCTCCTGCCGGTTAAAATCAAAGGCCGCGAACAGGTGAAGAAAATATTCGCCCGGGCTGAAAAGATGAGGGGTGAAGAAGAATGAAACTAGCCTACTATCCCGGCTGTTCCTCTGAAGGCAGTGCCATAGAATATGATCTTTCCACTAAAAAAACCGCTCTTCTTTTGGAAACCGAATTGGAGGAACTGGAAGATTGGAATTGCTGCGGGGCCACCTCCGCCCACAACACCAATAAGTTATTGTCTCTGGCCTTGCCGGCCAGGAATTTGGCCATTGCGGAGCAAAACGGCATGGACTTGATTCTGGCCCCCTGTGCCGCCTGCTATAACCGTTTGCACAGTACTGAGCTGATAGCCCGCAAGGATGAAGCGGTACGGGAGCGGATTAAAGAAGTAATAGATATGGATTTTTCCGCCCACACCTCGACGGTTTCTGTTTTGGAATGGCTGGACAGCAAAGTGGGTGTAGATAAAATCAAAGCCCGGGTTAAAAACCCTCTGCAGGGGATGAAAGCGGCTTGTTATTATGGCTGTCTACTGGTAAGACCGGTGGAGCATACCGGCTTTGACGACCCGGAAGATCCTCAGAGCATGGACCGGATTGTGCGGGCTCTGGGGGCGGAGACGGTGGAATGGCCTTTTAAAGTAGAGTGCTGTGGAGCGGCTTTGGCTACTTCCAGGCCGGATATCGGGGCTAAAATGGTTCATAGTATAATCAGTAATGCCAGAGATGCCGGAGCGGAGTGCCTGGTTACCGCTTGTCCCCTCTGTATGCTCAATCTGGACATGCGTCAGGCCGGAGCAGAGAAGGCGGCTGGTGAGAAGCTAAATATGCCGGTATATTACGTAACCGAACTGGTAGCCTTGGCTGGCGGAGCCAGTCCGGACGAAGTAGGCATAGGCAAGCACTTTGTGGAAGCCAAGGGCTACCTCGGTTCACTTCCGGCCCGAACCGCAGCCATGGCGGCAGCGGCCCCTAAAAAGGCCCCCAAGGCGGCCAAAGCGGAAAATGAAGACGAAGCTGCTGTTGGCAATGAAGATGCCGAGGCACTGCGGAAGAAGATAGATGCCATGATAAAGGCTTTTAACAAGGGCCCGGACAAGATGGCCGCCCGTTTGATTGAAGACGGGGAAAGGGCGGCGATACTTGCAGATATAATAACCGGAGATGAGAAAAAAATAGCCCGGCTGGCCGAGCTCATGATTACTGATAAAGATAAAGCCGGCAAAGCGGCTGAAGCCTTTGTCACCGGAGAACTTAAAAGAAGAGAAAAAGCAGGCTTGTAGAAGATGGGAGTAAGGGGGTAAAGGTTTTCCTTCTCACCCCTGACCCTTTAAAGTTAAATTGTAACCAGTAGAATTGGCGTTATATATGAACTAAGGAGGGAGAGAAGATGAGCAAACGGGTGGGTGTTTTTGTATGTGAGTGCGGTACCAACATAGCTTCCGTGGTAGATACCGTTCGGGTTGCAGAGGAAGCCGCGAAGCTCCCGGGGGTTGTGTTCGCCACCACCTATAAATATATGTGCTCGGATCCGGGGCAGGAGCTGATCAGGAAATCAATAGAGGAACATAAACTGACCCAGGTAGTGGTAGCTTCCTGTTCACCCCGTATGCATGAAAAGACCTTCCGCAAAGCGGTGGAGGCAGGCGGGATAAACCCCTATCTTTTTGAGATGGTCAATATCAGGGAGCAGGATTCCTGGGTTCATCATGACCGGGAAGAGGCCAGCCGCAAGGCTATTGACCTGGTCAAAATGGCAGTGAGTAAGGTGTTACGCAACCAGCCGCTGCAGATTGCCACTATTCCGGTTACCCGGAAGGCCTTGGTGGTAGGAGGGGGTATTGCCGGAATGCAAGCGGCTCTGGATATTGCCGAAGCTGGGCATCCGGTAATACTGGTGGAAAGGGAAGCCAGCATCGGGGGCAAGATGACCCAAATTGACAAAACCTTTCCCACCATGGACTGCGCCGCCTGAATAGGCACCCCCAAGATGGTTGCTGTGGCGCAGCACCCTAACATTGAACTTATTACCTATGCCGAGGTAATCAAAGTAACAGGATATATCGGCAATTTTAGCGTAACTATCAAGCAAAAGCCCAAATATGTGGATTGGGATGCCTGTACCGGATGCGGTACCTGTATGGAGAAATGCCCCACCAAGAAAATCAAGGATGAGTTCGACCTGGGGCTGGGCTTAAGAACCGCGATCCATAAGGTGTACCCCCAGGCAGTTCCGGGCAAACCCTATATAGATGCTGAACACTGTCTCAAGCTGACCAAAGGGAAGTGCGGGGTTTGTGAGAAGATATGCCCCACCCAGTCCATCAGATTTGACGATAAGGACCAGTATATAACCCGGGAGGTAGGAGCCCTGGTTATGGCTACCGGTTACGATCTGTTCAACTGGGAAGAAGCTTATGGCGAATACGGCTACGGAAAATATCCGGATGTGATAAGCAGTCTGCACTTTGAACGCCTGGTAAGTGCCGGGGGCCCCACCGGCGGCAAAATAAAGCGGCCGTCGGACGGCAAGGAACCCAAAAGTGTGGCCTTTATAAAGTGCGTCGGTTCAAGGGACGATACCAAGGGCAAAAGCTATTGCTCCCGGGCCTGTTGCATGTACACGGCCAAACATGCCTATCAGGTAAAGGACAAAATCGCTGACAGCGAAGCCTATGTATTCTACATGGACGTACGTACGGCGGGAAAGAACTACGAAGAGTTTTACCAGCGGTCCCTCAATGCCGGGGCCAGGTATATAAGAGGCCGGGTGAGCAAGATCTATCCCCGGGGGGACCGGCTGGTTCTGAAGGCGGAAGACAGCTTGATCGGCCGGCCTATTGAGGTTGAAGCCGATATGGTGGTTTTAGCCACTGCCATGGTACCTTCCGCCGGCTCGGGAGAACTGGCCAGGACTATCGGCTTTTCCATCGACAAGGATGGCTTTTATCAGGAAGCCCATCCCAAATTGCAGCCGGTGGAAACCTTTGCCGCCGGAGTATTCCTGGCCGGAGCCTGCCAGGGGCCTAAAGATATTCCGGATTCGGTGGCTCAGGCCAGTGCGGCTGCAGCTAAAGTGCTGGGATTGTTGGCCAAAACCGAATTGGCTACGGAGCCGATGGTTTCCGAAGTCGATATAAATAAATGTTCGGGCTGCGGGCTGTGCGTTCCGATTTGCCCTTACAATGCCATCACCCTGGGTGAGATTCAGGAGAGAGGGCATCATGGCCCCATTAAACGTAGCGTGGCTCAAATCAACAGCAGCCTTTGCCAGGGGTGCGGGGCCTGTGTCCCCGCCTGCCGCAGCGTAGCCCTGAATACCAAAGGCTTTACCGATGAACAACTGGTAGCGGAGGTGGATGCTTTATGTCTATAGACAGCAAAACTGGCTGGGATCCCAAGATAATCGTTTTTGCCTGCAACTGGTGTACCTATGCGGCTGCTGACCTGGCCGGCCTGAACCATCTGGAATATCCGGCCGATGTCAGGATTATCCGGACCCCTTGCTCCGGACGTATGGACCCCATGTTTGTACTGCGGGCCTTTAACCGGGGAGCCGACGGGGTGCTTTTATCCGGGTGACACCCGGGCGAATGCCACTATGGTAGTGGCAATTACTATAACCGCCGCCGCCACACGATTATGAAGAGTCTGTTGGAATATATCGGGGTGGAGCCGGAGAGATACCAGACTGCTTGGATATCCGGAGCTGAAGGGATCAAATTTCAGCAGACCATGGAAAAACTGGTGGCTGACGTCAGATCTCTGGGACCTAACGGAAAGCTGAGGGATGCAAGATGACAGATATAAGCTTAAAAATCAGAGAGATTGCGGCCCGGCTTCTGGAGAGCGGTCAGGTAGATATGTTCATAGGTTGGGAAGAAGGTGAGGAGCAATACCAGACCCGGCCCTTCATTGCCCACCGGGTGGAAGATGTGGAAAAACTGGTATTTAACCAGTATGCCGTTCATAATCTGGCCAATGCCCTGTTAAAATACCGGGATGGCAGCGAGAAAATAGGAATGTTGGCCAAGGGCTGCGATTCCCGTGGAATAGTCAGATTATTGCAGGATGGTCAATTCCAGAGAGAACGTCTGTATATTGTGGGAATTGCCTGTCCGGGAATGAAGGACCCGCTGGCGGCGGCTAAAAGCCGATCGGGGTTCTTACCGGCCGTGACCGACTCCGGATTGGCGGCCAAATGTACCGACTGCATAGAACCCAATCCGGTGATTTATGATGAACTGATCGGAGAGAAGGAAACTCCTCGGGTGCAAGAAGGACAGCGTTTTAAACTGGTACAGGATATAGAAAATATGACGCTGGAGGAGCGCTATCGCTTCTTTGAAGATATATTTTCCCGCTGCATTCGGTGTTACGCCTGCCGTCAGGCTTGTGTAGCCTGCAACTGCCGCACCTGCATATTTGATGAGATGAAGCCCCAGTGGGTAGGGCGGGAAACCAGCATCAGCGACAATTTCATGTATCACTTGGTTCGGGCCTCCCATATGGCGGGGCGCTGCATTGAATGCGGCGAATGTGAACGGGTCTGCCCGGTGAATATTCCCCTTATGCTTATAAATCAGAAACTGATCAAAGATGTAAACGCTTTCTTCGGGCCTTATGAAGCGGGTATGGCTTATACTGAAGGGGCTAAGCCACCTCTTAGCAGCTATCAGGAAAACGACCCGGATAATTTCCTATAGGGGGGTGAGGATATGCAGATATTGAGCAAATCAAAACTGAATGCAGCCCTTGACTTGTTGAGCCGGCAGGCCGAACTGTTTGTCCCTCTGGCCCGGGGAGAGGAAAGCGGCTATTACCCCTGGAAGAGCTATCAGGCTGGAAGCGACCAATTGATGCTGGATGCTTTAAACGTTATGCTTCCTCCTAAAGGGGTAGTATTTCCCCAGACCGAGAGGATTTACAGTTTTACCGGCAATGACAAGGGAGTGGAAATAAAGGAGAGCTTTGAAAACCATGACCCCAGGATTATTTTTGGCATACGTGCCTGTGATACGGCGGCTTTAGACTGTTTTGACGATGTATTTTTAACCATGGGCTATGTCGACAGTCTTTACGCTGCCCGCCGGGAAAATACCACTATAATAGCCCACGCCTGTTACCGCCCGGGAGATAATTGCTTCTGCGCCGCTATGGGCATCGACCCGACTGAACCGACCAAGGCGGATGTAATAATCAGGGATACCGGAGACGCCTACATCTGGGAGAGCAAGACCGACAAAGGCGATAAGCTGACTGCGGCCCTGAGTTCCCTGCTGGAGGACCGGGAGGCGGCAACACCGGAAATGCAGGCATTTAAGCACCAGGTAGACTATGAAGGGGTGGCGGAGAAACTTAAGGATATGTTTGAGCATTCCATCTGGGATGAACTTTCTCAGACTTGTCAGACCTGCGGTATCTGTACCTACGTCTGCCCCTCCTGCTATTGCTTTGATATACAGGTGAAATCATGGGGGGATGAGGGTTATCGCTTCCGCTGCTATGATTCCTGTATGTATCCGGAATATACCCAGATGGCGGGCGGACATAACCCTCGCGGCGACAGCCGGGAACGCTTCCGCAACCGCTTTCTGCACAAACTGGAATTTTTTAAGGAGAGATACGGCAAACCACTTTGCACCGGATGTGGCAGATGCATAGTGGCCTGTCCGGCCGGGATAGATATAACCCAGATAATAAAGCAGATTAAGGAGGCGGATACCAGTGCCGGAGCATAAATGTGATTGTGAGAACCCGCTGGTTCCGGGAATTGTAGAGGTTATAGACATAAAAGACGAAACCCCGGATGTCAAGAGTTTTTTTGTCCGCAGCGTAGACGGGGGAGTACCTTTTAATGTCATGCCCGGTCAGTTAGGGATGGTATCCCTCATGCCGGTGGGGGAAGGCATGTATTCTGTTTCCTGGCAAGAGGAACAGGAATACCTGCAGTTTGCCATAAAAAGAGTGGGTTTGATGACGGATGAATTACATCGGATAGAAGTGGGCCAGAAACTGGGGGTCAGAGGACCTTACGGCAATGGTTTCCCGGTAGAGGAATGCAAGGGCCGGGATATGCTGTTTATTGCCGGCGGAATTGGCCTGGCGCCATTGCGTTCCTTTATAAAGTACTGTTTTAAACACCGCCGGGATTATCGCAGAATTCAGATAATTTATGGCAGCCGCAGCTATAACGACCTTTGTTTTAAAGATGAGCTTTTTGATAAGTGGCCCCGGGAGCAAGACACCGAAGTCTATACCACCATTGACAATCCGGAAGCGGCCTGGGACGGCCATGTGGGATTTGTTCCCGCCTATCTGGAAGAAATCAGCCCTTCCCCGGAGGGAAAGATAGCAGTTGTTTGCGGGCCGCCGATTATGATAAAATTCGTACTCCAGTCTCTGGAGAAGATGGGATATGGCGACGAACAGGTGATAAGCACCCTGGAAATGCGGATGAAATGCGGCATCGGCAAGTGCGGACGCTGCAACGTGGGGAGTGAGTATATCTGCTTGGACGGTCCGGTATTTACCCTGGCCCAGCTTAAAAAACTGCCGCCGGAATGGTAATTATATCATAACATTCGGAAAATCAAGAGCCGATGGGGACGGTCCCTGTCGGTTCTTTTTTGATCTCCCGGGGATTGTCCCCATCGTGACCTATGCTTTTAAAAAAATGCTCCCCCGTACAGATAGCCAAGGTAGAAAAACCCTACTATAGCTACTATATGAAGTAGCCACCAACCGGCTTTGAGGAAATTAAATGTTCCCAGATCATAATTTTCCTCAGTTTTGATTTCATGATCTTCCACTGGGAAACCTCCTTTCTACTTGGAAACAATTTAGTGTTAATATTACCAAATAAGATAAGAATATACATTAGAGCCCAATATTGAGCACTGGGAAAAATTATAACGCAGTGTTTTTGAAAGCAAAATTGCGTAAATAGTTTGACAGGCTGGTTTTTATTAATAAAATGTTATCTATAGCGAAACAATTATTGCACAAACTTGTGCACGAGAAATGAAGGGAGAATTGAAGATGCCAAACCTGCGTAAAGATCTTCTTAATCCTACCTTAAAAGAAACATTGAGTCTGTTTCAGTTGGATAAGAATTACGTATCAGGACAGGGACCCTACCTGGTCGGTGAAGATAACCGGCGCTATCTGGACTTTATTTCCCAGTACGGGGCTCTTCCTTTCGGTTATAACCCTGATTTTATCTGGGAGCGGCTGCTGGAAGTAAGGGAGAAATCCATACCCAGTCTGGTTCAGCCTTCCCTGCCGGGAGAAGCCTTGAAATTAGCCAATATGCTGGCCGAGGTCACCCCGGGAGACCTTTGCTATTGTACATTTTGCCAGAGTGGTACGGAAGCGGTGGAAACAGCTATCAAATTGGTTCGTTCCCATAGCGGCAGAAAAATAATAGTTTCTGCTAAAAACAGTTTCCACGGCAAGACTATGGGAGCCTTATCCGCTACCGGCAAAGAGTCTTATCAGAAGCCTTTTTTTGCGCCGATTCCGGGCTTTATAACCGTACCTTACAATGATGTGGAGGCTTTACGACAAATATTTGCCGAGCAGGGCAGCGATATTGCAGCCTTTATTGTTGAGCCGGTACAGGGTGAAGGCGGCATAATCGTGGCCGAGCCGGGCTATCTGGCTGCAGCCCGGGAGTTTTGTACATCTTATGGCGCCGCCCTCATTGTCGATGAAATTCAGACCGGCCTGGGTCGGACCGGAAAGCTGTTTGCCTGTGAGTACGATGGTATTGAACCTGATATCATGGTGCTGGCTAAAGCTTTGGGGGGGGGACTGCTGCCGATGGCAGTCTGTATCAGTACCCCCGCCGTATGGAATGATGATTTCGGTATGCTGCACAGTTCAACTTTTGCCAATAATAATCTGACCTGCTATGTAGGGCAGGCGGTATTGGAAAAACTGCTCGCCAATGAAAGGGAGATTATACGGGAAGCGGCTGATAAGGGCGAATATCTTCTGGATAAGTTAAAGGAACTGGCAGCGCGCTACCCGGACGCGGTCAAAGAAGTCCGGGGGCGCGGTCTTATGCTGGGACTGGAATTTTTTGACCTGCGCGATTCCGGCTCTTACGATATGGCTTTTATGGTCAACTACGGCGGGTTTACCGCCCTGATAGTCGGGTTTCTGCTCAACGTATATCATATTCGGCTGGCGCCTTTCCTGAATGATTCCATGACCGTCAGGCTGGAACCTTCTTTGGATATATCATATGAGGATATTGATTATGTTTTAGAAGCGCTGGAGGTAGTCTGCAAAATTGTCAGCAACCGTGACTTTGCCAAATTTTATCGCTACCTGATCGGCGATTACAGCAAAGTTGACGATATTGTCGATTACCGCCCGCTCAGTCGTAAAATAAAGGGTGCTCAACTGCAGGAAGGGGAGGAAGTCACCCGGAAATTTGCTTTCATAATTCATTACCCGGGGCCGGAAGACGTAGTGGCCAACAATCCTTCTTTTAATTCCTTTACCCGGCAGGAACTGTACCGCTTTCTGGGCTGGCAGAAAGACAGTCCAGGAGCGGAGGTGGTTTGCCACATGCCGGCTATCAGATCACGAGATGGCCAAATTGCCGAAGGCTGGTTGATCGGAGTGCCCTTTGGCGCCCGGGAGATCATGAGTATGCCCCGGCAGGAAACAACAGCGGTGATTGCCGAAGCCGTCGATTTAGGTAAGGAACTGGGAGCCGGGATAGTTGGACTGGGGGCTTTAACTTCGGTGGTAACCCGGGGTGGCAGAGCAGTGCAGGGACGGGGAGTGGCTATAACCAGCGGCAACAGTTTTACCACCCTTATGGCAGTGGAAGCATTATTGGCCGGAGCCGGCAGGATGCATATAGATTTTGCTCAGGCCCGGTCGGCGGTAGTTGGAGCCACCGGTTCTATCGGCCGTGCCTGTGCGCTGATGCTATCCGAACAAATAAGCCGGATAACCCTGTTGGGTAACCCTAACCGGCTGAATAGCAGCAGCCGGAGATTGAAATCTCTGTTTTCCGATCTCTTTACCTATGCCCACCAAAGAATGAAGGCGGGTGAACTGAGCGGCTTAAGTGAATGGTTAAAGCAAACGCTGGATATGCTGATGGCGCGGGAGAGTTCCCAGGCGCAGCAATGGGCTCAGGTACTGCTGGATGGGGTTGATTTATCTGCCCAGATGTTATCCGATATCTGCGACTATCTGGACATAGAGCTGCCGTTAAAGATTAGCGTTAAGATAGATGAAACCCTGCCCGGCTGCGATATGATCGTTGCGGCCAGCAATTCTCCGGATTATATTATTTATCCTCCTCATCTGAAACCGGGGGCGGTGGTCTGCGATGTTGCCCGCCCGGCTGACGTCTCCCCGCAGGTCTTTAAAGAGCGGGATGATGTTCTTATCCTGGAGGGAGGGCTGGTGCAGTATCCGGATGACATAGCCTTTGGCCCCAATCTGGGCTACCGCGATGGGGTAAACCTGGCCTGCCTCTCGGAAACGGTGCTGCTCGCTTTGGAAGGCGACTATGACGATTACAGCATCGGGGTCAAGATGCCCCTGGAGACGGTTAACTACCTGCGTCGGCTGGGTAAAAAACATGGTCTGGGTCTGGCGGGCCTTAAGATGAATAATAAAGAAATCAGCAATCGCGAGATTGAAGCTATATATCAGAGGTCTTTACAACTTAAGAACGTTGAAAATATGTAAAAGCAATCGTCAAAATGAGTTCGGACCAGTTTCCCGGCTCATTTTGACTATGCTCCCTTATTTTGCTTTCAGGGAAAGAGTTGCAGTAAAATATAGGAAAAGAACATTGGGGGAGGAAGAGTGATGGAGCTTACGGAGATTATCATAAAAAGAGATGGTAAATGGTATTTTGGCCAGGCGGAAATGTTTCGGCGCAATATCCTCAACATCCTGGCCAGTCATATTGAACGTCAGGATGACGGCAGCTATTGCATAAGACTGGGCGAAGATGTAAATCCCATCACGGTGGAAGATGTGCCATTTCTGGCTACGGGCTATATTGAAGAAGAGGATGGGCGAATAAAGCTGGCTTTTCATGATCTTCAGGAGATGCCGCTGGAAAACGAGCTTAAACTCTATCTCAAGGGCGATGTCCCTTACATCAGTTTCAGGTGGGAAGCGGACACCCGGCTTACCCGGGGGGTTTACTGGAAACTGAGCGAGTTCTTTGACTTTCGGGGAGAGGAAATATATATTGTACCTCCGGAAAGAGCGGCAGTACAGTAAGTAGCTGGGAGGACAAGGATGAGTTTAAGGATAATAACTGATACCTCTTGTGATTTACCTGACAATGAGCTTAAGAAATATAATATTGAAATGATACCATTAAAAGTTACTTTTGATAACGGTGAAACTTTTCTGGACCGCTTTGAATTGGAGCCGGCTGAATTTGTTAAAAAAATGAGACTCAGTCCGACACTTCCCAAAACTTCCGCTCCTGACCCTAATACCTTTATAGAGTATTTTGAAAAGGGGTTAAAAGAGGTGGGAGAAGTCTTATTTGTAAGCCTTTCCTCAGGTCTCAGCAGTACCTGCCAGACAGCGCAACTGGCCTGCAACATGCTGGGCAGTGAAAAGGTTAAAATCTTCGACACCCTTACCGCTTCTCTGGGAACGGGTATAATGGCCATAAAGGCTGCCGGGATGGCGGCTCAGGGTCTGGGGATAAATAATATTGTAGAGCAATTGACCCGGATACGGGCTAGCCGGGAAGTCATCTTTACCTTGGACACACTGGAAAATGTGGTTAAGGGCGGACGTCTCAGCCGAATAGAAGGCCTTACCGGCACGCTGTTACATATAAAACCTATCCTGAGGGGAAATAATCAGGGCCTGCCCGAGGTGGTGGAAAAAGTAAAAGGAAGAAAGAAGGCCATGCACCGCCTGGTAAGCATGCTGGGAGAGGTGGCCGGCAATGCGGTAAAAGACCAGCTGATAGGGATAAGCCATGTAAATTGTGAAGAGGATGCGATCCATCTCAGCGAAGAAATAAAAGACCGCTATAATTCGGCCAACCAGATAATAATATCTGAAATGAGCGCTACCATCGGCACCTACACCGGCGAGGGCGGGCTCATGATCAATATCTGAGACCAGCCCCAGCCCGTCCCTTATGATTTCCGCCTGCTGTGTTCATTTTTGGCTGCGGCTCTGCGGGCCCTGCCTGTTAATCTGAAAATAGACGCCCTCTCCTAGGACAACTGATGCCCGTTATACTCGCAATTAAGGGTGCAGATTACACAGATTAACGCAGATTCATTAGACGCGGAAACCGCGGAATCTTTCAAGGAAGAACGCGGGTTTTACTAAAGTTTTCCTCCGCGTTCTTCCCTCTAAATTCCCTGAATTCCGCGTCAAAAAAGAACCTGCCTATTGGGTATGCTCTCCGCCCCTGGGCGGTTAAATATAAACAGGGATAACCCCGGTTATCCCAACCTTAATTCAAAATTAATAATTAAAAATACAAAATTAAAATGATTCCGCGTCAAAAATATAGCAGCCGGTCAGCAGGGAGAAACCTGCAAACCGGCTGCTTACGGAAAGCCCTGATTCAATTTAAAGATAGGCGCGGATAACGGAGTTTACAGCCTGCTCAAATGGGACGGACGAAAATGCGACTTATCCAAAGAGAGAGCATGATCAATGGAGGCCAGCATCTTATTTTTATCTTCGGGCAGTTTACCTTGTATGTTCCAATAATTGGCGACATGATCGCTTAAGAGCATGCTGCCGTCGCATTCCAGATTTTCTACCAGCCAGTGCAGTTCCTGCAAGGCCTGGTGGGGGGTCAGTAATGTAAAATTCCCCTGGCGGTACTCTTCATAAAGTGGAGTACCGGGATAAGGAACCAGAGTCCTGATTCTGATAAAGTCGGGACTGAAAGCGCTCAGAACCCGGGCGCTGTTGACCGCGTGCTCCCGGCTTCTTTCCAATCCGCCGATGCCGGTAAGGTAATATTCGCTGACCTCAATACCGGCTTGTTTAAGTTTTAAGCCGGCAGAAATTATCTGGTCACAAGTAGTGCCTTTCTTGATTCTTTCCAGAGTAACGTCATCCCCGCTTTCCATTCCGGTATGCACCCGGCTTAGTCCGGCTGCTTTAAGCTGCCGCAGTTCTTCAGAGCTTTTGCGGTCGACAAAGCGGGCCGAACCATAGACGGTTATGCGCTGCAGGTGGGGAAACAGCTGACGGGCGTAGTTCAGTATTTCAACCAGTCGTTCCGTTTTCATCACTATCGTATTTCCATCCGGGAAAAAGAGCGATTCTATATATTCCCCATAATACTCCCGGGCCGCGGCTAGATCTTCTTTGATTTCCTCAACCGTACGCAGCCGAAACTTGGTCTTTTTATACATATTACAAAAAGTACATTTATTATGGGGGCAGCCTATACTGGCCTGAATCAGGAGACTATAGGCTTCACTGGGGGGGCGATATACAGTTCCTTCATAGCGCATGATTTACACCTCCTCTGCTCACTAGATTAGCAAAAAGCTGTACTCTTTTAAAGTATGCAGAGCCAAATAGATATTGTTATATCCTTGTAAAACCTATATATTAACAATAGAACTGGATTATAAAAATAGCTTATACCTGGGAATAGGGATTGGGTGATAACCATGTCGGTAAGGCTGCTGATTGTTGATGATGATGAACGGGAAAGAATAGTACTCCGCTATGTGCTTGAGCAAATCAAGGACGTTACGATTGTAGGAGAAGCTGCACATGGGTTGGAGGCCCTTCTGCTATGCCAGGAAAAAAAAGTGGATTTGGTTTTCCTGGATATCACTATGCCGGAAATGGGCGGTTTGGAAACTGCGCATAAATTAAAGCAATTGAAAGATCTGCCCTTGTTTGCATTTATCACCGTTAAAAAGGATATGGCAGTGAAAGCATATGAATTGGGAGCTTTGGATTATATTGTCAAGCCCATTGAACAAAGCCGTATTGAACATACTATTGAACGGGCCAAGCAGCAGATAGCCCATCAGGATATTATTGAAGAAATGGTAAAAAGCAAATTAAAAGAGCGCATTGACTTGATCCTGGAAAGCTATCGCGATTACGAAATATATTCCAACAAACTGCCGGTGCGGGAAAAGGGTAAAGTATCTTTATTAAACCAGGAAGATATTATATTCTGTGAGAGTCAGGGGAAAAAAGTTTATATATATACCTGTGACGGAGGGTACCCCAGCAACTACACCCTTAATGAGCTGGAAAACCGCCTACGCAGCAGCAATTTTTTCCGAGCCCATCAGGCTTTTATCGTTAATATCAACTTTATTAAAGAGATAATCAACTTTGGGGAAGGCTCTTACCTCCTGCACCTGGAAAATTGCGCTAAAGATATTATTCTGAGCCGATCCAAGGCCAAACTGCTAAGACAAAAGCTGGGTATTTGAGGTAAAACGGTTCATACCTGTAAAATAACAGATGAAACCTGAAAAATGATATGATATACTTAATATCAGTTATTTTAGGACTTATTGGTTGGGACATGATTTACGTGAAAACGATTGGGGGGAGGGAAGCCTTTTAGGGCTTATCCTCCCTTTTGTTTAGGGCTTTTATGCAAAAGCCTAAAAATGTGAAAAACCATACAAGCTAGTGCAAAGTATCCGCCTAATACAACCAACTGTAGCATATATAGAGAAAAAAATCACAAAATGGGTTATAGTATAAGCGTGGGAGAAGAACGTTAATTAAATGTAAAGGGGGGAGAAGGAGGAGTTTAAGCTTGGATAGTTGTGCGGAGTAAAACTATTCAGGAATTAGAGAAGCAATTAAATATACAGACTTGAAGCATTCCATTTGTATGTAGCAATATAAGCAGCAGATTTGTCTATTGAATCTAGTAAATGTAGCCGGCAAGAGATTGGAGTGATGCTCATGATACCTTTTTACAAGCTCGAACGTTACGAGGGGAATGAAGCCTTGTTTGAACTGGTAATGATGTCGATTGTTTCCAGTTATGTGGGGGAGCCCCTGCATATCCATGCGGAAGGATTGAGGGGCACCGGAAAGACCACCATTATGCGAGCGGCACGGGGAATACTCCCTACTATTGAACGTATCCGGGGATGTATCTATAATTGTGATCCTACTGCGCCCCATTGTCCGCATCATAAAAACCTGAGTGCGGAGGAAATTGCTGCTATCGGAGCAGAAGTTATTCCTATGCCTTTTCTGGAAATCTCTCATTCGGCTAAGGTCGGTACAGTTGCAGGCAGTATTGATCTGGCCCGCTTAACTGATCCCACCCATCCTGAAGCCCAATTGCTTCCCGGGCTGATACCGCAAGCCCATCGGGGCATAATATTCATTGATGAAATTAACCGACTGGCCGACACTTCTCCGGAGATCACCGACATATTATTGGATGTGATGGGCAATAAACCCGGTCATATACAAATTGAAGAAGCGGGACTGCCGGTAGTGGAAATACCGGTCAACGTTTCGGTTTGGGCAGCCTCCAACCCTGATGAAGACCCGGGGCCGCTGGAGGAAATACGCCGGCAACTGTCAGACCGTTTCGATATGGTATGCTATATGGGCCGGCCTGATTCCCTGGATGTTTTATCCAGCATGCTGGAAGAGAACTCCCATTTTCACCGGGTAAGACAGGCGCATAAAGCGGAAATGGCAGAAGTTGATGAAAAGAAAAATGACCAATACCGTAACGATATCATTAACTGGGCCGCCCAGTATGAGAAAACGGATCTCCCTGATTTCCTGCGCAACTTTATCGCCCGCCTGTATATAAAACATAATCTGGAAAGCATTCGGGCTATTGAAGCCATGCAGCAGGGAGCAGTCCTGCACAGTGTTTTGAAAAACCGGGATAAGGTTATGATTACTGATGTTACTTACATGATTCCCCTGGTATTGAAACACCGGGTTGATGGTGACACCCTGGTGCGGATGATCAATGATGTAGATTCCCGGGGCTCCAAAGACAGTATTCTAAGTTTTAAGAATAAGAATAAAAAGGATGAAGAAAATCCCGATTATTTTCAGCAGACAGCCCGTCCACTGAAAGATATGCATCGGGGAGAACTGGTACACACCGAGAAAACCTTAACCCCGGGGGACTATTAAAAGGGGGTGGTCTTATGCTGGGTGAGCAGACTAATGTTGACAAGGCCGCTTCGGTAGGTAATTATCTCAGCCTCTATTTTGGTCAGAACCAGGGCGTAAGACTGGGTGAAAGTACGGTAGCCAGCCGCCGCGCACATGCCAAAATGCCGGAAAAGAGGGTCAAGGGGCAAATCAAGATTCTTATCAACCGGGATGCGGGCAAAACTTATCTGGACTATGTAGATGGGGACCAAATTGTTCATATTGACGTATATCACCAGGTGGGGGAGATAGACCCCCGTGATGTTGCCCGGGTAATTTTCTGGGCTCTGGATGAACATTTCCTGGAGAAGGATCCGCAGCTTCAATATGCGGAGGATGAAAGGTTTAAGCTGGTCAGCAGCTATGCCAACAAAATTTTTATAACCACCAATCAGGGTAAAGGGCTCTTGTATGACTTGTTTCAGGATGTGGTAAAGCCTTTTATCCCAGGAGAAGAGGGGCATGACCATGTTCACATTCTGGCCCGTCTCAGTCGGGAGGAATATTATTTAGTCTATGTTATGGCTGAGGTAGTTGAAGAGGTGATAATGGCATCCGGGGTAAAACTGTCCAAGGTGCGCAATATTATTCATGGCAATCAGAAAGAAGAACGGGAAAACTATGCCGGATATATAAAACTGCCCTGGAAGAACTTCAAAGGTCAAAATGCCCGTCAGCTTCCTGATAAAGAGAACGTAAACCAGTTGATCCTTAAGCTGGCCGAAAAATTTGGCGGCGTAGATGAGATAGAAGAATTTATGGAAAGTTATTCCACCAATATTTTTAAACGCAAAGGCATAGAACAGCAGAAGAAAAAGTGGGGAGACGTAGAACATGACGTGGAGCAGTTGGAGGAACTGGGACTGATCAAGAATAGCATTCTGGGCAAGATGCTTACGAAAAAAGGCCTCCAGCTGAAAGAGTTCGTAGTCAACCATAAGTGCGAGCTGGAAACTGAAATTCGCCGTAATGTTCGCCAGGTGCCATCCGGGGGCCGGGGGCGTTTTAAGAAACTGGGTAAAATGGAGCGCAAAACGGCTCAAGTCGAATATACCAATCGCAACCGGACTATTAATGACCCCGATAAAAGCTGGTCCGGTGACCTGGCGGTGCCGGAAACAATAATTCAAGCCAAGAAAAACAGTTTTTTACGGGGAGATCAGCACTTTACGGTAAAAAAGCAGGATCTTCATTTCTATGATAAAAAAACCTATGTACCAATTGATATCTGTCTCTTGATTGACGCCAGCGGCAGTATGGCAGGCGATAAGAGGCAGGCGGCCTGTTTCCTGGCGGAACATCTGCTGGTCAGCGGTAAAGAAAAGGTGGCCGTGGTTACTTTTCAGGAACGCAGCAGCGATGTGGTGGTGCCCTTTACCCGCAACCAAAGGGTACTGAGCAAAGGTCTGTCTACCATTAGTCCGGCGGGTTTGACTCCTCTGGCCCATGGTATCATGACAGCGGTGGATCTTATCCAGCATAATCGGGTCAAGAATCCGCTGCTGGTGTTGATAACCGACGGTATACCCAATACTCCGCTCTGGACCCTGGATGCCAAAGCCGATGCTCTGGAAGCGGCTGCCCATATCAAAGAGAATAAAATCCGTCTGATATGCATAGGAGTAGAGTCTAATCGCAACTTCCTGGAGAAACTGGCCGACCGCGCTGACGGAGCGCTCTATCTGGTTGACGATCTGAACAAGGATAACCTTATCAATATCGTCAGATACGAAAAAAAGAGCATGACGGAGGCAGGCAGGCGTATGGCCTAATAATTAAACTAATTGGGGCTCCCTGGATTGGCCCCGTAGTTGCAGGATAGGATAAACTGGCGGGATTCACCACCCGTAGTTTGTTTTAATAACTCCTCCTTCATAAATGAGCACCGTATGGTGCTCTCCTTTTTCTTATCATATTTTGGCAACCAGCCTCGTATCTTTTAAAAGGAAAAAAGAGGGAGGTTGGCATTATGAGTAAAAAGCCTATAATTATTCTGGCGGTGATTCTGCTGGCCATCTGCCTGATCAGCGGAGGTTGCTCATTATCTTCGGATAAGAAGGTGGATATAAAAAACTGGAGGGATTTACTGAGCCTGGGGCCGGAAAAATCATCCATCACCCCTCCGGATGAGAGCGGGGAGCAGACCAAGCCCCAGGAAAACCCTGCACTTGAAGGTCAGGACGCAATAGAAGTAAAGCTTTACTTTGCCGGAGCAGATGGTAAGAGCTTGGTGGTGGAGAAAAGAAATATCGCCCGAACTGAAAGTTTAGCCCGTAATACCCTTAAAGAACTGGTAAAAGGCCCCGCCCAGGATGGGAACCTGTCAGTGATTCCGGAAGGTACTCGTTTACGGGATATCAATCTTAAACCCGATGGTTTATGTATTGTGGATTTAAGCTCAGAAGCCTGTCATACCGGAAGTGCCGAACAGGAAAAATTAATGGTTTATGCCATTACCAATACCCTGGGGCAATTTGCCACCATCAAGAATGTCAGCTTTATGATCGACGGTCAGCAGGTGGATACTATCGCCGGCTTTGTAGATGTTTCCAGCTCTATTAAACCTGATTACAGCATCTGAGTTCAACTGAGGGAGGTTCTTTTTATTCCCCGCCGGCGGGGAACAAAAAGAACCTCCCTTGTTTGCCTTCGTTTCCCTAGAATATATAGCTTAAAAGTGATAAAATTTATACCGGCTTGGGTAGCCGGGAATCAGCCAGGTAATAAAGGAGTGTTTTCAGTTGGGGGATAACAGACCCATAGGGATACTGGATTCAGGAGTAGGAGGACTAACCGTGGTTCGTTCTCTTATGGAAAAACTTCCTGAGGAAAGTTTTATCTATTTCGGCGATACCGCTCATTTGCCCTATGGCAGCAAAAGCGAGCCGGAACTGATGCGCTATGCCCGAGAGATAATAGCATTTTTACTGCAACAAGATGTTAAAGCCGTCATAGTTGCCTGTGGCACCCACTCATCCATCACTCTTCCGCATATTGCAGGAGATTATGATATTCCCCTGATGGGAGTGGTTAAAGCCGCGGCCAGCTGTGCAGTTAAGATTACCCGTAATAGGAAGATAGGAATTGCCGCCACTCAAGCCACGGTAAACAGCCGGGCCTATACGGGTGAAATTCAGCGTCTTAACCCCGACTGTCAAGTTTTTGAAACCGCCTGTCCGCAATTCGTGCCCCTGGTGGAAAGCGGAAAACTGGAGGATGAGGAAACCAGGCAGGCAATTGCGGAATATCTCCAGCCTCTGCTGGAAGAGGGAATTGACAGCCTGGTTTTGGGATGCACCCATTATCCCTTCCTGGAGAGGCTTATAGGGAATTATGTGGGTAAAGGGGTAGAGGTGATAGACCCTTCCTGCAAGACGGTGGAACAGGCTATGGATATTTTTACCGCTAAGAATCTATTCGGTCACAACCCCAGCCCGGCAAGAAAATTCTATGTCAGCGGCAATGACGAGTCTTTCTATAAGGTGGGCCGGTTGCTTATCGGTGATACTATCAAGGAAGTACACAAGGTCAAGCTGGATTGAGGGTGGTTGTATGGGGAAAATAGCTTTTACTACCAGTATCCCGGTCGAGGTCATTATCGCTGCCGGGAAGACGGGACTGGATCTTAATAATATATTTATCACTGCGGAAAAACCCCAGGCGATGCTGGAGATAGCTGAAGAAGCCGGCTACCCGCGCAGCACCTGCGGCTGGATCAAGGGTTTGTACGCCGCCAGCCTGAGTGAGGAGCCGGAGGCATTGATAGCGGTAATACACGGAGATTGCAGCAATACCCAGGCTCTGATGGAGACCCTGCAGCTTAAAGGGGTTAATATCATACCCTTTGCTTATCCTTTTGACCGTGACCCGGCCGGTCTTAAAACCCAGATGGAAAAATTAATGGACTGTTTCCAGGTGGATGAAAAACAGGTGGAAGATGCCAGAAAGGCCCTGCGCCCCATCCGCGACTTATGCCGGCAGCTTGATCTCATGACCTGGCAGGACAACCTGGTCAGCGGCGGGGAAAACCATTATTTCCTGGTTTCATCCAGTGACTTTAACCAGGACCCGGTCAAATACCAAAACGAATTGCAGGCGTTTATTGCTATGGCCGGCAAACGCCGCCCTTTCAAGGAAAAAGTACGTCTGGCCTATATAGGGGTGCCGCCTATATTTACCGACCTTTATACCGTGCTGGAATCCCTCGGCGCCCGGGTGGTCTATAATGAAGTCCAGCGCCAGTTTTCCATGCCCGGGGACAGTGCCGATATTATTCAGCAATATATAGAATATACTTATCCTTATGGAGCTTTTGCCCGGCTTGAGGATATGCGGGAACAAATTGCCCAACGCCATATTGATGGTGTTATACACTATACCCAGACTTTTTGTTACCGGCAGATTGAGGATCTGATCTTTCGCGAAAAGCTGGATTTGCCCTTCTTAACTCTGGAAGGAGACCGCCCCGGGCGGGTCGATGCCCGCAGCCGCATGCGCCTGGAGGCGTTTATTAATATGCTGAAATAGCTCTGCCTTGAGGGAAAGGGAGAATAACAATAAATGATCGGAATAGATTTGGGATCGCGTAATGTCAAAATAGTAAGATTTAATCAGGGACAAGCCGTTGAGCATAGAATATACGATACTATAGAATTTTATCGCACTTATGGCCGCAGTGTGAACAATCGGCTGCAGTTGGACTGGGAACTGCTGCGGCTGCCCCGGGAAGAGGTAGTGGCGACCGGCTACGGCAAAATAACCGTGGAACTGGAAGGGGCGGTGCGGATACCGGAGATTCAGGCCCATAGCCAGGGAGCAGTTTTTCAGAGCGGTATGGATGATTTCACTTTGCTGGATATCGGCGGTCAGGACAGTAAAGTAATAAAAATCAGGAACTCACGCCCGGTTGATTTTATGACCAATGACCGCTGTGCCGCCAGTTCCGGACGCTATATGGAAAATATGGCGGCGGTGCTGGGGATTACCTTGAAGGAATTGGCGTCCTATAGCCAGGAGCCGGTGGAATTGAGCTCTACCTGTGCTATTTTTGGCGAGACCGAAGTCATTGCCCGCATAGTTGAAGGTTGTCCGGTAAACAGGATTGCTGCCGGAGTCAATCACACCCTGTTCAAGCGATTGGCCCCCATGTTGAAGAAACTTTCCAGCCAGGTTATCGTCATGTCCGGCGGGGGAGCTCTTAATCAGGCTTTGCAGGATATAATCGGCTCAGCTACCGGTTGCCGGGTGATGGTATTGACAGAACCCCTTTTAAATGGAGCCCTGGGCTGCTGTGTTTATGGTGAAAGCAACCCGGGATAAAAAGAGCAGGTAACCAGGGCGGATTAAATGGAAACAGGTGGAGATATCCCCCATATCGCCCCAGCCTGCCGGTACAGTAAGCCCGGACCTCCACTCAACCCGGCGGGCGGTTGCTGCGCTATAACCCTGGAGGTTAAATTAATGAAAGTTTTACCGGCTCCCCTAAATGGGAAGGATATAATAGGATTTAATATGAAAATAGACGCAGATTACACAGATTAACGCAGATTCATTAGACGCGGAAACCGCGGAATCTTTCAAGGAAGAACGCGGGTTTTACTAAAGTTCTCCTCCGCGTTCTTCCCTCTAAATTCCATGAATTCCGCGTCAAAAAACTAGCGAAACCGTAGGACTATTTTCATTCTTGGTTGCGGCCTCCGGCCATGGGGGGTAATATGGTAATAAAATCCCATTTTAACATTGTAGATGATTGCTTTGTCCATACAGAGCCGCGTAATTTATATAAAAGTCTAGGGATGGTTTTAAATGATTTATCACAGTCTGAGAGGAGTGCAGTTCAATGAGCAGACCTGGCGACAGGTTAAATGACCAGATGAGACCGGTTCAGATAATCCCGGAGTTTTTAAAACACCCTGAAGGTTCGGTTTTAATTGCCACCGGAGATACCAGAGTAATTTGCTCGGCCATGGTGGAAGAGCGGGTCCCCCCCTTTCTTAAAAACAGCGGCCAGGGCTGGGTGACGGCAGAATATTCGCTGCTCCCGGCCTCAACTGAGACCAGAAGCCCTCGTGAAGCGGTCAAAGGAAAAATCAGTGGGCGGACTTCGGAGATTCAAAGACTTATCGGCAGATCTCTCAGGGCAGTGGTAGATATGCAAAAACTGGGAGAGAGAACCATATGGATTGATTGTGATGTGATCCAGGCCGACGGGGGTACCAGGACGGCATCAATTACCGGCAGCTTTGTGGCTCTTGGTCTGGCTCTGAGGAAACTTAAAGACCGGGGAGTGATTGCGAATATACCTCTGAAGGACTATGTTGCCGCTGTCAGTGTAGGTATAGTGGAAGGGACTCCGGTGCTGGATCTGGAATATTCCGAGGATTCCAATGCCGATGTGGATATGAACGTCATTATGACGGGAAACGGCGAGTTCGTGGAGGTACAGGGTACCGGCGAAAAGAGCGTATTCAGCCGTCAGGAGCTTGATGTTCTGCTTAGTCTGGCCCATAAAGGAATAAGGGAACTGGTCACCCTGCAGCAATCAATAATCAGGGAGAAGATATAATGGCAGCAAAGCTATTGCTGGCCAGCCGTAACCGGCATAAACTGGAAGAATTGCGGCAGATGCTGCAGGATCTTAACATTGAAGTTCTCAGCCTGGATGATGTCAGAGATATGCCCATAGTTGAGGAGGATGGGGATACCTTTGCCGCCAATGCCGGCAAAAAAGCGCGGCTTACGGCCATACATACCGGCTATGTCAGTCTGGCTGATGATTCCGGCCTGGCGGTGGACGCCCTGGGCGGACAGCCGGGGGTTTATTCCGCCCGTTTTGCCGGAGAAGAAGCCGATGACTTAAAAAACAATCAAAAACTGCTGCAGATGATGAGCCGGTTGGAGGGTGATAAACGCGGCGCCCGTTTTGTCTGCGTTATTGCCATCAGTGATTTGGATGGCAATGTCTATACGGTCGAAGGCCAATGCGAAGGGCGGATAGGGTATGAAGAACAGGGAACGGGAGGATTCGGCTATGACCCTCTGTTTATCCCGGACGGCTACACCCGAACCTTTGCCCAACTTCCCGGGGAAGAGAAAAATAGAATCAGCCACCGGGGACAAGCTCTGGTCAAGGCCAAAATTCTATTGGAGCGTATGTTCCTTTGATTTCATAACATATAAGGGGAGCGGGTAGATTGAGAATCGCAGTGGCTGGGGATACCCACGGCAGGACGGAAAAATTGACCCGGACTATGCAGATGCTTAAGCCGGATCATCTGTTTTTTACCGGTGATTTTTATGGTGATGGATTAAAACTGATCCGTCAGCTGAATATTGATTGGACCGGGGTAACAGGAAATTGCGATTTTGGCCCGAAAGGCAAAGAAGAGCGACTGGTCACCTGGGCGGGGCGCAAATTCTACCTGACTCATGGCCACCAGTATGGAGTCAAACGCAGCCTTAATTCGTTGTTTTACCGGGGTCAGGAAATAGGAGCCGATGTGATACTGTTCGGCCATACTCATGTCGCCGTCTGTGAGCAGATAGAAGGAATTTGGATGATTAACCCCGGCAGCGCCTCCCTCCCCCGCCATGGCTCTCCCTGCAGCTATGCCTGATTGAGCTCAGTAAAGATAATCTCAATGCCCGGATTATAGAATTATAAAAGCAAATACAGGGACGTTCTTTTGGGTTTCTTCTAAAAAGAAAACCCGGAGTAACGTCCTTGTTTGCGTTATTTCTTTTCTGCATATTGCGGTATTCCCAGGGGAAAATAGAGACAAAACATATTTTCTTGCCAAAATCAATAAAATTATTTTTAATATAAGGAGGATAGAAATGGAAAACGATGACCCCAGGTTACTATATGGAAGAAAGCTGGCTGATGCTATGCTTGACGAAGTGGCCGGTGAAGTAAAAGCATTAAAAGAAGCTGGGATTGAGCCTTTTTTGATGACCCTGGAAGCTGATGATGATGCGGCAGCGAAAGTTTATCGGGAGTCCCAGCGGCGGATTGCCAGGCAAGTAGGGATAAACTATGAAACCATAGAATTATCTCCCGCTACTTCCCAGCAGCGGCTTTTAAACTATGTGGACCGCATTAACCGCGATCCCTTTATAAACGGACTGATAGTAAACCTGCCGCTTCCTGAACATATAAATACAACTGTGGTGCAGTGGTCAATTGCCCGTAAAAAAGACGTGGAAGGAGTTACCCCCTGTAACCTGGGAGGACTTTTTTTAGGAACCGAGGGGCTCCGTCCCTGTACCGCTCAGGCTATCCTGGCTTTGATCAAATCTACCGGTATTGACCTCAGGGGCAAAGAAGTGGTAATGGTAGGGCACAGTGAAATTGTAGGCAAACCAACCGCACTGTTGCTGCTGCATGAAGATGCCACCGTCAGTGTCTGCCACTATGCTACCTCTCAGCGGGGGCTGCTGGAGGAACATGTCAGAAATGCCGAAGTCCTGGTGGTAGCGGTGGGAAAACCCGGTTTGATCAAAGGAGAATGGATAAAGGCGGGAGCGCTGGTAATTGACGCCGGCATAAGCACGGTTGATAATAGGATCGTAGGCGACGTTGAGTTCGAATCAGCTCTGGAGCGAGCGGCATACATTACCCCGGTTCCCGGCGGTGTGGGTGCGGTAACGGTAGCCTATTTGATGAAAAATACGATTGCGGCTCTGCGCTGGCAGATGAATGAAGAAAACTGATCAATTATATATAATAATAAATTAAGGAGGGGTAAAATGTCTTTGAAGCAGACACCGCTATACGAAATGCACCAGAAATACGGCGGCAAAATTATTGATTTCGGAGGATGGGCACTTCCGGTACAATTCGCAGGAATTATCAAGGAGCACCAGATGGTGCGTCAGAAAGCCGGGCTCTTTGACGTTTCCCACATGGGGGAGATCAGCATCAAGGGGACCGGGGCGGAGGAGTTTACCCGTTATCTGGTCACCAACGACATAAAACAGCTGCAGGACCACCAGATTATTTATACCCTCATGTGTTATCCTGAAGGCGGAGTTGTGGATGATCTGCTGGTGTACAAGTTCTCGTCCCAATATTATTTCCTGGTAGTAAACGCCGCCAATCTGGACAAGGATTTTGCCTGGATCAGTGAGCATGCATTCCCGGATGTGGAGGTAAAAAACTTGTCCGACAACTATGCCCAGCTTGCCGTACAGGGACCGGAGGCCCAGAGAATACTCCAGACTATTGCCTCTGTTGACCTCTCCGCTATAAAATTTTTCTGGTTTAAACCGGACGTGAAAATCGCCGGGGTAGAATGCCTGGTCTCCAGAACCGGTTATACAGGTGAAGACGGTTTCGAGCTTTATGTCAGTCCCGATCAGGCTCCTTATATATGGGAGGAAATCCTTAAGGCCGGAGGAGATGATATTGCTCCGATCGGATTGGGAGCCCGGGATACTTTGCGCTTTGAGGCCAAGCTGCCGCTCTACGGACAGGAACTGGATAAAGATATAACCCCGCTGGAAGCAGGATTGGGATACTTTGTCCAACTGCAGGGGGATGAATTTATCGGCAAAGAGGCGCTGGTCAAGCAAAAAGAAGCCAAACCCGCCAGGGTGCTGGTCGAATTTGAAATGCTGGGCAAGGGCATACCCCGTTCCCACTATGAGGTGGAAAAGGATGGAGCCAACATCGGCTGGGTTACCACCGGCGCCCACTCCCCGACCTTGAACAAAGCCATCGGACTGGCCCTGATCAAACGGGAATACAATCAGCCGGGTGCAGAGATAGATATCATGATTCGCAATAAAGCAGTAAAAGCCAGGATAGGAAAAGGAATTTTCTATAGTAAAAAAACCAAAAGCAAGTAATCTGAACTCGCCGGCGGGGCATACTACCGGGGAGAGCCCACCTTAACCTCACCAGAACGGGCCTGCCCCCATCTTTTAACTACAATTTTAATGGAGGGATAGTTAATGAACATACCGAACGACCTGCTATACACCAACGAACACGAATGGATCAGAGTTAATGGAGAACAGGCTTACCTGGGGATCACTGATTTTGCCCAGCATCATCTGGGCGATATTGTTTTTGTGGAACTGCCGGAACCCGATACCGAAATCAGTGTGGGAGAATCCATTGCAGTAGTGGAATCGGTAAAGGCGGTTTCCTCCGTCTACAGTCCCGTTACAGGTATGGTGACGGAGAATAATGAAGAACTGGAAAATTCGCCGGAATTGCTTAATGAAGATCCTTATGCCAACCATATTGCCGTTATAAGTATCAGCAACCCGGATGAGCTCAACAGCCTTATGTCTCCTGAAGCCTATGCTGCTTTCTGTGCCCAGCAGGAGCAAGAGGAGGAAATATGAAATACACGCCCAATTCGCCGGCAGTGGTCAAGGAGATGCTTGATGAGGCCGGCTTCAGCAGCCTGGATGAGCTTTTTACCGATATTCCCGATACTATAAAATTAAAGCGTGAGCTTAATCTGGGCCCGGGCCGAAGTGAAATGGAAGTGGGGCGGGAGCTGAAAACCCTGGCCGCCCGCAACCTTAATACTGATGATTATCCCTGCTTTCTAGGCGCCGGCGCCTACGACCACTATATACCGGCAGCCCTGGACCAGATGTTGCTGCGTTCCGAATTTTATACCGCCTATACTCCCTACCAGGCGGAAATCAGCCAGGGAATATTGCAGTCCATATTCGAGTATCAGAGCATGATCTGCCTTTTGACCGGCATGGATGTAGCCAATGCTTCCATGTATGACGGGGCCAGTGCCCTGGCTGAAGCCTGCGCTTTGGCTTGTGCCAATGCCAAAGGTGAAAAAGTCCTGCTGCCGGATACTGTCCACCCGGAATATCTGCAGGTGTTGAAGACCTATGCCATTTCCGGAAGAATGGAAATAGTCACTGTTCCGTCCCGCCAGGGAGTATGCGATCAGGAGCAGATGCTGGCGCTGATAGACCAAGATACCGCCGCTGTGGTTATTCAACAGCCTAACTTTTTCGGGAACCTGGAACAGGCGCCAAGTCTGGCCGAAGCCGTCCACCAGAACAAAGGGTATCTGATCATGGCGGTCGACCCCATATCCCTGGCTATTTTAAAGCCGCCGGCGGAATGGGGAGCGGATCTGGTAGTAGGCGAGGGACAGGCCCTGGGCAATAGCCTGAGCTTTGGCGGACCTTATCTGGGCTTTTTTGCCGCCACTAAAAAATTCCTGCGCAAGATTCCCGGCCGCATAGTAGGTCAGACTACCGATCTTGAGGGTAAGAGAGCCTTTGTTTTGACCCTGCAGGCGCGGGAACAGCATATACGCAGGGAAAAAGCCAGTTCCAATATCTGTTCCAATCAGGCCTTGAACGCCCTGGCCGCTACTATATACCTGACCCTGGCAGGCAAGGCGGGATTGCAGGCCATTGCCACCCGCTGCCATCAACTGGCGGTTTATGCTGCCGGGGAATTAGAAAAAGCCGGATTAAAATTAAAATATGAAGAGCCCTTCTTCCGTGAGTTTGCGGTTTTATTGGACGATCCGGCGGGAGCCAACCGCAGACTCCTGAAAAATGGCATAATCGGCGGCTACGAACTGAAAGACGCTATGCTGCTGGCCTTTACCGAGAAGAGAAGCAAAGCCGAAATCGACCGGTTAATTGCGGTGTTAGGAGGTAAGGCGTAATGAGTAAATTGATATTTGAAAAGAGCCGGGAAGGAAGCAACAACTTCAGCCTGCCCCCGGCGGAGGTGCCGGCGGCGGATATCAAAGACAGCATTCCGGTTTCCCTGCTGCGGGAAACCCCGGCCGATCTGCCTGATGTCAGCGAAGTTGAAACAGTCAGGCATTTTGTCGACCTCTCCCACCGGGCCTTTGGAGTGGATAACGGCTTTTATCCCCTGGGTTCCTGCACCATGAAATATAGTCCCAAGATCAATGAATGGGCCGTCCGTTTATCCGGATTCGCCCACCTGCATCCTTATCAGCCGGTGGAAACCGTTCAGGGAGCTATGGAACTGCTTTATAATATGCAAAACCTGCTGGCGGAGATCACCGGTATGGATGCTCTTACTCTGCAGCCGGCCGCCGGAGCTCATGGCGAGATGACCGGAGTAATGATCATAAAAGCTTATCACCAACAGCGTAACGACCACCGGCGCACCAAAATGATGGTGCCCGACTCGGCTCACGGTACCAACCCGGCTACGGCTAATGTGGTGGGTTTCGACGTGGTGGAGGTAAAATCCAACAGCCGCGGTCTGGTCGATATAGAGGACTTAAAAAATAAAATGAGCCCCGAAGTAGCCGGTCTGATGCTTACCAACCCTAATACTCTGGGATTATTTGAAGAAGAAATTCAGGATATCGCCGCCGTGGTCCATGAAGGCGGAGGGCTGCTCTATTATGACGGCGCCAATCTCAATGCGGTGATGGGCATTTCCCGTCCGGGAGACATGGGTTTTGACGTAGTTCATCTCAATCTGCATAAAACCTTTTCCACCCCCCATGGCGGAGGCGGCCCCGGCTCCGGACCGGTGGGCGTCAAATCTCCTCTGGCCGACTATCTGCCGGTTCCGGTGGTGAGCGAACAGGGGGATAAGTATGTCTTTGACTACAACCGTCCCTTATCTATCGGCAAGGTTAAAACCTTTTACGGCAATTTTGGGGTTATAGTGAAGGCTTATGCCTATATTCTGGCCCTGGGAGCGGAGGGCATAAAAGATGCCTCCCAGCAGGCGGTATTGAATGCCAATTATCTGCGCCGGCAGCTGCAGCAAGACTATCATATTCCTTTTGACCGGCTGTGCAAGCATGAGTTTATCGCTACCGCCAAACGGCAGATGGATGAAAGCGGGGTCACTACTCTGGATATTGCCAAGCGTTTGACCGACTATGGTTTTCATCCCCCCACCGTTTATTTCCCGCTTATAGTGAAAGAGGCCTTGATGATAGAGCCTACCGAGACGGAGAGCCGGGAAAGGCTGGATGATTTTGTCCGGGCTATGGGCCGTATAGCCGAGGAAGCCCGACGGGAACCGGAGACCGTGACCGGAGCTCCCCATAATGCGGCGGTTAAACGGGTGGATGAAGTGACCGCTGCCCGCAGCCCCATCGTCAGGTGGGAAGGATAGGCTGATCAGACGCGGAACACGCGGATTTATGGTTAACGCGTATCTGCGTCCTATTTATAATTATTGCAGCAGGAGATTGATAGAGAATGAAGGATTTAGTCATAATCGGAGGGGGACCGGGGGGATATGTGGCAGCTATCCGGGCCCGGCAGCTGGGCCTGGATGTGACTCTGATAGAAAAAGACGCGGTGGGAGGAACCTGCCTGAACCGGGGGTGCATACCTACCAAGGCCTATTACCGCAATGCCGAGATCATGCATGACTTGTCCCGGGCGGCGGAATTTAATCTGTCGGTAGAAGGGCTTAAATTTAATATGGAACAGGCCCGGGAGCGCAAGGACCGAATAGTGAAAAACCTGGTCAAAGGGGTGGAAAAACTGCTCGCCGACCATAGAGTTGAAGTGCTTAAGGCCGATGCCCGACTAACCGCCCCTGACACGGTCGCTGTTTCCGGTCAGGAAATAAAGACCCGCAATATATTGCTGGCTACCGGGTCGATTCCCGCCTCCCTGCCGCTTCCGGGTGCGGAGCTGGACGGGGTGGTGGACAGCACCGCTTTACTGGAGATAAACAAGGTCCCTCCCCGTCTGGCAATTATCGGGGGCGGGGTGATCGGATTGGAGTATGCCTGTATTTTCAATGCCTTCGGCAGTCAGGTGACCGTGATCGAATACCTGCCCGCCATACTCAGCCTGCTGGATGGGGAAATCGGCAAGCGCATGGGAGTATTCCTGAAAAAACAGGGGATCACCGTGCATACCGGAACCGCTCTGGAGAAAATCGAAAAGAACGGTAATGAGCTGGTGCTTACGGCCAATGGCAAAAAGGGTGATTTGAGTATTGCGGCCGATCTGGTTCTGCTCGCCGCCGGGAGAAGGCCCTGGACTGCGGGGCTTGAGCTGGAGGCTTTAGGCATAGCGACCGATGCGCATGGGTTCATCAAGGTCGACGGAAACTTTGCCACCAATATACCCGGCATCTATGCTATCGGTGATGTGATCGGTGGTCTGATGCTGGCCCATGTGGCGTCGGAAGAGGGGATCGCAGCGGTAGAAAATATAGCCGGACATAAGGGACAGGTTCATTATCATGCCGTACCCAGCTGTATTTTTGCCTTCCCGGAAATTGCCACCGTAGGCCTGAGTGAAGAGGAATGCGTCAATAAGGGGATAAATTACCGGATAGGCAAATTTAATTTTGCCGCCAACGGCAAGGCCATGACCCTGGGCCAAACCGACGGCCTGGTCAAAGTGATCGCCGATGAGAACGATGTTATCCGCGGGGTGCATATATTAGGCCCCCATGCCAGCGATTTGATTCTGGAGGGCACCATACTGGTTCAGGAAGGGATAAAAGCCTCCGATTTTGCCGGTACTATCCATGCTCATCCCACTTTGGGGGAAGCCCTGATGGAAGCCGTCCTGGATGTAAACGGGCAGGCCATCCACCTCTCCCCCCGCAAGCGCTGATTCTTTTGAGTAATACGGGGAACGGGAATGCTTTTCGGTTCCCCTATTTTTAGATTTTGAAATCTTCACAATCTTTTCTCCGTTCATAATCAGTTTCTTTTCTAAATAATGAAGCCAGCAACGCTCCAAACATTAGAATAAACCAGTAAACGGCCGGCCCATAGGCAAGGAAAGAAAAAAATTGAATGTTTATTATGATGAATACGAGATAGATTCCGGCAAAAACAGCATTTATCCGCTTGTTTGACAAATCCATCAAAACCAAAGATACACCGCACAAAAGAGCGTAAATAATAATGGGTATAAATTGAGCGGGGCTAAAGAATACGGCATAATGTCTGACTATCATATTGCATGGAAAGGATAATGCTATTAGTGATATCATAATCAATAAATTTTTAATAAATATTTTATTCATAAATTCTCCTCCTCGTATAATTTGATTTGGTAATTGATTTTCCATAGGTGTTGATAGTGGT
>ENA-UOOR01001111-UOOR01001111.1-fermentation-metagenome-genome-assembly--contig:-NODE-1111-length-33566-cov-13.804751_pt1 | contig 33566 bp, 35 predicted proteins | sample MGYA00245780_ERZ724029 | MGnify/ENA primary metagenome ERZ724029 (study PRJEB28704, sample SAMN03018315) | fermentation metagenome | biome: anthropogenic terrestrial biome; feature: soil... | reverse complement strand
TAAATTCCCTGTGTATGTAGTGGAGTTTGAACGCCTGTGGATCCGCTATATAGCGTGGACTTAATTCCTTGCTATCTGGAACTATATTCGATTTTTGCAGTCTAAGTAAAATATAGAAACTCTGTTATGGTTGGTAATGTTATTATGGTTAAAAAACGAATTAATATCAGCATAAAAGTTGTAGTGGTCTTAATAAGCATTTTTTTTATTTATAGATATGCTCAATATATTTTGGTATGGTATGTTAATCCTAATATAAATGTGGATGGGATTAAATTAATGACAGCAGAAGATAAGGCTAAAAATATATTGGGAGTTGAAGACGAGTATGTACTTGGTATTAATGGATGTGCTTTTTATCTGAAGTACAATACAAAGGGGATTTATCTTAATTTTTTGGGGGACATTGATACCGATTTTTACCGTAAGGTAAACTCAATAAAAATTAAAAATGGAAAATATAGCATTTATAATCTGAAAGTTGACGATAACTATGAAGATGCTTTAAAATCAATACAGAAACGAGGGTTTAAACCAAAAAAAGAATTATCCTCTGATTATTTTTGGAAGATGAACATATATATTATTCTTGAAAGAAATTATGAAAATGATACAGTAAAGAGCATAACTATAGGGGTCAGAGATCGAGTAGCAAGCACGAGAGTTTATTAAAATGCCCCTAAGATCCCTGCCTCTATAGGCGGGGATAAACAGATTTCTGCTTCAGTGGTGGATCCAATCCCCCACTGAATGGGTATTTGATAAAATGCTTACAGAGGAGTGTTATTCCCTTTGGTTTTTCAACAGAACTTTTTTACCGGGATACTCACTGTCAGCGGCGATATGTTTTGTGCAGAAGTATTAAGTATAAGTTAATGTTTTTTTAAGGAAGGTATAATATGTCGGAATTTTGTATTGTGTTTGATGTTGCTACCGAAAATAATCACAAAATCTGGAGTGAATTTATTGAATATTTAGAACAGCTTGAAAAATATAAATTCCCTTGGAGTGAAGTAACTCAAGAAATTCTACCGAGCATAGGCAAAATTGGAAAGATTACATCATCTAAAATTGGTGAAGTGTATATTGATATACAAACAGATAAGTTTGACTTTTTAGTTACTCAGTTAAACAAAACATTACAAAATATCAGTGATTTTTTTAATAAACAATACCAAGTTGATAGTACATGTAATATTTTGCAAGTTGAATATCCTCCTATAACGTCTTACCCATCTCATGCTATGACATTAACTGCTGCACTAAGCCATAAAGAAGCATATTCATGGTTTTTTAATAATTATATACAATTGATCACAGGCCATTTCATGTACTGTTAGATCATAAAAATATTATGATATTGCGAATTCAATATCTGGCCGATAATGGATATTTACCAGACTATATACCGGTTAGTAAAGCATATTTAGATATAAAAAACAAAGTAACGATAGTGCGGAATTTAGTTTTGAAATATAATGTCACAAAAAACAACGTACTATTGAATAGAGCTGCGAATTTGCTCAGATCTATTAAGTTAGAAGAAGAATTGGCTCTAAGAGATTTATTAAAGAAGATTAAATACATCGAAAAATGACACTAATCAATCAGATCATAATTGCATATATAAATAAAAAATATGCTTCATTTTTTTTGGGGTTTATAAGAGCTAAGATTTAACCCTCGCTGCTTTTCAGGAAGTAAAAAAATTGATGCAACAATTATCGAGTTGTTCATAAAAAGCAGGATAAACATCACTAATAGCACTTTAAAACCACTCGTTAATTACAATTTGTTGGCAGCTTTCAAAAAATAACTCTACCAAAACAAGCCACTTAGGTTTGAAAACGATGATATAATTCCGGCTTATTGGGTTGTAATCACAACTATATATGATTATTTCATATTATGGTGATACTCTGCAATCAACCGTTTTCGCAGTTTATATAGGCGGCATTGAGGAATGACTGTGCAAAAGTATGTTTTGTATCTTCATTCTTGCCTGTAGACTTAAACATAATTTTATGAAGTTGATGTTTTGTAGCGATAAACTCAAATACCTTATCTTCTATTTTGCGCCCCAAAGCGCGACATGATAAACAAAAAAGAGTTAGCGTATCGCCCTCAACTTCAAAAGCTCCTACAAGTCCTAAATCAGAAAAACGGTCTGATACGGAAAGAGAATATAGCTTGACATTTTCGCGGACAACGCGCTCTTTGATTTCCGTTACCGTATATCGTTTGCCATTAGTGCATTTATTGGTACGTTGGGAAAGCTCCGAGATACGGTTAAATTCAATCAGCAAAGCTTCGTGAATATCTATCTTGATTTCAAGGGCTTCTATGTATTCGCTGTAACTCTCATATTGTGATTTTAAATTTTCACGGGATTGATTGGTACGGTAGGTTTCGTTACGATTTTCAATATCCGTTATATTGATATCACTTTTCAGATTAAAACAGGATAACCGATTATAGATAGAATCCCGTTCATACAAAATCGCTGTTACTTCTGGTAATATGAATTTTACGGCTTCAACCTCAAGGGCTGAATCGTCAATAAAAACCATGCTGTCAAGGCCGATGTTAAGTGTTTCAGCTATTCGTTTTATATTGTTCGGCTTGTTTTCCCAATTGGCTTGAAAACAAGCGATATGTTCTTCTTTCAAAATCATTTCGCTGTGTTTGCGGAACATAGTCAAAACGTCAGGCAAATCGTTTTTACTGCAAACGGCAAGGATAACGCCGTGATAATACAACGACAGAACAAATCTTTGAAAATCCTGATAAGGCCGTCCGAATCCGCTCCCGCCGAGTTTGATATTCTCTACGCCATCTTCGGAAAGTATACCACCCCAAAGGACGTTATCACAATCAAGTACAAGACATTTTTTCGTGATACCTTTTTCAATGTAATACTGCTTGTATATTTCCTTAACGGCGGTTTCAATCAATGCTTTGGAATACGGCGCGTTCCAACGATATTTGCCTTTTGGATCATAAGCGTTGGCGACGCCGCTCTCTGCGATCAAGCGTTTTAAATCTATAAAAGACACATTATCTTTTAATGCGCCGCTCAAATCAATATTTACTTTATCAACAAGTGCGTCGTAATGATAACCCGATATATTGTGGAGTTTAATAAAATAATCCTCGAAAAGAAGCCAAAGAATGTGAGCGTTCCTGTATGCCTGCAAGTCACCGTACAATCTGTTGCACGAAGAAACAACCTTGTCAATGATTTGTTGCTCTGTCGCAGCCTGTGAATATAAGGCGTTCCAAATATTCGAAAACGATGTTTCTATATTTAGCCAAACTATAACGACATCAGAATTTTCAAGCTGTCTTTGGTATTCATCATCATTTTGTTCGCCGTAGGGGATGTGGTATATTATTACATTTTCACCAAAGCGTGATTTTATTAACGGGGGAAAATGCGGGTCAAATATTATATCTGAAATTACCCCGATATGTAATTCAGCGTTTTGTAAAATACTCATTCTGCCGCTCCTTTCCTCATTCGTTCGCAATCCCTAATGCGGTTGATACAACGCCTATCATTTTATTTAACGTCCCCATTTCGGTCATTAAGAGTTTTTCATCAGGGACTTCTATCTCAAAAGTTTCCTCCAGAGTAACCACAATTTTTATAAACTTAGTCGAATCCATACCGATTAAAGATAAATCTTCGTCGGCTTGATTGGGTTGGATTTTTTCATCTTCAATAGTAGAGTTAATAATCTCTAATATTTTTTCTTGAATGTCTAACACATTATTCATTTAAAAACACCTTCTTATTTATTGTGATTTTTTCTAAGTCTTTTTCTGTCAAATCGTCTTTAATAAGGTCATATAAATTTTCGCTTTCGAGGCGTGTCTGAAAATCATACTTCCATTCTCGGCGCTCCGCTTCGTTCAATCCATAACACTTTAACAACGCTTCACCTTCTGGCGTCTTAAATGCCGTAATATATTTTTCTAATATTTCATCTTTGAATAATAATCCTGTATAGTACAGCATGTAATACACATACGGAATAATTTCATACTCCAGACTTATGTCATACAGTCTATCTAATAAAATATCATTGAGGTTGTTTTTTAGTAGATAAAATAAATCCTTGAACATATCTTGCTTTATGTTCTTGCGTGTAGCAAGTAGAAAGATTGAATTTATATCTTTATAATGGTGGAGAATTAATTGAACCATTGATTTTAATGGAGAGAGTGCTTTTACTTTACACCCGTAGAGTTCTATTTCTTTAGCATCAGAAAGAAATGCCAATATGTCAATTCGCTTGCCGGAATATTCACCCCAAAAAATATCAAAGTTAATATCCACCTCAATTTCAATACCTGCACGAGTTTTTCTGTACGGCGGTATTTGGTGCGAAGAATTTAAGCACAGTATTCTATCGGATCGGTCTTTACTTATACATGAATATCCGTGGGAACATAAAATATTTTCAAATTCTCTGACATTTTTTCTTGATATTAATACATCTACATCTCCGCTTTTTCTTGCCGCACTTTTATTGTATGCTTGCAAGGACAATACCTTTCCCTTGATAAGACAGCAGGGAAACGGAACATTATTCAATACTTTACAAATATCATCGTATATAATACATGTCGATAAATTTTCAACATCAATATTGTTCACAGTTAGTACCCCCGCAATATTCATTATTGTTTAGCATTTCAAGAACTTTTAGACGAGTTGCTTCTTCGTTAGAATCACATAACACTTTATACGCCAACGCAGTCACAACAGCTGTCGCATAACTGGGCTCATTTGCAGTAACATGAATTAGGTGCGTATCTTTATAAAGACGTTGTATTCCGCAAGCAAATACGTTTATTGAAGAAAAAGTGTTTTCATTGACCTTAATTTTATTTTTACTTAAATGCAGTTCTGTTTTTACACCTACGCTAATAACACTATTATAATGCGCGGGATATGTTACTATTCCGTTTTTACTTGCTGAAGCAATTAAAATTATTCCTTTGTCTGCCGCTAAGGTGGTAACATTTTCCAAACCAGCGTCATTTTTGATATAATTCGTTCCAAAACTTATATTAACAATTTTTATATTTCTTTTTATGCAATAATGAACTGCTGTTATAATGCTTTCTAAATTGCTTGTCCCATTAATAAATACATTTAAACTATGTAACGGGGCAGCAGGTGCATAAGTCCTAATAATTGAAGCACAGATTGTTCCATGGGTCATTATGTTGTTAGGTACGCCATCTTCACGTATCCTATTAACATTAGAAAAATTAACATTGCTTTCAAGCGAAGCAACATTGTCAAAATAATTTAAACTGATTCCCGTATCAATTATAGCAATGTCTACCACTTTACACCTCATCCGCGATTGTTTTTTCTTGGTGATTTAAGCTCCCTAACTATCCTCTCTTTTTCGTATGCTTTTCCTTTTAATAAAGTCTGTCTTTTAGCTTCATCTCCGACTAATCTCAAATAACGCAAATAACGGTTATAGTCCAGTTCTTCCTTGTCTAAGGCTTCTCGAATCGCACAACCCGGTTCACTCAAATGAGAACAATTATTGTATTTGCATTTACTTTCAAGTTCTTTTATTTCCGGGAATAATTCATCAATCGTATCTGCCTTTGCAGATATACCAACGCTACGCAAGCCGGGGGTATCAATAACAACTCTTTGATTATGTAATACATAAATATGTCTTGCCGTTGTTGTATGTCGCCCGTGTCCGTCACTTTTTCGGATACTCTTGGTTTTTATGACTTCGTTTTCCAACATCAGATTTATTAAAGAAGATTTCCCTACGCCAGAGCTACCTAAAAATATAGCCGTTTCGTTTTCATGCCAATGGTTAAACAATGATACCTCTGTATTTGATTGATATATGCTTGTTTTTTCGACAGAGCTTCCGGGGAATCGTTCGGTTATTATATTTACCAATTCTTCGTAATTGTCAATCAAATCCACTTTTGAAAGAACAAAGCATATTCTGACCGAGCTTTCTTTCGCAAGAATATAATATCTTTCCAGTCTTGCCAAATTGAAATCTTGGTTAGCACTTGTAACGATGAAAACCACATCGACATTAGCGGCTAATCCCTGCATTCTACCCGCTTGCAATCTCCTGATTAAGTTTTTTCTTCGGACAATTTTATTGGCGTGTATTTGTTCATAAATAATTTCGGTCGAAAGATAATCACCGACCAAAATTTGACCGTTGATTTTATTTGATATTATTGCTTTACTATATTGGCCATCACGGTAGACCAATATATTTTTTGCTGAAAAAACAGCGGCGCAACGATATAATTCACTAATCATTGTTATCTTCCTCCCAATTATATTGATTTGCTTGAAGCTCGAACATACGTCTATATTGCGTTTCATTTTTCATCAACTCATTATGTGAACCTTCTTCAATAACCATACCGTTATCAAGTAAAATTATATGGTCACTTAATTTACAGCTTGACAAGCGATGTGATATGAAAATCGACGCTTTATCAAAAAGTATTTTTTCATATTTTTTATAAAGTTGATATTCCGCATCTGCATCATACGTGGACGTTGGTTCGTCCAAAACAAAGAATAGTGCATTTTCTTTATATATAGAACGCGCCAGAGCAATTTTTTGTTGTTCACCACCCGAAAATTCAACCCCATCATTTGAATAAGCGTTTGAAAAATATGTTTCATATCGGTTAGGATAATTACATATAAAATCAACTACGCCTGTTTCATTGGAAATATTACTAAAAAAGTGTTGGTCTATGTTCGTATCGAAAGATGTTATATTGTCTGAAACGGAAAAGGCAAAAAGAACAAAATCTTGAAATACTAAGGAAAACAACATTGAATATTCCTCATTTGAATACTCGTATATACTTACACCGTCTATCATTATTTGTCCTTCATCGGGTTTATATAATCTAAGTAATAATTTTATCAATGTACTTTTTCCCGCGCCATTTCGCCCAACCAAAGAAATTTTCATCGGGATATGAAGTTTTAAACTTACGTTTTTTAAAGCATAATCGTTACTATTTGGGTATTTAAAATATACGTTTTGAAATTCGATAACATGAGATTGGATAGATATATGTTTACTACTTTCTTCCGACAAAGATAAAATGCTTTTATAGTTCATAAATTCTATATAATGCTCTATGTAAGCGGCCGCTTCTACATAGCTCTTACAACTGGTCGTAAAAGAGTTTGAGTATGAAATATAATCATTCACAAGCCCAATAATAAAAGTAAAATCACTTATTGTTACTATTGATTTTAAACACGAAAAGCCCATTATTCCAAAAGACATTAATTTGATTATAAAATCTTCAACATTGTGAACAGTTGAATGGATAAAATTGTATTTTAACAATTTATCATTAGTTTTAATATGCTTCTCTTTTTCCGCATTGATTTTTTCATATAAATTCTTCTTGTAATGAAAAATTCTAAATTCTTTGACATGCTCATAATCTGACCCTACTCCGTATAAATACGAAAGATACCGATTTTCAATTATTTGTTGCTTCGTGACGGGGACAGTTTTATCGGAGTGTTTTTTTGCTAAAAACGCATTAACCAAAAGCCCCAGTATAACAATTACTAAAACAATAATATTTATCCGAATCATAAATATTGTAGCGATTATCAGAGCAATCAAGCTGGAAAACATTTCGACAAAATACCACCCTATGGCGGCAATTTTCCCATTTGCAATAAATTTGGCAAGTTCTTTTTTATCTTGAATTTCTTTGCTTTCAAGCGTTTGATAGTCAATTTTCATACATTGGGCAAAGAACGCATTAAATAAGTTTTCGGTAATAACTTGATCGCGGCAAGGTCTACTTGTATTAATTATTACTCGTATCATTTTTAAAATAAACATTATGGCTATCAAAGGAATAATCACCCAAACGTAATCAGAATAAGCAATATTGTTCGTTAATGCGTCAATGGTATATTTCATAATTAACAGAGCCGGATATTTGTCAATAGAAAATGCAACAACTTCAAGAAGCATTATCAGCAAGTATTTTTTATCGTTTTTATAAAGCAATGAAAAAGTTTGCGGCAATGTTTTAAACGCCATTATTATGTTTGGCTTCTTAGTATTGTTCATTTGTATTCACCTCCGGCATATAATATAGCTTGTGATTCAAATAGCGAAGCATATATACCTTTTTGATTCATAAGCTGTTTGTGATTGCCTGTTTCAGAAATTCTCCCTTGAGAAAACACTAAAATATTATTACTATTTACACCCGTAGAAAGACGATGGGTAATATAAACCAATATGCCATTTATTGACGCTTGTTTTATGTTTTCATAAATTTTGTATTCTGCCACAGCGTCTAATCCGGCAGTCGGTTCATCAAAAATTTTTAGAGGAGATTTTTTATATAATGTTTTCGCAATCATCATTTTTTGTGCTTCGCCGCCGGAAAATTCTATACCATTTTCATCAAATTCTTTACTATATGAGGTATATTCTTTGTTAGGTAACAATCGGATTTTTTCTTTTATATCTGCATTTGCAATAGCATTATCAAAAACATCTTTTTTAGCCGTTGGTTCAATCGAGGATATATTATCAGCTATTGTTAAGTTGAGAACCTTATAATCTTGAAACAAGACAGACAACAAAGATAAATAGGTATCTCTATTATATTCAAGAATGTTTTTGCCGTTTAGCGTTATAGTTCCGGTTGTGGGCGAATACAATCTGCACAGCAACTTAACAAAAGTGCTTTTTCCTGCGCCATTCTTTCCGACAATAAGGTATGATTCCCCTTTTTTTAACTTAACATTAATATCTGATAAGGCGTTAAATTCCGTATTAGGATAGCGAAAGGACACATTGTTAAACTCTATTATAATATCATCATTTTCAGAATATTTTAATTCATCGTTTCCTTGTTTAGCCGATTCTAAAGGCTTAAAATGCCAATATTTCATAAAGTCATTTAAGTAATTTGCGTTCAAAAAAATGTTGATATTGTTTGAGGCCAAATTCCCCATAATACTTTGTATTTGCTGATATGCTGCAAAAAAGAAAACAAAATCGCCTACGGTAATAATTTTCAATACTAATACGCGATAAGCTAAAATAAGATAGATAACTAATTGCAATATAATATCTGCTATAATATGTGTTGCGGAACTGTATCGAAAAATACGCATGTATTTTTTCCATATTTGCGTCTTTTCGTTACTAATCTCTTTCAATTTTAAATCAAATTTATCCTCTAAATTGAACACACGTATTTCTTTGGCAAAGCGGATATTTTCACAAATACGGTGAAGATAATTGCTTTTTCGGTTAATTTCGGACATTTGTGTTGTCCGAATGTAGCTTGCGTTTCTATCAAAATATTCAGATAATATTCTTACAATAATCGTTATGCAGATTGGCAATAGCAAGGCGAATCCGATGGAAGAAATAGTAAAAAATATCCCTGCCAATAAAACAATGTTTGAAACTATTGAAAAAACTAAAAACACATTTTTCTCTATACAACCTTGCCCATATCCTTCCATTGCCTTAGATTGCAACATAAAGTAATCTTTTGTTGACAGCATAAAATAATCAAAAGAATCGGTTTTTTCAATCATTTGCTCTTTAATTGAAAAATCCAATTTCATTTTTTGCTTTGATTTTATTTTATTTAAAACCGCATTTGAAAATTCTAATACAAGAATCGTGACTAATATCGAGGATATGGAAAGAATATATGTTTGAAACTCGGATAACTCCATTAACATAGTAACAGCTGTTTTCAATAAGTACATATAAGGGAGGATTTTCAACGCATTTAACATCTCTCCTATTAACACTAAAATCAAGTAAAATTTGTTTTTGGAAAACACAAATTTTACCGCCATAAAAGTAACAGCTAATTTGTTTTTTAGTGTTTTTGAAAATTTTTCTTTCATAACTACCTCACATTATCTCCCATATTTATTCTCAAAGAAAGAAATACGGTCTTCAATCTTCAAGTCGCTAATTAAAGAGTCGTAGTATTCGTAATAATTTGATGTGCAGTTTACCAATTTTTCAAAAACATTATAAGGCAACATTTTTAACCATATATAATCTCCTTTTTGTGAGCGGTCAGCGTTACCTGCTTGTATGTTCAATTCAATAATATCCATAATCCTATTTATGCGTCTATGCAGTTCTTCTTTGAATTTCTGTATGCACTCATAAATATCATTAACATTTTTGTTTTTAAAATAGTCCTCATCTGATATGTACCCGAATTGTTCTGTGAATTTAGTGCCGGGGTATGGTTTTATGCGATTAAATAATAATGGTGGATAATGTCCGAAAATATTTGCGGATTTCATAAACACAATATTTTCTTTCAATTCTTCTACTGATGTTTCAGGATCGAAAAGGATATAATCAACAGCAACATATATGCCCTGCTCCCTAATCATTTTAATAGCAAGATTATTTTGATCTGCCGTCGTATTTTTGCAAAACCGCTTCAACATATTATTAGAGCCATTTTCCACGCCTAATTCGATGCTATAACAACCATTTTCTTTAAAATAACGCAAATAGTCTGAACCATTTCGTATGATTTGGTCTGCTCTTGTGGCGAAGGAAAAACCAATATTTTCTCCGCATTTTGCGTTGATATTACTTACGATTTCTTTAGAGCGTTCTGGATTTATATAAAAATTGTCATCTGCGAACACAATAAAAATGTCGGAATAGGTCTTATATAGCGAATATGCTTCTTCCGCAACACTTTCCGCACTGCGCGCGACCCATTTTGACCTAAAGCTCGTTACCGAACAAAAACTACAACCATACGGACAACCTCTACTTGTAGCAATCGAAACATACAACTTGTCGTTTTCATACGGGAGTGGTTTCCTCGGATATTTTCCTTGATTATCTCGAATTGGCAAAGCTGATGTTTCTATATCATCTTCAAGGATAATCGTGTCTGATAAGCACACTTTCCCTTTAAAGTTTTTATATGTAACACCATTAATTTCATGGGAAAAAGAACCGTTGCTAAAAATATCGTCGCATAACTGGACTATTGCCTTTTCGCCTTCACCTCTTACGATTGCGTCAAAGCAATCATATTGATTGACAATAAATATATGTTCAAACGTGGCGTGATGGCCTCCTAATAATATTGGCACATCTTTAATATTTTTAATTGCTTCGGCAATTTTGATCGCATTGGGAAAATTTATTGTATTTGATGATATTCCAACTAAATCATATTGAACAGCTATATCAACTATTTCATCGATAGTAGGATAATCCAAATTACCATCGCAAATATCACAACAATATTTATTGTTCCGCAACGCGGCGGCAAGATAACAAATCCCAAGAGGAAGAAAATTCCTCCTGTCGTCTGAATCATAAACTGGCGAATTAATTAGAATGATTTTTTTCATAAAAATACCAACAGCCTCCTCGACAAATAGAAATAATAGGGCACGTAGATTTTGATTTTATAATTTTATCGTACTCACAATTTTCACAAACTTTTGAATCAGGAATTTTTGTGAGATATTTTTTAATTTCATTACTTTCAAGAATATCTTTCAAGGATTGAATGGTAACACTTTCCGTTTCGTCTGCAAACAGACAAGCTCGGACTCCCCCGGTTACACTAATAGCGATCATATCTGATCCTGCCGTACAATATAAATCTCCGGCAAGCCCATTGATTATTTCGCCTTGCGATTTGGCAAAGCTATTTTTCATGTCATATTTTTCGTGGTATTCAGCGCCTCGACCCGTTGGCATTATAAAATGTGTAGCAACATTGCACCCTAACAACTCTCCAAAATCCATCATGCGATTATATTCGTCAATGTTCTGAACGCCTATTGTATAATTAATCGTTGTTTCCAATCCGATTGATTTTGCATTGCGTATTGCAGAAACAGCCGCTTCCCAAGAACCCGCTCCACCACGCAAAAAATTATGTTTATTGGGAATGCAGGAATCCAAACTAACTTTAACTCCTGTTAATCCAGCATTTTTTAAGTCGTTAGCCATTTTTTTGTTGAGAAGGCTCCCGTTTGTACAAATCCAAACTGATATATTTTTTGAAGAAGCATAATTCACCATTGAAACAATTTCGTCACAAAATAATGGCTCGCCACCACCTAATCGAATTTCAAAAACTTTTAACTCGGTTAATTGGTCTACCAGTGAATCATAAAGACGCCGATCCATATTAATTGCGCGAGGTTGAGCTATTTGGCAATAGATACACTTACTATTACATTTTTCAGTAACTTCTATATAGGCATAGGATAATCCCATGCTTTTTCCCCACATAAAATTATCTTTATATTTTAACGCATTTAATTCATAAATGTTTTTCAAGGTGTACCTCCTCGTATAATAGTATTTGTTAAAACATTTCTATACAATTCCCAGTAATTAACTGGAAGTACCATTGCTGTCATTTCTTAATATTTCATATCTTTTCGTCCACTCTACCAGCTGGTGGACAAGCTGCCATTCTTGGTCGCTTAATTTCATATTGATATTGCCTTAGCCCTGTTGCACAATAATCTTAGAAAAACTCTTTTCAAATAACCTTGGCGCAACCGCAATAGAACTAGCAGGCAGTGAATTTTCTCTTGACGAGATGGTTCATATGACATTAGATGAATTAGCCACATTCATTAATACAACAGGGAAAGGTAAGTTTGCGGATCCAGAAGCTCTGGCAGCTGAAATTCAAAAAGCTGCAAAAAGCTCCTACCGCCTTCCAAAGACTGCGGAAGATTCAGTAAATCAGGTGTTGGCTGTTTCAGTAATTAGCATACAGAGCTATCTACAACAACTTAAAACACTTGTTCAATCCATCTCCACGCTCATGGAAGCTATACCAAACACTCTGACATCCATAAAAGGTATTGGTCCCGTTTATTCTGCTGGTATCCTTTCGGAAATCGGTAGTATCAACCGTTTTAAAGACCAAGCCTCTTTGGCCAAATATGCAGGACTTTCATGGTCACGATACCAGTCAGGTAATTTTGATGCCGATAACACACGTTTAATTAACTCCGGCAATCGTTACCCGAGATATTATCTTATTGAAGCAACAAACCTTGTGAGAAGGCACGCTCCCGAGCTAAAACACTTTTATGAGCTAAAGTATCACGAAACACCAAAAAACCCTCACAAACGCGCACTCGCACTTGCTGCCAGGAAATTTGTCAGATTGGTTTAAGCACTGCTGCGTGACCAACGACTATATTCACCGCCAAGGGTAAGGTAGGTTTTTACCTCCCAAGGTGCTCAAAAACTTGTTTTCAGTAAAACGGAGCAGGTTTAGTTTGCTGTACTCATTTTTAATGGTTTTTAGGCAATATCTTATGAAATTTTCAAAGATCATTTCCAATTTAACTCTTTACATTTAACCGCTGGACTTCTTTCTTTCTTTTGTAGTTACATAGAGAATGTCTCAAGAAATGCCGCATTGCCAAAAATCGCTTTAACTCACGCAATACCTACATATGAGTTAAATTGATTCCTTAGCGCCCGGAACTGGTATAGCAGTACGAATCGGAGAAAGGTACTACCTGGGTAAAAACATCTTCCATCGGAAGAACAACAGGCTTCACATAAACAGCCTTCTTTTCCTGCTTGTTTTCGATCATGCGTATCACCCGCTTTACACTTTGTGTTTTAGCACCCTTGTGGCATTCTCTATGTAACTACAATAGATAACCTACTCGAAAACGACCTCAACAATTTGATACGCTTCCAAGTCTTTTAATAAACTTTCCATGTCAGATTCACATTCCTCCTGACTAACCTCAAACTGTCTAAGTATTTCGCTGATAATTTCAACAAACCCCTTTTTACAAGTTTGCAGGAACAGAACAACGGCTAAACTCGTGTCATTCAAATAGTATATTTTTTCACCCGCTTCGCTTTGACAAAAAACTACACCCTGAGTTTCTACCTCATTCAACATTGCATTTTTACTGATCGCATAAAATTTGTTCATCGGAAATGCGACCTCCTTTTATTATATTTTTGTCTAATAATTCATTTAGAATATTTATCAAAACATTAGACTCAACGGTTATTCTGCTTTCTAAATATTCTTTCAATTCCATCATTGTAAATTGCGATTTTTCATTCGCATAACATAAAATAGCCTTTCCAAACTCTGGTATCCCATATAAACGATGAATTGAACTGTCCCACAATTCAAGCCTATTCTTAATAGAATCTTCCCGAATACGGACATGCTTGTTTAATGATAGTACATTATCATTGCATGGCTTGATTTGCTTCTTATCATAAGACGATTGCGGTATACTTGCTATGCTATTTTTAACATCTTTTATGTAAGCCCGGTCTTTTATATAAAATCGCTCTGTGTCCCATGAAAAATTATAGAATGAAACATTTTTAAATATTCGGTTGATACTAAATCTCATAGCGTCCATTAATGCAATGTCATTTGTTCGAGCCTTATAAAACTGATTATGTAATAAAGTGTCAAGTATTTTTTTGCGATTACTCTCCGCTTCGATATTCATTTCTCCGCTTTGCACAAAACAAATATTTTTAAGCACAACATTTTTTTTGTTTTCAACCCAAAAGTGTTTTTGACCAAGCGGAATAGAGTAAGCGACTATTTTTTCTTCATAGCAACCAATACTAAACATATCTTCGGCAATGATTTGGTAATCCGAAGAAAGTATTTTTGTCAATGTAGATTTTCCTACCCCTGAATCGCCCATAAAACATAAGCCTGTCCCATCGTAATCAATACAACAACCATGTGCAAGTATGGAGCCGAACATAGGAGAAAATTGAGCGGCTATCATAGTCAACATTGAATCTATGGAATCATATCGGACTGGAGTTTCTTCACAGATAAATGCTTTTCCTGTCCAATTTGCATACTCGATATACACATAGATATTTCCACTAAACATTGTAAACCAAAAATATTCGTCCCCTTTTTTAGTAATTTCCGGCTTAAAATTTGTTTCCACGATCTCTAAATCAATTTGTCCTTGTGTATTATCAATAAAACCCGAAAAGCGTTTGCTCAGGTTTCTTATATAGTTTTCTTTCCCACTATGGACAGTAATACCTATTTTCCCTATCCAAATCGTCACTTTTTAGCTTCCTCCAATTTTGATATTATTAATATTTTCATTTGCCAACTACGAAATAATCCTGTATCACACTTACTGTTAAATATGTTTTTTATTGGTACATAAGTTCTTGATTATAGATTGTGGAATCATTTTATAATCCGAAGTAGCTATTTTACTGAACTGTTGATGATCGACTTTTCCCATAACTATGTTATTCGTGATAATTTAGAATCTATATATTCCACCAATGAATTAGTAGTTGGAAATGACTTATATGATAGCATCTCATCATCAAATTCAAAATCAAATTCTGTTTCTAAATCAACTACAATTTTTATAAATGTAATAGAATTCACGCCAATACTGGACAAATCATCTTCTAATACAATTTGGTCAATAATTTCGTTTTCTATACTTTCTTTTATTCTAGTTAAAACAATTTGTGATATTGGTAAATCCAATATAATCACTTCCAATTCCATAAATATTATTTAAATTCAAAAGTGTGCATATTATCTCCTTTTCTGTATCTCACACTACGATATCCAATACTATTTCATCATTATATGTTAACACGACAAAGCGATGTTTAACACATTTAAGAATCTATTCCAATAGACTACTTAGCAACTTATTAGCAACTTACTGATGCTAAACATAAATAAAAAACAAGGTTATTAATGTTTTGCATTTGTGAGTTCCTATATTGGGGTGTGGGCGAAGCCCACTTTGGTTCATAGTACTATGATTTTATGTGTCGTAATTACTCGATCCCAAAAGTAGTTATTGCTTAATGCTTTATTTAATTATGTAGCCTTGAAACTCGTCGAACACAGGGTTAACTTACGGTACATTTAACCGCACAGGTCGCTCACGTGTATGCCTATTGTATTTTTGTCATGGTCGAATGTCAATACTTTCTCAGAGAACAATTTTTGATTTATTACACAATTTTTTATCCTTTGTCAAAAGTTGATGTACACCTACTAGCGGGACTTTACTAAATTTATTTGAGTAAATCATGTTGTAATTCAGTAGCAGATACACGGGGTATTGAAAATATATATACATAATTTCCAAAATTAACTTCAAACATTCCCATATTTTCTTTTCGTCATCACTCATACCCTCGATTATAGTTTTTACATCACTTATGTAATTTAAAATCCTGATCTTCTAAAGCTTACTCTATACCAATAGTAATTGTATGTGTTCATTCCTGGAGATATATGTTAAAATTCTAAAATCATATCATACCAAACAGCGTTGTCGTGCTGGGAATTTGAAATTCCCTTGTTTTTAAAACCAAACTTAGAATAATAATCGATCATATGCTCTTTGCAGGTTAAAATAAGACCTTTTCGATTAGCTGCTCTTGATGCTTCTATCATGTGGTTCATTAATTGTGCTGCAATCCCTTGATTTCGATAATCGGGAATTACATCAAGTCCGAAAATAGCCTGATAATCTCCATTTGGGATGTGCAGAGAAACATCACTGAACAATTCATCATAAATAGTTTTTTCATTGGTTATGCAGCCATTGATCAGCCCGATTATTTTCCCCTCTACTTCAGCCACATAGAAATTTTCCGGAAATGTTTTGATTCTTTTTTCAAACGATGCTTTTGAAGCCGCTTCTGCCTCAGGGAAACATTTTGCTTCCACTTCTGATACTGCATCTAAGTCTTCTATCGATACGTTTCTTATGTTAATATTCATTTATAATTCCCCTTTTTTAATATTCAGCAAGCCCATCCGCAATAATTAACTATTCCGGTGATATGCATATTACCTGCTGCCGGTAGTTCTTTTTTCAGTCCTGCACCGGGCTTTAAGAGACCCGAGTCAACTGATATCTGACCTATATGCCCGGATATGCCAAGGAGCCTGCCCGGAAACTCGATTTTGATGAATATTTATAAAAAGTACGACTCTGAAACCCGCATAGGTTCGTTGAAAAAATGAGTGTTTTTTGTATATTTATTATAAATAATGGCTTTCTGAGCAGGCTCCAAGGCAAGAGTCTATCGCGATAATATAATTGTTTGGAATTCCATATTGAATTTTTCTGAGCGTATCTTCCAGATTTCCTGCATGAACAGGGTGCTCAAGGGTTCCCATAACACAGGCTCCAAAAGCATTATATTTACTTAAGCGATGACGCACCAGAGGTCCAAGCGAATTCCCTGTTGAACGATCTGAACCTATGCACAAAATTGCAATTGTGGATTGATCGGATATTGGGGGAAATGCTTAAGAACAGCTCTGGATAAATGCCATGCGACACCGGTTAGCAAATAGTAAGCAACATATATCAAGCATACTACTCCTGCTCAAACATATTATACTTTCTCACTCCGCATTCTGGGCATACACACTAGCTTTGCCAACGGAAACCGTTGCCTTTTAACTATAAAAGAGGGGATACAGGCAATTACGAATAAATAAGATGAAGATAGATAACAAAGGGGAAAAAAGATAAGATGCTTTTTATCAACTATCTTTTCAAATGTATGCCATAAAAATGTTTTATGTGATATATTTAAAAATGTAATTTTGTTACTAGAGCTAATTATTTAAATGCAAAATTTATCTGCAAAAGGAAACTGAATATATTAATATATAGCGGTCAAGAATGATAGGTTGTCCATCAGCTGGTAGAGTAGGCGAATAGATATGAAAAATTAAGAAATGACAGCAATGATACTTCTGATTATTAGCTAAAAAATTAATAGAACTGTTTTAACAAAACTATAATGCAAGGAGTATGTTTATGGAAGAACGTGTATGTGTTGTTTGTGGTTATATTTATGGTCCGGAGAGAGATGATTTTGAAAATAGTATACCTCCTGATTTTCTATTCGTTTCTTGTCCGTTTTAAATTCCAACACACTTTTTATTCATACAACGCTGTAGAAATAAGGTGGATTTATATATTTTTTGGTGTTCTTGACGGTCAATTGATGGGAACCTATTTAACAATAGGAATACAGAAACTGTATACCCCGGGCTTAATGGAGCAAAAAGGGCAAGCTATTCTTTTGAAGACGGAATTTACAAACTCTCATGCATCGAAGACGGAGAGAATAAAATATATGCAGTCGGAGGTAGCCAGTTTTCTATGTCAGATCCTGTAACTCTTTTTGTCGAAAATGGTAAGGTTATCACTGTAGATGGCAAACCCTACACAGGAGAAGTCATTAGACTTACCCTGAAAAAACCTGAAGAATCAACTCCGAAAGCTGAAGATATACAAAACATACTTGATGACATCATCGGCCATTTGGAAGGAACTACAAGAGAACTGGTGGGAGAGAATGATGAAATAACAAGATGCAATATTTTAAGCGCAGTACCCTCAATACAGAATGCTATCATTAGCGCTATTAACACGCAATCCAAAGAAAATGCCGATAGTCTAAAAACAGCTTTAAGTAATGCTATGAGCAGAATTTCAGATGCAATGAAAACCATTACAAATGATGATGATTTACATGAAATAAGTATCGCTTTGATTAAAGCAATTCTAAACGTGGTTGAGTTAACCCCACCTGAAATTAATTCTCCAAATGGGAAAACAGTAGCCGAAATGGTTAAATGTATTATAGAAAGTGTAGGTGAAGCAATTAACCAGGTAGGTGATATTAGCAAAGCTGATGATATAGCCAGAACTGTCGTTCATTCTATGTATTTAATACATAAAATGGATACCAGGACAGTAGAGAAAAAAATCTCTGATATGCTAACAACGATTATGGAAAGTGTTATTGAAAAAGCCGGCAAGCAATCCATTGAAATTGAAAAAACCGGAGATGCCGCAGTTGTATGTTTTAGTAATACACAGCTTGAAGAAACAATCAAAAAGATGAACAGAATTTCAGAGATAAAGGAAAATTTGCAGAAAAGTTTACATTTAGTTGACATTAGGGATATTCTTATATCGAAAATAATAATTGATGTTCCTGTTGATACGGTTTTTGATTCTATAATGGTTGAACTTCCGGAAAAACTGTTGAAAGCAGCTGTCAGTAAAGGTATTGAAAGAATTGATATTGCGGCTGGAGATATAAAAATCAGTATACCGTGGGATTTTACAGAAAATGCAGTTTCTCAGCCCTGTATCCTGAATATTGGAATAGATAAAATCATCAGTGAGATTCTTTCCGGAATGACCGATAAACAAAAACAGGTGCTGGAAGATAATACCTCAATATTCAGCTTCAGCATTGTGGCTGGAGATAATAAGGTTACTGAGTTCCAAAAGCCTTTCAAAATTAATATAAATTATGAGTTAAAAGAGAAAGAAAATCCAGATCATATTGCAGTCCTTGCTCTTGCGGATGATGGGTCCATTCGGAACATGACAGGAAAATATAACGAAGCTGATTGTGAAGTTATTTTCAACACAACATACTCCGGCAAATATATTGTTAAAAACCTGGTAAGAAGCTTTTCAGATGTTCCTGTTTATTTCCGGGGAGCGCAGTATATTAACTCCATGGCTTCAAAAGGAATTATTGATGGATATGGTGATGGCAAATTTCATCCTGATGATTCCATAAGCAGAGCGGAATTTGTTAAAATGCTGACAGTTGCATCAGGTTTGTTTGACACTGCAGCGGCTATTCCTTTCACCGATGTGCCTGAAAACAAGTGGTATCATAAATACGTATCTATTGCTTATAAGGTCGGGTTGACAGACGGCATTAATAATCGTGAATTCGAGCCACAGAAGAAAATAACCCGGATGGAGACGGCATCCATGATCGCAAAAGCGATGCCAACCTATTTTGTCACTGCTTATGAAACCGAAAAAATTATGGACAAATTCAAAGATAACGGTTCACTAAGTGGGCTTGCAAGAAAGGAAATGGCTTTGGCAGTTAAGGCTGAGATTATTTCCGGTGACACAGAAATGAAGTTGTATCCTGATGGATTAATCACAAGAGCTGAAGCAGCAACTATGATATACAAATATTTCAATTACTATAAGCCACTATGGTAGTTTAGACTGCTATTATGTGCATGATTCCCTGAAAGCCAAAGCCACTACAAGATCTCCCTCGCCGTTTTTGGTGAGATACACCTGCTCCCCGGAGGACTTGCACAACTTCGCAATTTCATTGTAATTCTGCCTTATAGTTGCGGATGGTTTAATCAGCATCGCATCATCTCCTTGTAGTAATATTCTAATTATACTTTACCCTTTTAACGCTATCAAATCAATCGGTTTTTGTAGTGTTTGTATCTTCTGCACAATTGTCATCCCACATAAAGTATCCCTCAGTCTCAATATGTATTCTGAAACGTACACCAGACATTTTCTTTTTTTATGTAAATATGCCAATGTAACTATGCTTTCTCCGATTTTCAGCTATTGATTTGGTTAAAAAAGTTATCAAAAGCCATGACTGCCCAAATGAATAAAATGGTCTGGATATCTTATTTTTAAGATGCTGATGCCATTGAAAGGATTCCGATTACCTTAACACATAGCAAACGCGGGAGCGCTCCCCAACGCTTGCTGTGGCTTATACGGTGAATCGGCGAGTCTTTGGATTCGCCGGTTTTTATTATTCACCGGTATGCCCACGGCGGATAAACCCCGGGAGTTTGAGGGCAGGCCTTCAAAAGCTTACGCTTCAAGCCTGTCTGCAAAGAATATCATTATCTGACTGTATGCCATTGCCCAATCTCTTGGTTGCAGCTTCCACTTTTTAGTGATTTCTTTCACCGAGAGAAAAACCACTTTTCGTATCGAATCATCTGTGGGGAATATCGACTTTGTTTTTGTATATTTCCGTACCATTCTGTGATAAGCTTCCACAGCACGAATCGTTTAAGATATTTCCCATCTTTGATTTAGACGGTGCCACCAACCAAGTCACTGGCCAAACCCAAGTCGACATCCAAGGTAACTGCCACATTGTTGAGCTTCTTACTTTTTTAATGGGAATATAGTATAATATGATTATTGAAAGAAGGTGCTGTTATGCGCAATATTGAACAGAAAATCCGGGAAGTAAACGGTACAATGGCAATGGAAGGAATGCCATTAACCGAAACTGATAAAGAGAATATGCGGGCTGTGCTGCGCGGAGATGTTTCCTTTCGCGAAATGAAAAAGCGCATTCTTGCTGAATATCAACCGCTCAAGGACATGAACTATGAGCGGGTATAATTACGAATATGAATGGGATAGCAAATACTGTTACCCTAATTCCTATGTTTTAAAAAATAAACTGGGCATTCAAAATGCAGAAGACTTGTCTGAGGTAGAACGACGGATTACATCGCTTAATATTTTGGAATTAAAAGATAAGCCTGCCCGTGGAAAACTTGATCTGAAACATCTGAGGGATATCCATTATGCAATTTTTCATGACATTTTTACTTGGGCTGGCCAGCTGCGGACGGTGGATATTGCAAAAGGCAACCAGTTTTGCTTAAGTCAACATATTGAAAGCTATGCTAATGGGGTTTTCACCAAACTCAAGGAGGAGAATTGGCTTTTAGGAAAGTCTGTGAATGAAATGCCGGAGCGGTTGACCTATTATTTAAGCGAAATAAACGTCCTACATCCGTTTCGTGAGGGAAATGGAAGGACACAGCGGGTTTTTATTGAGTATCTTGCTCAATGTACTGGTTTCTATGTAGATTTTTCGCAGGTTGACAGCAAAGAAATGGTTGAGGCAAGCGCATTGTCCTTTGCGCGCGAATACAGGATGATGACAGAAATGTTCCGGCGCATTCTAACGCCCATTATCTCACAGGAGCAGAAGGCTTTTCGTAAAAAAATCGGTATAGACCAAAGAACACTCGAACGCTGATACAATAAAATGCATACAGAAACAGGGACAAAAGGCGGGATGGTTATGAACGATGTCTTTACTTTTCGGCAGGTAATATTTGAAGCCAGTCATAGTTTACAACTACAACACAAGACCGCTGTCTTGAGTTGCAGCAAGCACTGAATTTGGATAGCCAAATTCGCTTGTTAGGAGCTTTTGCCCCTAATACCCCTTATAGGTAAGCAGTTTTCATTTTTTTGTGTTTTCATAATAAACTCGCGCCAGGGAACAATTTCATAAAGGTCACTAATTAAATTCGTGTGACTTGCTTTGTAAATGTGACAATGTGTACACTATTGACACAATGCACACATAATGATAGTATGGAAGCAAGGTCAAAAAAGGAGGGGATGAATACTATGTTAACAATTAACGCTACTGATGTCAGACGGGAATGGAGCTCTGTTATGGAGAGTGTAATCAGGGAAAAGCCTCGATTTATCAAACGCACACGGGATCATTTGGTTTTAGCGGATGTCGACCTTGTTGAGAGCTTGCTGATGGTATATCGTTTTACAGCATCTTGTTTTACCGAGGAGGATGGTTCAGTGACTATTTCTCTCAATGAGATCGATTTGGTCGAAAACGCCCCAACGGAGGCGGATGCCAAAAGATTGCTTGGTCAATCCATTTTAGATTACGCAGAGGATTTTTACAATGAGTTTTCATTATGGCGAGCAGCACCCAACAGGAAAAGCCATATACCCTATGTACTAAAGGCGTTAATTATGGATGACGCTGTTAAGATAGGAGATTCAATTGAATGCCAAACTGGAGAGAATTGAAAAGATTCTGTGAAAAAGACAGATGGGAGCTATATAAAGAAACCGACCATTATTTTTATCGTAAGTTCGACTTAAATGGTAATATCCGTCATACTAAGGTATCCAAAGGAACAGGAGAAATTCATAAGAATCTGTGGAATGAGATACTAAAAAGGCAACTTCAAGTTAGTAAAGAATACTTCAACAGCAAAATATAGCAAGACATCAATTTTCTTATTTAAGTAAATAATGTACGGAAAAATATTCTTATGTAAATGGGAAACAAAAAAGCGGGTGTGATCCCGCCTTTTTTGCTGTTTCTTCTACATGGTATACTTAGCTGCGTTAATAACCTGAGCGTCCTTATCATGTAAACCTAAACCATCAAGCATTCCATTAAGAAAACCTGATTTATTCTCACTATCATTTATTTGTCCTACATCCTCAGAGACAAGCTCAATAGCCCCCCTTTGCTCTTCGTTGCAGAAAATACAACCACAATCAATAAATTGCAGCTTTTCTTCTATATCCTCCGGGGTGATATCATCTTTAAGCTTTACTACGCCACAGTCTGAAACAGTTATGCCATACTCACTGCTTTCCAACATGCGTTTGTTAATGCTTAAAATACCTTTGTCTTCAAGAATGGTGCCTTTAATTGTTTTGATGCTTTCATATTCAGAAACAATCATATTAAATTTATCCAATAGGTTACCAACAATCAAAACCGACCCGCTTACTTTAACACCGGTTAGTTTCTCAAGAGCTTTGCTGCTTTCAAGGTTAATAACAAAATCTCCGTCGACATAAAGCTTATCGCCATGCTTTCTTATTAAGTTATCATCCAGCTTTCCTCCAGCAATATATGAGTATCCGGCTGGTATAACTTTAGTGTCGGCATCTTCATTAAAAAGTGATGAAGCTGTTTCAAGCAAACTTTCTGTGATAATTGCTTTTTTAGTTATAAATGATATCCCTTTGCCAACAAGTATTGATATGTTTAATGCTTCATCCGGGATAATAACTTTGCTGCTTACGTAATATTTTGAATTCTCTTTTGCTTTTATTATAAAAGATTTATCAATTATAACTTTATTTTTAAGCCGTATTGCATCTGCGGGATAACAATCGGTGGATCCGTTTACCTTGATTGAAGGTAGATGACACTGCATATTAGAAGGATACGATACCCGTCCGTTTACCAAAATGGATGTGAGATTTTCCAGAGACTTTTGTGAACCGTTTTTAATGTTAAGGCTTCCGTTTACAATTAATACGGTGGGTTTTGATATAACTGTTACTTCAGATATCTCAAAGGCACCGTTTTGAACCATAACTTCCACATCGTTTGGTGTTTCGTTAATGTCTGCCGCATTCATGCTAACATTATAAATAGAGAATAAATCCTTGGTTTCCTTTGATACTAGTATACTGGCTGCATTAATTACAATTTTCTCGTAGGACTTAAGTGTTAATTCCGATACATTTCTTGCATCGCATATTGCACAGTTTACAATTAACTTTTTCTTTTCCATAACTTATACACCCTCACCTTTCTTAGAATAATATATTTTCGTTATTTTTTTTCTTGCAGATGACAACCTTGCTCTTACTGTTGAAGGCGGTAAATCAAACATTTCGCCTAGTTCTTTTGAATTATACCCTTCCATATATCTCATCCAAAATAAACTTCTTTCCTCGTCTGGCAGCTGGTTACACAGCTGCATGACAATTATTTCGCTCAAATCATCTTCTTGGATTATGTCGATTTCCGGAATTGGTTCCTTTTTTATGTGTCTCATTTTATCTATAAAAATATTCTTAGCAGTTTTGTACAGCCATGAGCGGCATTGTTCATCTGCCATTTCATTAAGAATATGAGCATTAACCAGCCCTCTCATAAAAGTGTCTTGAACAATGTCTTCAGCTAAAGCCCTGTTATTACTGGAAAGGCTAATGCAATACCATAGAAGCTGATTATAATAATTTGTATATAATTTTTCTATCATGTTTCTGTTACGCCTTTCCTTTTTATCAAATTCCTAAGACCTCCACTTCTATAAGTGGGGGTTCCTTGTTAACGGGTCGAGGCTTGTGGTGCGTTCCGGTGGGTTAGGGTTATCCTCCTTGGGGGAGCGTTCCAGTGGGTACGCTCCTTTGGTACGCACCTTCGTTCTTTCTTCGGTGGGGGTAGAGTCCCCCACCGAAGCCCAATGCGTATTTTACTTCGTAAAAACGCATGATGTTCAGCTTCAGGTGACCTAGTTCACTTTCCGTACAACTTAAATATATATCGGGGATTTAAAGGCGTCAATTACAATTTAGTTGCTGCATAACTGCCTTTCTGCTTTTTAATTATGCGACAAAATATTTTCCCGGTTGTACTTGAAGCATTTCTTTGAAAACCAAGTTTTTCTGGGTATCTTATTTTTTATTACCCTATTAGATTTTTGCTCATTATGTTGATTTTCCAAATCTGCATATTCTAAGCGCTCTCTTTTATTCAAACCCTTTATATTAGCTTTATCGCTAATTAATTCGCTCTTTATTTTTTCTGTGTTTTCTATCCAGTAAGACCATCCATTAATATCCATCATGAGTTCATCCCTTTCTTCGTATCTCACCTATATAACGATTGAAGAGCTTAAAGTGTTGATGAAATTTTAAATTTTTTTATCTTAAATATTAGATTAGTGTTTTATGCGGTTTGCCTGCATCAGCATATATTAAAATATGATCGCAAAGGTTCTCCACAAGGAACTCAAAACTTATACAGGGTTTCTATACTACTCGTAATATTAAATTGTTTAATTATTAGAAATATTATAGCTATTAGAGCTATTAGAATTATTGCCTAAGAATTTTTGGTCTTAATTTTTCTATGTAGAATTGAGTCCATAGTGAGAAGATCCAATCGAAAGCGAAAAACACAAGCTGCAATAATATTACAACAGCAAACACCGGTAGCTTCTCAAAAAGCACTTCCGGAATGAAAAGCTCTGCGATATTCCACATAAAGAATAATGAAATGTTGAAAAAGGCAAATTTCAAGACTAATTCAATTAAAAGCTTGTTAATCCTTTCGATGTAGTTTTTCATGATAGAATATATTCCAAAAAATAAAACATACGGAATTACAGCAGTTTTTTCGGGAACTAAAATAAGACTAATGAGAGATACCGCACAAAAGCTAATCCAGCCATATGTCAGACCGCATTCCATAATAACAACCGATATCAGAAAACCAGCAAACACATAAAAACCCAACTTACCAGTGGGAACAATATTCTCAAGAATAAGCGCCACCGCACCTAAAGATGTCAATATTCCGGCTAACGCTATTTTCTTTGTTTTAAAAAAATGATTTTCTGCTTCCATTATGCACCCGCTTACTTTCGTCGTAATCAACAACAGCCGATAAGATCACCGCCACAGCATTCACACATGCTGTCGGCACACCAAAGTGTTGTGCAAACTGAGCACATATCAGGGCTTTGGCGATAGTTATTTCTATAGAAATACGGGTTCTGATTATAACCTGTATACTGATTGTTTACTCGATTTAAAGCTTCCCGGTATTCCAAATTATTTGGCTCCATTTCAACAGCCCGCCTAAGCAGGACATTTGCTCTGTCATACCACCCACGCCTAAGAAACAAGAGTCCTTGCAGGTAATACCAAGTTGAATCACGGTTCTGCATGGAATCCAGCATTTGCTGCGCTTGCGCGTAATTACCGTTTTGTATCATCGTTTTAATCTGATAAAACATGGGGTTATCGTCTGCATACCCTGCGCCGGAACCAGTATTCTGCCTTTGCTGTTGACGTTGCTGCTGGTACGACTGCTGATGATATGAACGCTGTTGCCTATTGTTATTTCCCGCATTTTTTATCAGAACATCATAAGCTTCATTTATTTCACGGAGCTTTTCTTCCGCAAGATCAGAAAGAGGATTATCTCTGTATCGATCTGGATGATACTTCTTTACAAGATCACGATATGCCTTTTTTATTTCATCAACACCGGCTCCCTCTTTCAGACCTAACACTTCATATGGGTTTCTCATTTTGATTGCTCCTATCTTCTATCTTTAACACAGTGCGGTTTTTCACTAAAAGCCCGCTGTATACTATATTCTCCAAAATACTGTTATTTTTCTTTATATCTAGTAAGGAAAAAGCCTTTTCCATCTCACTTAATGAATAAACAAGATTAAAATTTGTCTTTTCCCTTACTCTTCCCTTGAATTCCTTAATATCTTCATTCGGCCTATATTGAAATTGTGTAAGCAATGGATTATATGCTCCACTTTTTATATTATCCTCAATATCGTCGTAAGCATCCAGTAAATAAACCCATTTGCCCAAATTATACCCAATCCACCCTAAAGCTTTTTTCTGGCACTCGTCGGAGCCGGAAAAGCTGAAAACAATTTGCATAAGCCTTGCAAAAGGTTCACTTGCTTCATCCATAAACTCGCAATTCTCTTGTTCCAGTTTATGCAGAGTGGATAACTCATGCTGCACTTCTTTAACAAGCTTAGGATATTTTCTTTTTACTCTCTTGAAGCCTTTCTTTAGGACAGCCGCACCGATAGAACCGGATATTCTTTTTTCATCCTGCCATTTATCTTTCAAGCTATAATACGCAAGCAAGATATTTATGTCTGATGCAAATTCGACAGCAGAGTTGTTTTCAACCATGAACCTTTTTTGAACCGGATGTACAAAACATCTTTGCTGTTTGCCTTTTAAAGGCTCAATGCTAAGAGAATCCAAAATTAAAGCTAAAAAAGCCGTGTCGTAACTAAGGCTTAATCTGCCTCTGTGACCGGCTTGTTTAGCTATTGCTTTGCATACGCCACAGTAATAACCCCGGAACACCTCGAATTCCCATATCTTTAATTCCGGCTTATCCGGTGTAATATATCCAAACATCAGTCCCCTCGATTATTCCTGGTCTTCTTCATTCTCAACACTTTCAACGTTTTCAACGATTGTCTTTTCAGATTTTTTGGCTTCTTTTTCAAAGTTGACTCCTTGAACGTGAACGTTAATCTCTTCGACATGAAGACCCGTCATCTGTTCAACATTCTGCTTTATACGTTCTTGAAGCTTCCATGCAACGTCCGGTATACGCACTCCATATTCAACTACAATATGTAGATCAATATTCACCTCACGGTTTTCTGTGATTTCCACTTTAACACCCTTATAAGGGTTTTTCCGACCCAAAACCTGTGAAAGATTGCCGGCAATCCCACCTCCGAAGCTGGATATTCCTTCAACCTCTAATGCTGCATTACTGGCAATGATTGAAACAACGTCACTGGATATGCGTATTTCACCCATTCCCTCTTTCTCAGTGATAATCGGAGTTTCTGTGTTCAACTCTGCTTGCTCAGGATTTTTGCTAAGCTTCTTTTTTAAATCAGACATGTATTCACCCTCTCATTCTTTTTGATTGTTTTTTATCAAATTCCTAAAACCCCCACCGAAGCCCCATGCGTATTTTACTTCGTAAAAACGCGTGATGTTCAGCTTCAGCTGAACGAGTTCACTACGTGAACTACCCACCAGTTGTATGAGTGGGATTCGTAACCTATCATAACTTACCCTATGCAAAAGCGATGAAGTAAGTCCATTATATCAAAGCATGTAATAAGTCGCAATAATTACGCTTACGGTTATTATATTCTATGCAGGTTCATATATTATTATTGGATCTTTTTTGTGGACATTCTATGGTTTCACGGCATGACTTATTTTGTTGAATTAATATACATAATCATATAAGAAAAGCACGAATACATTTTTAAATTATAACGAGGCTCAGATGGGTCCCTGCCCCACCGCTTCGCATATTTTCAACCATTCTAGTTGAAAAATGCCTAGTGGCGGGTTCCTATTTCTAACAACAGCCGGTGAGTTAAAAAATTACGGGGCGCTCAATCGGAGCGTTCCAGTGGGTAAGCTCCTGGTTAGCTGGATTTTGCAAGCAAAATCCTTTACTCCAGCATAGGATGCATAGGCGAGCAGACCGGATGCATGGGCGAGCAGACCGGATGCATGAGCGAGCAGACCGGATGCATGGGCGAGCAGTAGGCAGAGCCTACGACCAGCCAGGCAGAGCCTACGACCAGCCAGACAGAGCCTATTACCAGCCAGACTTTGCCTGAAACCAGCCTGTTAAAATGGTGTGTTGAAATTGCTTAGCAATTTCTTCCGTATTTTAAAATACGATGATTTTCGAGTAATGCAGAGAAATCCATTCTATATAAATTCGGAGGAATCCATGACAAAAAGCAAAGAAAACAACTACGCTTATATACTTGGTGGAATATTGTTAAGTTTTTTTATTCTTTTATTAATAAAACCAGAAAGCATATTGGAATCAGGTCAAAAAGCTCTCGAACTGTGCCTTAATATTATCATTCCTTCTCTCTTTCCTTTTTTCGTTGTGTCAAGACTAATCGTAAACACAGGAGTAATACATACAATAAGCCGAGTATTCAAGCCTATTATGAAGCCATTGTTTAACTTGCCCGGCAGTGCGGCTTTCCCTCTTATAGCAGGATGGTTCAGTGGCTATCCCGCAGGCGCTAAATATACTGTGGACTTACATGAAAAAAAAATGCTCTCACAGAATGAGGCTCAAAGGCTTCTTGCGTTTTGCAACAATTCCGGACCTCTTTTTATTGTTGGCGCTGTCGGTACGGGGTATTTTCAAAGCCCTGAGCTTGGGCTTATGTTGCTGCTTTCACATCTGCTCGCCAGTGCTACCATAGGAATAGGCGCAGGTATAATTTCAAGAAAAAAGGAGCTCTCCGGAAAAAAAACAAAGCTTGGACTAGTTGAGAAACAAACAAAACTTAAGCTAGCTGAGATGCAAAAAAAACTTGAAATAGTTGAGAAGCAAACCGCATTCAACGGCAAAATTCTTTCAGATGCTGTTACAAATTCAGTAATGGTACTTCTTCAGATATGTGGAACTATATTCTTTTTCGCAGTGGCAGTGCAGGCTTTAGAGACTGCAGGTGTTTTTAATTTTATAAGTAAGCTCGTCGGATTATTAACTGGATCAAAAAACGTTTATTCAGAAATAACAGAAATATTTATAGCCGGGAGTCTTGAAATTACATATGGTTTGTATATTTTAAGCCGCGCTATAAGCATTCCTGTTACATTTAAAATATTATTAGCGGCTCTGTTTTGCGGTTTCGGCGGGTTTTCGGTTCATACCCAAGTGACGGGCTTATGCCCCCCTCATTTCAGGTTTAAAAGCTATTATACCGGAAAGCTTTTACATGGCATAATAGCCTCAGCGTATACAGGTCTATTCTTAATAAACCGCTCAATTCCGGTAATGAAAAGCAGCTTCTCTTTACATGACGCTGACTTTTCAAGAGTATTGTTGATTATATATGCTCTTTTACTAATAATTATAATTCTGTTTATTATTTCAATTCGTCGCGATTAACTTTTATTACATCAAGAGTGTCTTCCAAAATTTCTTCAACCTTGTTTAAAATATTATCCGCATATTCTCTGGTACCAAGACGTATTTCTCTTGCATTTTTTTTGGCATTAGTAATAATAACCTCAGCCTGCTCGTAAGCTTTGCGGCTAATTTCATGCTCATCTACCATGGCTGCAATCCGGCTATCGGAGCCTTTAATTATATTGTCAGCTTCCTGCTGTGCTTCAGCCAAGATGCGTGTTCTTTCTTCAATGACCCAATTAGCTTGTTTTAGTTCATCGGGAAGCTTCAGACGGATATCCTGGATAACATCTAAAATTTCATCCCGGCTGACCATGCACTTTCCGGTAAATGGCACCGCTATTGATTTTTCAACCAAGTCTTCCAATGCTTCCAAAACAGATAAAATTTCCATTCCTTTTCCCCCTATATATGGTACATTATTCATCATGCTTCCTCTGTTCATAAGTTGTACAAAGACCCTAGGTTTAATATATACATGCGACCATCTTTAGCGTCGCATATTCATAAAACTTTGTGTAGCTTTTTTATTAAATTCTATTGTGGTTGCGGTCATCTTGTTGCCTCGTTATACTTTTTATAAATGCGATCAATTATTATATCGGGAACTAAATCTTTTATATTACCTCCATGACCGGCAAGTTCACGAACCGCACTGGAGCTCAGGTATGAGTACTTAATATTAGTCATCATAAATAATGTTTCAATGTCGGAGTCAAGATTTTTATTTAATAGCGCCATCTGGAATTCATATTCGAAATCTGATACCGCTCTCAGTCCCTTAATTATTGTGGTGGCCTTTTTTTCTTTCATAAAGTCAACCAGCAAACCAGAAAATGTGGCTATTTCAATATCAGCTCGATCCTCAAGCACATCCTTAAGAAACGAAACCCTCTCTTCTACCGTAAAAACAGGAGTTTTACTCCGGTTCTCCAAAACTGCTACTATTAACTTATCACATATTTTTGCAGCTCTATCTATTATATCAAGATGCCCGTATGTGACGGGATCAAAGCTACCTGGATATACAAAAATCCGCAAAATTTCATCTCCTTCTCTTATTTTGTTGAATTAGCAGATAAATCAAAAATCTAAAACACGCATAACGCTAACAATCAGTGCGTGGCAGTGCACCAGTAAAGGGGCATCTATTTTTCAATCACCATTGCATAGAAAAGTATACTTGTCCATGCAATAAAGCATCACAAAACACTTAGGAATGAAATACATGTTTCACCATACTCTTCACATCTGACCTTTTCAAAGCGCCCTATTCTCTCGGGAACAAGCTCATCTCTGTGATGCTCCATTATCACAATTCCATCTTTTTTTATTATATCATTTTCCACCAAAAGTTGTAGTGTTTCTTGTATAAAATTCTTTAAATATGGGGGATCCATGAAAACTATATCAAAACACTGCTCTTTTTGGCTCAATTCTTTTATTGCTGCAGCTGCTTTCTTACAGTAAACAATTGCTTTACCCACCAATCGCGTATGCTCCAGATTCTCTTTTATGGTTAGACAGATATTCTTATCTGCTTCTACAATTACAGCTGAGTTTGCACCCCGGCTAAGTGCTTCAATAGCCAGTGCTCCTGTTCCCGAAAACAAATCCAGAATTACACTACCGGGAATATATGGGTTTAGTATATTAAACACAGACTCTTTAACCCTGTCGACTGTAGGTCTGGTGTGCATACCTTTTGGTGTTTTAAGCTTTATCCCCCCTGCTTGCCCTGCTATTACTCTTATTATTGAGATTCCTCCTTTCCCTACTCTTATAGTATTTGTGAAGTTAAAAAACAAAAAAGATTACGCTTAATTAACTCGCCATAATTGCATTTCATGTATAAAAACTACAAACCTCATTTTTAAGGCTTAGGCTAAAAAGACAACTCATTAACTCAACTCTCCACGGTGTTTTGGACGCTTGCCAGCACAGCAGGCTAAAATTAATTTAAGGCTACCTGCTGCATTTTTTCATTAAACAGTTCGGATAAATGTTTGTAAAGCTGTTTATAGTCTTCCCTGCCCTCAAGCTTTTGATGTTTTACAATATCACTTGCTGCTTTTTGAGCTTCCTTTAAAACTGCTATATCCTCATAGAGGTTAGCGATTTTAAATTCAGGAAGACCATGCTGCCGGATTCCGAAAATATCACCTGGACCTCTTAGCTCCATGTCCTTTTCTGAGATTTTAAACCCATCTGAAAAGCTTGCAATAATCTCCATTCGTTTTCTTGCTATTTCATTTTGGCTCTGGCATATAAGGATACAGTATGATTGGTGCTCTCCGCGTCCAACTCGTCCACGCAGCTGATGGAGCTGCGCAAGCCCAAATCGTTCCGCATTTTCAATAACCATTACGCACGCATTTGTAACGTTCACACCGACCTCAACAACTGTTGTTGAAACAAGAACCTGAATATTCCCTTTTGAGAATTCCCTCATTACACTTTCTTTTTCAGTATACTTCATTTTTCCGTGTATCAAGCCAATAGATAACCCGTTAAGATTCTCTTTCTCTAATTTCGAAGCAAGTGTTGTGGCGGCCTCAGCTTCAATTTCTTCAGATTCCTCCACAAGAGGACAGATAACATAAGCCTGCCGCCCTTCCTGAGCTTTTTTCCTTATAAACCGGTAGATTCTTTCACGCATGTTTTCTCCTACGGCATAGGTTTCGATTTTTTTTCTGTTTGGCGGTAATTCATCTATTGTGGAAATATCAAGATCACCGTAAAGGATAAGAGCAAGAGTTCTTGGAATAGGGGTTGCAGTCATAACAAGAATATCGGGGGTAGATTTTGATGATAATGCCGCCCTTTGCTTCACTCCAAAGCGATGCTGTTCATCGGTCACCACAAAACCAAGATTATGAAAAACAACATCTCCCTCTAAGAGAGCGTGAGTTCCAATAACTAAATCAAATTCCTTGTTCAGTATACCCTCTTTTATGCGCTCTTTCTCTTTTTTTGTTATGCTTCCGGTTAATAAAACAGTTCTAATGCCATATAAGCTAAGCATTGGCTCAATGCTTCTATAATGCTGCTCGGCAAGAATCTCGGTGGGAACCATGAAAGCAGCCTGGTATCCGTTGAGCGCTGCAAGTAATATTGCGATGACAGCAACAATTGTTTTTCCGGAACCAACATCACCCTGAACAAGCCTATTCATCTGTTTTTCACCGATCATATCGCTTTCAATTTCATTAAATACTTTAAGCTGTGCATTCGTAAGCTGAAAAGGGAGCCGGTCTATAAACTGTGCAATTTCCTTCTTTTTTTCAAATTGTATTCCGGAAACATTTA
>ENA-UOOR01001110-UOOR01001110.1-fermentation-metagenome-genome-assembly--contig:-NODE-1110-length-33567-cov-3.944587_pt1 | contig 33567 bp, 38 predicted proteins | sample MGYA00245780_ERZ724029 | MGnify/ENA primary metagenome ERZ724029 (study PRJEB28704, sample SAMN03018315) | fermentation metagenome | biome: anthropogenic terrestrial biome; feature: soil; material... | reverse complement strand
CGCCGTGTAAAAAACGAAGTGGAATTATGAAATCCTCAGATCCCATAATTCCACTCCGCATGGTCGGAGTGCGGGGACTTGAACCCCGGGCCTCATGGTCCCGAACCATGCGCGCTACCATCTGCGCTACACCCCGAAACAGCTTTTTAATTATAAGGATTTAATACGGGAATGTCAAGAAGTTCTTTTAAAGGCATAAGCCCGTCCGGTCGTAAATATAATTCTACCATGAAAACGAATGTTAGTGTAATTAAAATTTCAAAAACGATGATTGCCGCGGCGCTGTTTATGATTCTGACGGCGGTTAAGCTTCTGCTGCCCGGGCAGACCGAAGCGTTCAGAAGCGGAGTCAGGGAAATCGTCAACCGCAACTATGACTACGGACAGGCGCTGGAGACCCTTGGAGAAAGAATCTCGGACGGGGCGTTTATCCAGGCGCTGGGCCTTCGCGGACGGGAGAACGGAGTGCGGGAGGCGGATTCCGTGCCGGCCGCGTCCTATCAGCCTGTTACGGTTAATGACCTTCGCGGCGAGCTTACGGGTGTGCTGCCAAGGGATGCGGTTCATGGTGATTATACCGACAAGCCCGACGCCGAAGCTGAAAATCCGGAGGATTCTTCAGGTGGGGAAGCAGCGGAGGAGACGATTCCCGCGGAGGAGACGGTCCCCGAAGTTGTGGCGGCTTTCCTTGAAACCCAGACGGAATATGCGGACTATGAAGTGCCGGCAAACGTGTCGTACAATATACCGGATCTGCCCTTTGCCCACGCCAGCCCGGTTCCCAGCTATACTTCTTCAGGGTTCGGGTTCAGGTGGCATCCGATTCATGAGGCGGTCAAGTTTCACTACGGAACGGATTTTGCCGCTTATTCCGGCGACGACATATACGCTTTTGGGGACGGCGTCGTAAGTCTGGAGGGATATGAGGCGGGATATGGCAATTATATCATCATCGATCACCAGGACGGATGGAAAACGCTCTATGCACATTGCAGCACCGTCTACGTGTCTTCGGGACAGCAGGTGGCGATGGGGGATAAAATCGCCCTTGTCGGGGATACGGGAGAGGTGACCGGGCCGCATCTTCATTTTGAGCTTCAGTGCAACGGAGTCTATTATAATCCGGAGTATTACATGGCATGAGACAAAAAACTGAAGTTTCCGTCAGCGTGGGCGCGGTTCTCCTTCTTTCGGCGCTTTGGTTTTTTTTCGATACAGTCACATTTCTGGCGCTGCTGGCGGCGGCCTTAATCCATGAGACGGGTCACCTGGCGGCGCTATCTTTTTTCGGGTGCCGGATTGCAGGCTTTCGGGCGGACATGTCCGGCGCCATGATCTGCGGGGCGGGGAGCCTGACGCCCATGGAGGAGCTGTGCAGCCTGGCGGCCGGCCCGGCATTGGGCATGATTTACGCGCTGATGGCGTCGGCGGCCGGAAACGCGTTGGGATCGTCATTTCTTCTGAGAAGCGCCGGGATTTCGCTGCTGCTTTCCGTATTCAATCTGCTGCCCACCCAGCCTCTGGACGGCGGAAGGCTGCTTGCAATACTGTGGGACAATCCCCGGGCCTGCGCGGCGATCAGCTTTGCCGTATCCTTCCTTTTGCTGGGGTGCGGACTGTTTTTGATGGCAAAGGGGATGGGGCTGGGGCTGTTTATTGCGGGAATATGGCTGATGATCGCACAGGCGGCCTTGTAAAACCCGTGGGTTTGCGGTAAAATAAAGAATCAAAACCCGGGGGAATGATATGGATAAAAGACTTGAGCGGATACTGCCAAGGGTGCAGAAACCTGCCCGTTACACCGGCGGGGAATACAATGAAATCATCAAGGACAAGACATCGGCGGATCTTCGCATGGCGTTCTGTTTTCCTGATATCTATGAAATCGGCATGTCAAATCTCGGCATGCGCATCTTGTACGGCGTGACCAACGAGATGCCGGGCGTCTGGTGTGAGCGGGTGTTCGCGCCGTGGGGAGACATGGCGGAAGAGATGCGCAGGGTGGGAATTCCGCTTTATGCCCTGGAAAGCGGAGACCCGGTCTCCGAATTTGATGTGATCGGGTTTTCACTGGGGTATGAGATGGCCTACCCAACGGTTCTGGACATGCTGGACATGGCGGGGATACCCATGCGCAGCGAGGACAGGAATGCCCTTGTGCCACTGGTCTTCGCCGGAGGGACAAGCTGCTGCAATCCTGAGCCGATGGCGGACTTCTTTGATTTAATGGGGCTGGGCGAGGGGGAGGAGGTCAACTGCGAGCTTCTACGGCTTTTCCGCACGGCCAGAAACGAAGGGTGGGATAAGCCAAGGTTTTTGCGGGAGGCGGCGAAGCTCGGCGGCGTTTATGTGCCGTCCCTGTACTCTCCCGGCTGGAAGGAAGATGGGACACTGGCGGCGATTACTCCGGCTGACGGCGCACCCGAAACGGTGAGAAAGCGGATCGTGGCTGATTTGGATTCGGTTTATTATCCCACCAATCCTATTGTGCCGTCTGTGGAAATTGTGCACGACAGGGTCAATCTGGAGCTTTTTCGCGGCTGCATACGCGGCTGCCGCTTTTGCCAGGCGGGGTATGTATACAGGCCGATCCGGTCGAGAAGCCCGGAGACGGTCATCCGGCAGGGCATTGAATCCCTTGAGAATACGGGCTGCCAGGAAGCGACGCTGCTGTCCCTTTCCAGCAGCGATTACAGGCACCTGACAGAGGTCTGCGACGGGCTTCTGGACTGGTGCGAGCCGCGCAGCATAAGCCTTTCGCTCCCGTCTCTCCGGGCCGATAATTTTTCCGTTGATATGGTGGGACGGCTGCAGAAGGTGCGCAGGGGCGGCCTGACCTTTGCTCCGGAGGCGGGAACTCAGCGGCTTCGCGATGTGATCAATAAAAACGTCACGGAGAAGGACCTGCTGGATACCTGCCGGGTTGCCTTCGAAGGGGGATGGAACGGCATCAAGCTTTATTTTATGCTGGGGCTTCCGACGGAGACGGACGAGGACGTTGAGGCGATCGCCGACCTGGCGGGGAAGGTTCTGCATACCTGGCGCGAGTATGCGCCAAATAAGGCCCGGGGCGTCCGGATCACCGTGAGCACCTCATGTTTTATCCCCAAGCCCCACTGCCCGTTCCAGTGGGAGCCGCAGATCACGATGGCGGAGTACCAGCGCAGGGTTCAGCTTCTGCGCGGCAGGATCACGGCCAGAAACGTCATCTACAACTGGCACGACGCGGATACCAGCTTTATCGAGGCCGCCCTGTCCCGGGGGGACAGGCGCTTGGGACGGGTTATTGAAGCGGTGTGGAAAAACGGCGGCAGGCTGGAGGCCTGGAGCGAATATTTTTCATTCCCGCGGTGGATGCGCGCTTTTTCAGACTGCGGCCTGGACCCGGCATTTTATGCCACCCGGGAGCGGGGGGAAAATGAGGTTCTGCCCTGGAGCAGGATCGACATGGGCGTAAGCCGGGATATTTTGCTGCGTGAGCGGCACAGGGCTTATCACGCGCAGTTGTCACCGGACTGCCGCGCGGCGTGCTCCGCCTGCGGCGCCGCTGGCCTGATGGAAGGGGGCCGGTGCGATGGATAAGCTGAGAATCCGCTTTGAAAAAACCGGCCGGGCGGTTTATATGTCCCACCTGGATCTTATGCGCGTGATGCAGCGGGCTTTTCAGCGGGCGGGTGTCCCGCTGAAATACAGCGAAGGGTTTAACCCCCACGCCCAAATATCAATCGCGCTCCCTCTTTCCGTGGGTATTGAGAGCGTCTGCGAGCTGATGGATTTCCGGCTGTGCGCCGAATGGGAGCTTTCCGACCTGAAAAACCGGCTGAACGCCGCGTTGCCGGAAGGCGTCAGAGTTCTGGAAGCGTATGAGGCTGAACGCAAGATCACCCAACTGAAGTGGCTACGAATCACGGGACGGCTCGAATATGATTCCCGCAGAGCGGACGAAATGGCGGAGGGGTTGACAGGTATGTTTTCCCGGGAAAACATACCTGCGGTAAAAAAAACGAAGCGGGGTGAGGGGGAGATCAATATGGCGCCCCATATCCCGGAAATTACAGTGCTGCCGGGGGACGGCGCGGTTTTTCTGGAGGCCGTGATCTCCGCGCAGCAGCCTGCAATAAACCCGGATCTGCTGATATCCGCCCTGGGGCTGAACTGCCCCCAGTACGCGCCGGATTTTGCCGCATTCAGGCGAATTGAGCTCTATGATGAAAAAATGTTGGTTTTCAGGTGAAAAAACCTATTGCAAACGTAAATGAATTATGCTAACATATTATGGCCTGCGCCATTGAGCGCAGTATCTAGACGGTCCGCTGCCGATGCATGGCTCTGTCCACCGGTATGAACGCCTGACAGAAAGAGGGATATACTATGGATTTGGTCAAAACCCTGACCGAACAGTACATGAAGCCTGAGCTGCCCGCTATGAACGTCGGCGACACCGTACGTGTCACCGTCCGGGTTAAGGAAGGCAGCCGTGTGCGTAATCAGGCCTTTGACGGCACCATCATCGCCAAGAAGCATGGCGGCATCAACGAGACGATCACCGTCCGCCGTATCAGCTACGGCGTCGGCTGCGAGAAAGTTTTTCCGGTGCATTCTCCCACGATCGTATCCGTGGAGACCATCAGGCACGGCAAGGTGCGCAGAGCAAAGCTCTACTATCTGCGCGATCGTGTAGGCAAAAAGGCGAAGGTCAAAGAGCGTATATGACGCTGAAGATAAAATATCCCGCTTTTTCTGCTGGAAAAGCGGGATATTTTATATTGATTGCAATATGGATAATATAGTATAATGGTAAAATAGTCTTTAAATAATTGCAGGACCGAGGTATCAGGATGAAGGAAAATTTGCCCAAAATCCATGAGACACAGAACGAACCGTCCGGGCTGGGAGAGCCCGGCAGCCTGCCCAAACGCTCGGAGGTATACGACTGGATACAGTGCGTTGTGGCAGCGCTTGTGTTTTGCGTTTTGCTGTTCTCATTTTTTGTGCGCCTTGTGGACGTGATTGGTTCCTCCATGTACCCCACATTGGAGGATGCGGATAAAATCGTAATATCCAGGCTGTTCTATACCCCCGAGCAGGGCGACATTGTGGTTTTCCGGAAGGGGTCATTCAAGGATGAACCTCTGGTCAAGCGTATTATTGCGGTTGCGGGGCAGACGGTTGATATTGATTTTGAAAACGGCATTGTCTATGTGGACGGCGAGATCCTGGATGAGCCTTATATTGCGGAGCTGACAAAGGAGCGGGAGGATTTTTACGGCCCGGTCACGGTGCCGGAGGGCTGCATTTTTGTCATGGGTGATAACCGGATGAAATCCAACGACAGCCGGGATGAGCGAATCGGCTTTGTGGACGAAAGAAGTATTATGGGCAAGGTTTATGTGACGGTTTTCCCGCTGAAAAATTTTGGGAGCGTGTATCGGAACTGAACTTTGCGCAGGGAGAAAAAATGCAGGATAATGGAATTGAAAAACTGAATATCCAATGGTTTCCCGGCCATATGACCAAGGCCGGGCGGATGATAGAGGACAATGTGAAGCTGGTGGACGCCGTATGCGAGCTGCTGGACGCCCGGATACCCGCCGCCAGCCGCAACCCGGATATCGACCGGATGGCCGGCGGCAGACCGCGGCTCATTATCCTCAACAGGATCGATCAGGCCGATCCCGCCGCCACCGCAAAATGGCGGGAGCATTTCAAAAAGCTGGGATACTCCGTTCTTGAAACGGACTGCAGGAGCGGGAAAGGCGTATCGGGCTTTCCGACCGCCGTCCGTTCGCTGCTTAAGGATAAGCTGGAAGCTTACGCGCAAAAGGGGCAGACCGGCCGTCCGGTAAGGGCAATGGTGCTGGGCATCCCCAACGTGGGCAAATCCACCTTTATCAACAAAGTGGCGGGACGGAAAGTCGCCGCCGCATCAGACCGTCCCGGCGTGACCAGGGGCCGCCAGTGGATTACCGTGGACAGGGGGCTGGAGCTTCTTGACACGCCGGGGATTCTTTGGCCCCGGTTTGACAATCAGGAGGTGGGAGAACTTCTGGCCGTCACGGGTGCGATAAAAGACGAGGTTCTGGACAGGGAAACCCTCGCGGCAAACTTTCTGGTCAGGCTGCGGCGGGATTACCCGCAGGCTCTGGAGAAGCGGTACGGCATTGTCGGGGATGGCGCGGGCGGCTTTGATCTGCTGATGGCGGCGGCAAAAAGGCGCGGCTTTCTGCTTTCGGGCGCGGAACCCGATACCGAACGGATGTCGGCCGTCCTTCTGGACGAATTTCGCGGCGGCAAGCTGGGCAGGCTCACACTTGAGCTGCCGGAGGCGGAGTCGTGACGGGGCTTTGGGCACTGGAGACGGCGCTTCTGGACGACGGAATTTCGCCGATATGCGGCGTGGACGAGGCCGGCCGAGGCCCCTTGGCCGGTCCCGTATGCGCCGCCGCGGTGATTTTGCCCCGCAATCTTGAGATAGCGGGGCTGAACGATTCCAAGAAGCTTACGCCCAAGCGCCGGGACGCGCTGTACGACATCATCGTCAGCCGGGCCGTCGCTTACGGAGTGGCCTTTGCAACGGTGGCGGAAATCGAAACGCTTAATATCCTGCAGGCTACATATCTGGCCATGAACCGTGCCATCGAAAAACTCTCCGTTATGCCGGCGCTGGCCCTGATCGACGGCAACTGCAACGCGGGAATCGGCATATCCAGCCGCTGCGTCATAGGTGGAGACGGCAAATGCGCCTCCATTGCCGCCGCTTCGATAATCGCCAAGGTCACCAGGGACAGGTATATGCTGGAAATGGCGGAAAAATATCCGGAATACGGATTCGACAGGCATAAAGGCTACGGTACGGCGGAGCATTACCTGGTCTTACGCAAAATTGGGCCAAGTGAAATTCACCGGATGTCTTTTCTGAAAAAGATCCATTGAGGGGCGGAACTGTGGACAGAACAAAGCTGCAGGGGCGCGAGGGCGAGGCCGAGGCGGCCAGGTATTTGAGGAAAAAGGGCTTCAGGGTCGTGGGAATGAATTATTCCTGCCGATTCGGGGAAATCGATATCATTGCCGAGGATCGGGGCTGTATTGTGTTTGTCGAAGTAAAGCTCAGGAAGGATGCGCGCTTTGCCGAGGCACGGGAATATGTAACCGAAGCGAAGCGGGAAAAAATCCGAAAAACGGCGCTGATTTGGCTGGCCGCCAATGAGACCGGCCTTCAGCCGCGCTTTGACGTGATTGAAATCTATTACGGCAAAGGCCGCATTGAAATGAACCATATTGAAAATGCATTTGAATGAGGGGGCAGCATGGAGTATTTCAGCACAAGAAACGCAGCGGTGCGAATCGGCGCGCCGCAGGCTGTGATAAACGGCCTTGCGCCGGATGGGGGGCTTTATGTTCCTGCCAAAATTCCGACGATAGGGCGCGAAACGCTCGCGGCAATGTGCCGGATGGACTATCGGGGTCGCTCCGAACAGATCATCGGAAGATATCTCTCCGAATATACGGCGGAGGAAATCCGGACCATCGTGGCCGCCGCTTATGGCGACAATTTTAATGACGCCGCCATCGCGCCAATACGCTTTATCGACCCGGCGACAGGCTTTTTGGAACTATGGCACGGGCCAACATGCGCATTCAAGGATATGGCCCTGCAAATGCTGCCGCACCTAATGACCTCCTCCTTGGAAAAGTGCGGGGAAAACCGGAAAGTCTGCATTCTTGTGGCTACCTCCGGCGATACGGGAAAGGCCGCTCTGGAGGGCTTTGCGGATGTGCCCGGCACAAAAATATTAGTTTTTTATCCACGGGACGGCGTTTCCGACGTACAGCGACTGCAAATGCTCACCCAGACGGGTGAAAATGTCCTTGTCTGCGCTGTGGATGGAAATTTTGACGACGCCCAGAGCGGCGTGAAAACCATATTCGGCGATAAAGCCCTGGCGGAACAGCTTTCGGAGAGAGGATGGTTCCTATCCTCGGCCAATTCGATTAACTGGGGTCGGCATATTGCGATTTTGTAAACGCGGGACGGATCGCCCCGGGAGCACCGCTGAACTTCTCGGTGCCTACAGGCAATTTCGGCAACATTCTCGCCGGCTGGTACGCCAAGCGGATGGGGCTCCCGGTAAACCGTTTTATCTGCGCGTCCAACGAAAACAATGTGCTGACGGAATTTATTACCACCGGCGTGTACGATAGAAACAGGCCGTTCCACACCACGATTTCCCCGTCTATGGACATTCTGATCTCATCTAATCTGGAGCGGCTGCTTTATGCGATTACCGGCAGCGACGTCCAGGTGGCGGACTGCATGCGAGCCCTTAAGGAATCAGGCAGGTATGAAGTATCGGCGCAGGTTCAGGAAATGATACGAAAAGATTTTGCCGCGGGTTTCTGCAGCGATGGGGAAACCAAGGCCGAAATCGCGAAAGTCTGGTCGGAGAAGGGTTATCTCATGGATACTCATACCGCCGTGGGGCACAAAGTGCTGGCGGATTACCGCGCAGCATCGAAAGACGAAACGCCGGCCGTGGTGGTTTCCACGGCAAGTCCATTTAAATTCTGCGACAGCGTACTGTCGGCCCTGGGGGAGGATGTCTCGGCGCCCGGCACGGAGCTGATCAGAAGACTGGAAACCAAAACCGGTATTTCAGCGCCGGCGGCTTTACGCGGGCTTGCGGGCAGGCCCGTCAGATTCGGCGGCTGTGTGAAAAAAGAGGCTATGCAGGACATCGTTATGGATTTTCTTCGCTGATACATGTAAAAAGGCGACCGTTTAGGCCGCCGGGGGTTAATGACTTTTGTGCTTGAAGGTGTTGCAGCAGGTCTCGCCGGTGGTTTCGGCAGAGTGTCCGCAGACGTCAATGTGGTCTGCGCTGCAGCTTTCGCCATCGGGGTTGTACGTGCAGTTTTTCGCGCTGCAGCCAATCGAGCTGCGCTTAGTGTTGTATCTCTTCGTGTCGTTCATATCTATACCTCCGCAAAATATTATTTATTCGATCATGCCGATTCCGGAGCGTCATGCGCGTTTCCGGGACGCTGACCGTCACACTTAGTATTTGCCCGCGCCGACAAACATATACGGAGGGATGTAATGGCTCTCTATGCAATTGGCGATCTTCATCTTTCCTTTGGCACAGACAAATCCATGGACGTTTTCGGGGGAAGATGGGAAAACTATACCGAAAAGATTCTGGAAGGGTTTTCGATGGTTGGGGATGAGGATACCTGCGTGATCTGCGGGGATTTGTCTTGGGGCACGACGCTGGCGCAGTCACAGGAGGATTTCCTTTTCATCGACAGGCTTCCGGGAAAGAAAATTATTCTAAAGGGAAATCACGACTACTGGTGGACCACCGCCAGAAAAACCTGCGGGTTTTTTGAAGAAAACGGCATTACGACGATTTCCATCCTTAATAATAATTGCTATTTTTACGGCGAAACGGCGATTTGCGGAACCCGGGGCTGGTTTTTCGAGGAAGAAAAAGGTGAAGCTCACGACCGAAAAATCATGCTCAGGGAGATCATTCGGCTTGAAACCTCCCTTAAATGCGCGGGAGACAGTCCAAGGCTTGTGTTTTTGCATTATCCCCCGAAATACAGGGACTATGAGTGCCCGGAGATTTTGGATCTTTTTGAAAAATACGAAGTTGGCGTCTGCTGCTACGGCCATATACACAGCCATGGCTGCGCTTACGCTTTTACCGGTATGCACAGGGGTACGGATTACCGCCTTATATCGGCGGATTACATGAATTTTCGGCCGCTGAAGATATTGGACTGAAGACGGCAATATCCGAGAATAAAAAATTATTTGTAAACTCCGGTCCCGCCATGTTACTATACTATTAATGGCTGTTGCTTTTAAAACGGCAATCTGCTATAATTTACCGCACTTGACGTAAATGAACAGATGTTTTATGACTTGCTGCATTCATACTACCGATATATTGTTTAGGAGGAGCATTATCCCATGATTGTTAAAAATACAGAAAAAAAAGAGAACAGCACAACGGTATTTCAGGTCGAAATAGACGCCGAAGCTTTTGAGGCCGCGATTAATAAAGCGTACAGGCGGAACAAGGGCAGCATTTTTGTCGCCGGGTTCCGCAAAGGAAAGGCTCCACGAGCGGTAATTGAGGGCATGTACGGCGCCGACGTCTTTTATGACGACGCTGCGCAGATTCTGGCCCCCGAGGCTTTCGATTTCGGCGTTGCAGAGGCCAATCTGGATAATGTGGGAATGCCTTCTTTTATTAACTACACCATGGATGACGGCAAGGCCGTTACCCTGACCTTTTCCACCGAGGTTTACCCCGAAGTCGTTCTGGGCGATTATTTGGAACTGGACGCGGTGTACAGCGAAGCCGAAATTACAGACGCGGATATTGAAAAAGAGCTTCACGAGCTGCGCAAGCGCAACGCCCGCATGGTGGATGTTGAACGCCCCGTGCAGAACGGAGATACGGTCACCCTCGATTTTGAAGGGTTTGTCGACGGCGTGGCCTTTGAGGGCGGCAAGGGCGAAAACTATTCCCTTGAAATTGGCTCCGGCAGTTTTATACCAGGTTTTGAGGATCAACTGATCGGAATGACGGCCGGAAAAGAGGGAAAGGTAGAGGTAACTTTCCCTGAAAAATATGCCGAGGATCTGGCCGGGAAGGCCGCCGTGTTCATGGTGAAGATCCATGGCGTCCGCGAACCCCAGTATCCAGAGCTTGACGATGAATTTGCCAAGGATATTTCCGAGTTCGATACTCTGGAGGAATACAAAAACGACCTGCGCGCGAAGAAAACGCAGGAAGCCAAGGATAGGGCCGAGAGCGAATTCAGATCCGGGCTGCTGTACAAGGCTGTCCAGAATATCACCTGCGACGTGCCGGAGTGCATGATCAAGGAGAAGATTGAGGAGTTCTTCCGCAGTTACGCGGAAAGCGTCGGCATCCGCGGAAACATATCCAAGGAAGACATCGTGAAGATGATGGGCATCGACGAAAAGAGATTTTCCGAAATGATGCGCCCCAATGCGATTCTGCAAGTGAAGACGGATCTTTTGGTCGACAAGATTATCGAGGTTGAAAATATCACCGTCGGCCAGGAGGAGAAGGACGAATTTTACAAGAAGCTGGAAGAAGATTACGGCGAAGAATTTGATAAAATCAAGGCCATGATCGACGAAAAGCTGATGATTCGCGATATCTCCCGCAGAAAAGCTTTAGAGCTGGTTTACAACAGCGGAATCAAAAAAGCCAAGGAGGAGGCCGAGGCGGCTTCCGACGCTGCGCCTGCTGAAACCGCGGAAGAAATACAGGACTAACCGGCTTAAATACCGGTTATGCTCTCAAGGATAAACGAAAGGAGTGTTAATATGAGTTTAGTGCCATATGTGGTTGAACAGACCTCCCGCGGGGAGCGTTCATATGATATTTTTTCAAGGCTTCTCAACGACCGTATCGTCATGCTGTCCGAAGAGGTCAACGACACAACCGCCAGCCTGATCGTGGCCCAGCTTCTTTATCTGGAAGCTCAGGACCCGGATAAGGATATTCAGTTCTATATTAACAGCCCCGGGGGAAGCGTGACCAGCGGGTTTGCCATATACGATACCATGCAATATGTAAAATGCGATGTATCCACGATCTGCATCGGAATGGCCGCGTCAATGGGCGCGTTCCTGCTGTCCTCAGGGGCCAAGGGAAAGCGCCTTGCGCTGCCGAATTCGGAGATCATGATCCATCAGCCCTCCGGCGGCACGAAGGGCCAGGCGTCGGATATTAAAATTCAGGCCGAATGGATGCTGCGCACCCGGGAGAAACTTAATAAAATATTATCCGAGAATACGGGTAAATCCATCGAACAGATTGCCTTTGACACCGAGCGGGATCATTTCATGCCGGCGGAGGAGGCCCGTGAATATGGACTTGTGGACAGAGTCATCTATAAGCGGTAACCGCTTAAACTAAAATGAAACGGAGCAGGCGATGACAAAAAACGAAGAAAAAAAGTCAATACGCTGTTCATTCTGCGGGAAGCCGCAGGCCTTGGTTAATCGGCTCATTGCCGGGAACGGTTCCTATATCTGCGACGAATGTGTTAAGCTTTGCATGAGCATTATCGACGAGGGGTTTAACACCAACGAGTGTGCTGAAGGGTCTAATATTGAAATCTCTATTGACAATATCCCCAAGCCCGCGGATATCCGTACCCATCTTGACGAATATATTATTGGTCAGGAAAGGGCGAAAATCATGCTTTCCGTGGCCGTTTACAACCATTATAAGCGGATTTCACACGTAGGCAAAGACGAGATCGAGCTGCAGAAGAGCAACATCCTTTTAATAGGGCCCACAGGAAGCGGCAAGACCCTGTTTGCGCAGACGCTGGCCAGAATGCTCAACGTGCCCTTTGCGATCGCCGACGCGACCACGCTGACGGAGGCAGGGTATGTGGGGGAAGATGTGGAGAATATCCTTCTCAAGCTCCTGCAGGCCGCCGATTTTGATGTGGAGCGGGCTGAGCGCGGAATCATCTATATTGACGAAATTGATAAGATTGCGAGAAAAAGCGAGAATACTTCCATTACCCGCGACGTATCCGGCGAGGGTGTTCAGCAGGCTTTGCTGAAGCTCCTGGAAGGCACCGTCGCCAGCGTGCCGCCCCAGGGCGGGCGCAAGCATCCGCATCAGGAATTCATCCATGTGGACACGAAAAACATCCTGTTCATATGCGGCGGCGCGTTTGACGGGCTGGATAAGATCATTGAAAAACGCCTTGACCGGAAAGCCATAGGCTTTGAGGCTGAGATCAAGTCGTCGAAGGAGCGGAATGTGGGCGATATTTTTAAGAACGTTCAGTCCCACGACCTGCTTAAATTCGGCATGATCCCGGAACTGATCGGCCGGCTGCCGGTGCTGTCAAGCCTTGACGCCCTTAGTAAGGCCGATCTGATCCGGATACTCACGGAGCCTAAAAACGCCATTACGAAACAATACCAAACGCTGATGTCTTACGATGGGGTTCGGCTGGAGTTTGAGGACGACGCCCTTGACGCCATCGCGGATAAGGCGATTAATATGCAGATAGGAGCCAGAGGGCTTAGAGGCGTGACAGAAAATGTCATGACGGATATCATGTATAGCGTTCCGTCCGATCCGAGCATTATAAAGGTTGTGATTACGGCGGACTGTGTAAAAAACGGTATCGAGCCGCTCGTTATCCGCAAGAACAGCGCCGAGGATATCGTATCCTGACAATTCAGGGGGCGGAGGTTTCTCCGCCCCCTTATCCTCCAAGGAAAGGAGTGTGCCAAATGAGCGATAACGAATTAGAATTTACCGCGCGCAGATCCATGCCGATTCTGCCTTTGCGCGGGCTGTCGGTCTTTCCGGGGATGCTTTTGAACTTTGACGTGGAACGCCCAATGTCGGTTTCGGCTTTGAATTTTGCCATGGGAGACGATCAGATTATCTTCCTTACGGCTCAAAAGGATATTACGAAAGACATCCCGTTTGGGGAGGACATTTACCAGGTAGGCACGGTGTGCAGAATCCGCCAGCTGCTGAGGCAGCCGGGGAACCGTTCCATCCGCTTGATGGCGGAGGGGATTGCCAGGGGCCGGATAGTGGATATGTCCGTTGATAAGCCGTGCCTTTATGCTGAGATTGATCCGTTGCCGGACGAGGCGGAGAAGCCCTCTCTGAAGACGGAAGCGCTGTGCCGCCGGGCCTGCTCGCTGTTTGCGGAGTATTCCGAGGCTTCGGGAAATATCCCCCCCAGCATTGTGATTAATATCATGACGAGCAGCGATCCGGCCTATGTCTGCGACTATGTGGCTCAGAATATTTATCTTAAGCCTGCGGAAAAGCAGCGGCTTCTGGAGGAGCTTCGCCCTACGCGTCGGCTTGCGGAGCTATGCCGCATGCTTGCCCGGGAGCTTGCGCTGCTGGGAGTTGAACACGACCTGAACGAACGCACCCAGGAGCAGATCAGCCATTCACAGCGCGAATATTACCTGCGGGAGCAGCTGAAAGTCATTCAGGCCGAGCTTGGAGAGGGCGGAGATCAGCCCAATGAATTCGAGGAGTACAAAAGGCGCATCACGGCCCTCAAGCTGCCGGAGGAAACGAAAAAAAAGCTGATAAAAGAGGTTGCGCGTCTTTCGCGGCAGGCATTTGGCTCCGCCGAGTCCTCGGTGATCCGCACCTATCTCGACACATGCCTTGAAGTGCCCTGGAATAAAAAAACGAAAGAAACCCTGGACCTGAAGAAGGCGAGAAAGATCCTTGACGCCGATCATTATGGTTTGGATAAGGTCAAAGAGCGTATTATCGAATTCCTTGCCGTCCGCCAGCTTGCACCGGCCGCTGCCGGCGGGGTGCTGTGTCTTGTGGGTCCTCCGGGTACGGGCAAAACGAGCATCGCCATGAGCATTGCCCGGGCAACGAACCGCAAGCTGTGCCGGGTGGCTCTCGGCGGCGTCCATGACGAGGCGGAAATCCGGGGCCACCGGAAAACCTATATCGGCGCTATGCCCGGCCGCATCGCCTCCGGCATCATACAGGCCGGGAGCATGAACCCCCTAATGGTGCTCGACGAGATCGACAAGCTGGGGGCGGATTATCGCGGGGACCCCTCGGCGGCGCTTCTGGAGGCGCTGGACGGGGAACAGAACTATCATTTCCGGGACAATTTTCTGGAAATTCCGATAGACCTCTCGGATGTTTTTTTCATCACCACGGCCAATACAACCGGGTCGATTCCCCGTCCGCTTCTGGACCGGATGGAGATCATAGAGCTGACCAGCTATACGGACGAAGAAAAGCTCCAGATCGCCAGGCGGCATATTCTGCCAAAGCAAAGAAAAAAACACGGCCTGAATGGCAGTATGCTGAAGATTAGCGACGACGCCATCAGGGAAGTTATCTCCCTTTATACCCGGGAATCCGGCGTCCGTATTCTTGAGCGGCAGCTTGCCGCCATATGCCGGAAATGCGCCTCGGGCGTGGCTGCCGGCGAGTTTAAAACCCTAAGCGTCCGTTCCGGCTCTTTGGAGCCTCTGCTGGGCGTGCCCAAATATAAGCCCGACCCCGTGCACCTGCGGGACGAGATCGGCCTTGTGCGCGGCCTGGCCTGGACGGCGGTAGGCGGCGAGGTTCTGGACGTGGAGGTCAATGTAGTTGAGGGCGGCGGAAGAATCGACATGACGGGAAACCTGGGCGACGTGATGAAAGAGTCGGCCAAGGCCGCTATCACCTATATCCGCAGCCGCGCCGTTAAGCTGGGAATAGACCCCGATTTTAATAAAAACCGGGATATTCATATCCATTTTCCGGAGGGTGCCGTGCCGAAGGACGGTCCGTCGGCCGGTATTACGATATGCGTTGGCGTCGTCTCTGCCCTTACCGGCATCCCGGTCAGAAGGGACCTTGCCATGACGGGGGAGATCACCCTTCGCGGCCGCATACTGCCCATAGGCGGGCTTAAGGAAAAAACAATGGCCGCCTTACGCGCAGGGATTTCCACCGTGGTCATTCCGGCGGCAAATGAGCCGGATTTGGAAGAAATTGATCAAAGCGTCAGAAAGGCCCTTAAATTTATCACGGCAGATCATGTAGACGCGATTTTGGATGTTGCCCTGAATCGGCGGATAGTGATTGAACCCCATCAGGCTCAGACTGCGGAAAAGACGCTGATCCCTTCCGGTGGAAGGGAAAAGGGCGTCAGAATTGGGCAGTGATCATGCCGGAAGTGAATATCCATAGGGCCGAGTTCATCAAATCGGCGGCAACGGCCAAAGATTTTATCCGGGACGGCCTGCCCAGAGTCGTGTTTTCCGGAAAATCCAACGTGGGCAAATCATCGGTGCTCAACCGCCTGCTTAACCGCAAAAATTTTGCCCGTGTCGGGGATAGGCCGGGCAAGACCATCCATATTAATTATTTCCGGATAGACGACAAGATGTATTTTGTCGACCTTCCTGGATACGGCTATGCCGCAGTGTCCAGATCCGAGAAGGAACGATGGGGACGGCTGATGGAGACCTTTTTCGCCGATCCGGAGCAGATCGCCATGGGGGTGATGATCGTGGATTCACGGCACAAGCCCACGGCGGACGATGTGATGATGGCAGACTGGTTTAAGGCTGCCGGCTGCCGCCTGGCAGTTGCAGCCAACAAGTGCGACAAGCTGAAAAAAAGCGAGATGTCATCCCAGCTTGCGCTGATACGGGAAACGCTTGCCATGCCGGACGAAACGCCCTATATCCTGTTTTCCGCGGAAAAAGGTGTAGGAAGGGATAATTTGTTGGGTGAAATTGTAAAAGTTTTGTGATAATTGCGGGATGCAGCGGATATGATTGCGTCCCGCTCTTGTTTTTTTATCCTGTTATTGGTATAATCCTCACAATTGGAGGTGGGCGTATCGGCACTTTTAGCGCAATCTGGAGAGGACTGGACTGGTCTGTATTGACCGATATTTTACTGTCGATTATCCCGGCGCTGGTGTGCATTACCCTGCACGAGCTGGCCCACGGGTTTGTAGCATATAAGCTTGGCGACAACACCGCAAAGCTGGCGGGACGCATGACCCTGAATCCCCTGAAGCATATCGACGCCATGGGGCTGCTGATGATGGTGGTGTTTAAATTCGGCTGGGCAAAGCCCGTGCCGGTGGATATGCGAAAATTCAGCAATCCCAAGAAAGGCATGGCGATTACCGCCTTGGCGGGGCCCGTCGCTAATCTGCTGATCGGCGTCGCGGTGCTTTTTCTTTACGGACTTTTGGCTATCCCACTGAGCGGGCTCGGCGGTGTAGGCGATTATATTGCGCGTATGCTGTTAATCACGGCGTACCTCAGTATCGCTTTGGCGATTTTTAATCTTATTCCAATCCCGCCGCTGGATGGAAGCAAGGTGCTTTACGCCCTTCTTCCGGACCCGGCGTATTGGAAGCTTATGCGATATGAGCGTTATGGGATGCTGTTTCTGGTGGCGCTGCTTTTCCTTATGAACAATCTTGACATCAATCCGCTGGGGAATGCGGCGTCCTATGTGTTTGACAAGCTGTTTTATGTGGCCCTGTGGGGCTTTGATCTCGTGAGCAGATTTGCTCGGTAGGCGGTTGCATGAATGCAGAACCCAACATTTTTTCTTGAGGGCGTCGTTAAAAACCACAATGAAATGACGGATTTTGAGGGGCCTCTCAGCCTGATTCTGATGCTCCTTTCAAAGAATAAAATCGAGATCAGGGATATCAGGATATCCGAGATCCTGGATCAGTACCTGGCGTATATCGAGCGGATGCAGGAGTTGGATTTGGAGGTAGCCAGCGAGTTTGTCCAAATGGCCTCGCACCTGCTTTATATTAAAACCAAAACCATCCTCGCCGGGGAGGAGGAGGAGGTTACGGAGCTTCAGCAGCTTATGACTTCCCTGGAGCAGCTCAGATGCCGGGATCTGCGCGAGGCGGTGAAGTCTGTCGTCCCGGAGTTTGCTGCCGCCTGCGAAGCGGGGATGCAGACATATACCCGGCCACAGGAGCAGATACCTAGGCGGGCGGAGGAATATGAATATCATCATGATCCCGCCGATCTTTTTAAATCACTTTTTGCCGTTTTTTCGCGAGCCGGGGCCAGAGCGCCGGCTCCCCGGGAGATGCGCAGGATTGCGCCACAGCGCATCATCTACGGCATCCGGGAAAAATGCCGTGAAATCATCAGCTTACTGAAGGACGGGAGAGTTATCCCCCTCAGGACACTTTTCGCGGCAGCGAAAAGCCGGTCTGAGGTTGTGGCAACATTCATTTCCGTCCTGGAGCTGTGTGCGGCGGGCACCCTGCTGCTCGGCGAAAAAGACGGCGAAATCGACGTGGCCTTCACCGGCGAAGACACGGACGCAGACGAAATCATAGAAGCCATTGAGGAATAGACGTATATGGAAATGGACGAACTGAAGGCCCGGCTTGAAGCGATCCTCTTTGCGTCGGGAGAGCCTGTGCCGGCGGGGCGAATATCTCTGGTGCTGGGGATTTCCGAGGAAGATGTTTTTTGCTGTGCCGAGGAATTGGCCGGGGAATATATCGCCGGTATGCGCGGCTTAAGGCTGCTGAGACTGGAAAACGCCCTTCAGCTTTGCTCGGCGCCGGAATATGCCCGGGAAATTTCCCGGGTCATCGAGCACAGGGCGCCGCCGAAGCTTTCCCAGCCGGCGCTGGAAGCCCTGGCGATCATCGCGTATTTTCAGCCGGTTACCCGGGCGTATGTTGAGCAGATCCGGGGTGTTGACAGCTCGTACACCGTGAGCTCCCTGGCGGAAAAGGGCCTGATAGAGCCGTGCGGGAAGCTTGAAGCTCCGGGCAGGCCAACATTATTCCGAACCACCAAAGCATTTTTGCGGGTTATGGGCGTAACCGACCTGGACGAGCTTCCAAAATTACCGGACATATCCTCGGCAGACGGCCTTGAAAAGCTTCAGGGGGCCATTGACGAGCTGAAATGCCGCGGCGATCAGATGGTACTGGATATCTCCTGAAAAGGCTATAATTTTTTTGCGGGGGGCGATGCATATTGACTGTTCTGCTTATAGTTCTGGCAATAATAGTAATTGTCCTGATCATACCATTTGGCGTCAGCGCCGCTTATAATGCCGATGTTTTCACGCTTGCCGCCCGGGCAGCCGGTCTGGAATTCAGGCTTTTTCCTAAAAAACCGAAAAAGGAAAGGCTGAAGAAAGCTCGGAAGGCCAAAGCGAAGAAGCCCAAAAAGCCCAGGAAGCGGCGGCCGGAGGACGATCCGGAGGCCCGGAAGAAAGAGAAGCTGGAAAAGCTTTTCCGGTTTGCCAAGGTCGGTCTTGAGGCCATGGGGCGGTTCAGAAAAAAGCTGACAGTCAACAGGCTGATGCTGCACGTGGTGTTAGCCTCCGATGATCCCTATGCCGCCGCGATCCTGTACGGCGGCGTCAATTCGGCGCTGCCGGCGCTGATGGCGATCGCTGAACAGACCTTAAACATCAGGGACAGCGACATCAGGACAGAAGTCTCCTTTGAATCCACGGAACCGGTCATCGCTTTTGAGATCACGCTCACCATCAGCCTGGCCCGGATTTTAGGCATCGTGCTGGCGGCGGCGTATGCATATGCAAAGCTGACAATTCACGCAAGAAGAGAAAAGCGCCGCGAGATGCTCGCGGAAGAAAGGACGGATAGAGATGGAACAGCTGAACCCAATGTCTGAAATGATGCGCGTAAGTATGACCAAAATCAAGGAAATGATCGACGTCAATACTGTCGTGGGGGAGCCTATTACGACGCCCGAAGGGATAACGCTTATTCCGGTGTCCAGGGTCAGCTTCGGCTTTGGCAGCGGCGGCAGCGATCTGCCCATAAAAAGCCGCGCAGGCTTTGGCGGCGGAACAGGGGCCGGCATACGTATTGATCCCATCGGTTTTTTGATTATCAAGGATGGGAGCGTCAGAATGCTGAACATCATGCCGCCTCCGAACACCACGCTTGACCGGGTGCTGGACATGCTGCCGACGCTTATGGATAAGGCTGAGTCCATCAATGAAAAACGGAAAGCAGGCAAGGAGGAGTAAGGCAAAAGAGGATACTTTTCTCATTACCTGTCAATAATAGCACCGCCCAATATTTAACCCGGGTGGTGTTTTTAATGAAAAAGATCAGGATGTTTATGTTTGCGGGAGCCTTGATGTTCTGCCTTGCAATTCCGGCGCTGGCGGCGCCGTCCGTCTCAGCGCAGTCCTTCATACTTATGCATGCGGACACCGGCGTTGTGCTTTGCGAAAGCAATGCCGACGAGAAGATGCTCGTTGCCAGTACCACAAAGATTATGACCGCCATTGTGGCAATCGAGAACTGCGATCTGGACGAACAGGTTGAGATAAGCGCTGAAAGCGCCGGGATTGAAGGGTCTTCCATGTACCTTCGCGCCGGTGAAACCTATACCGTGGAGCAGCTGCTTTACGGCATGATGCTGGTTTCCGGAAACGACGCGGCCACGGCGCTGGCTCTGCATGTGGCGGGGAGCGTAGAGGGCTTTGCCGAGTGTATGAACGAGAGGGCGGCGGCGCTGGGCATGGATAACTCCAGTTTTAAAAATCCCCACGGACTGGACGAGGACGGGCATTATTCCACTGCGCGGGACATGGCCGTGCTTGCCTGCCACTGCATGGCTAACGACACGTTCCGGAAAATAGTGTCCGCCCGCAGCTATCAGGTGGGGGATCAGACCTTTGTCAATCACAACAGGCTGCTTTGGACGCTTGACGGCGCCTTGGGCCTGAAGACCGGGTATACCCGGGCGGCAGGGAGGAGCCTGGTCTCATGCGTGGAGCGGGATGGGCTGCGGTTCATATGTGTTACCCTTTCCGACCCCGACGACTGGGCAGATCATACCTCGCTATATGACTGGGCCTTTGCGGAATGCCAATATAAGACTATTGCTTCCGACGAGATGAGCTTTACGCTTCCCGTCATATCAGGGACGGCGGAAGACGTAACGGTTTATCCGGAAATGAAGCTGCAGGTGCTGGCGATCAACAACCAGGAGCCGGAGCTTTCGGTAGATCTGCCGCGTTTTGTCTTTGCGCCGGTAGAGGCGGGGGATATTGCCGGCAGCATCATGATTATGCAAAACGGGATTATCGTAGGAAGCCGCGACCTGGTGTATTCGGAGAGCATCTCCCTCAAGCCGGGGATAGAGCTAACCCCCTGGGAACGGTTCAAACGCGTCTGGACCATGGCTGGGCGCTACTGCGGATATTCGTATTACCTCACAGGAGAGAACAGATGACGGAAAGGCTGCAGAAAATCATATCGTCGGCAGGGATTACCTCCAGACGCCGCGCGGAAGAGCTGATTGCCGCCGGACGCGTCACGGTTAACGGGGCGCGGGCGGTTCTTGGGCAGCGGGCCGACCCGGACAGCGACGCTATTGCCGTGGATGGGATTCCGCTCCGCATTGATGCGGAGCGGACATACATAATGCTCAACAAACCCCGCGGCTACGTCACAACACTGTCGGACGAAAAGGGCAGGCCCGGCGTCAACGCGCTTGTGGCCGGTGCGGGTAAACGCCTTTATCCTGTCGGCAGGCTGGACATGTACTCGGAAGGGCTGCTTATTATGACTGACGACGGCGCCGCCGCCAACGCGCTGATGCACCCTTCCCATCGGGTCGTAAAAACCTATCATGCGTGGGTGCGGGGGCCGGATGTCAGCGTCTCCGTTGCGAGGCTACGGCAGCCGATGACCATAGACGGATACAGGATATGGCCTGTGGATGCGGTCCTGCTGTCGGAAACGGGCGGCGACGCTTTGCTGGCGATCAGCATCTCCGAAGGGCGGAACCGTCAGGTAAGAAAAATGTGCGCGGCTGTTGATCTTCGTGTAGTCAGGCTCCTTCGCGTTGCGCAGGGCAGCCTGAAGCTTGGAGACCTGCCTTCCGGAAAATGGCGGTATCTGACGCCGGAGGAAACGGCTTATATCCGCAGCATTGGCTGAAATCCTGCATTTCTTGCAGGATTATCAAGTAGTTAATGCAAAAATGCTTGTTTTTTTTCTTGGGACTGTGTAAAATACTAAAAGTCTATTAACGGCGGCGGGGCCGAAAGCGCGGAGGAACGGATATGGATAAAGATATTCTTTCTGTGATTTCCAGGGAGAATTCCGGTTTTTCAAAAGGGCAGAGGTTGATTTCAAAGTACATTACTGAAAATTACGATAAGGCGGCTTTCATGACGGCGGGGAAACTCGGCAAGGCTGTGGGCGTGAGCGAGTCGACTGTGGTCCGTTTTGCCGCGGAGCTGGGATACGGCGGTTATCCGGGGATGCGCAAGGCGCTTCAGGAGATGATCAGGAACCGGCTGACTTCCGTCCAGCGCATTGAGGCGGCAAAGGACCTGATCGACGACAGGAATGTGCTGAAGTCCGTCCTCAGCGACGATATCGAAAAGCTCCAGGCAACGCTGGAGGAAATCGATCAGGACAGCTTCAACCGGGCGGTGGAGATGGTGATTAACGCAAGGCGCGTTTACATTTCAGCCATGCGCACTTCAAAATATCTGGCCGAATTCTTTGGCTTTTATTTGAATATGATGCGGGACAACGTTCATGTCGCCTGCGAATCCGGGGCGGCGGAAGTGTATGAGGAACTGCTTCGAATCGAAGCCGGAGACGTATTTATCGGTTTTACCTTTCCCAGATATTCATCCCGGGCAATCAAGGCGATGCGCTATGCGAAAGCTCACGGCGCGCATACCATCGGCATCACAGATTCGGAAGCGTCCCCTTTTTTTGGCGTTGCCGACATTTGCCTGTTTGCAAAAAGCGATATGGTCTCGTTTTTGGATTCGCTGGTTGCGCCAATGAGCCTGGTCAACGCCCTTGTTGCCGCGATAGGCGTCCGATCACGGGACGCCCTTTCCGACACTTTCAAGCGCCTGGAAAACGTCTGGGCGGAATATGAGGTCTACGAAAAAAGTGAAGGCTGATGCTGTAGTCATCGGGGGCGGGGCCTCGGGGATGCTCTGTGCGGCGGTGGCCGCCGAGCGCGGCCTGAACGTGACGCTGCTCGAGCCGAACAAAATGCTGGGACGAAAACTGCGGCTGACTGGCAAGGGCCGCTGCAATGTGACCAATAACTGCGATCCCAAAACAGTGATTGCCAATATCGCCGGGGACGGGCGGTTTATGTACAGCGCCATTCATAGGTTTTCGCCGGAGCGGGTGATGGCGCTTTTCGAAGGCCTTGGCGTGCCCCTTAAAACTGAGCGTGGCGGGCGGGTTTTCCCAGAGTCGGACAGATCGCACGATATTGCCGACGCCCTCATCAAATATATGAAACGCGGCGGTGTCCGCGTGGTGCATTCCCGCGCAAAGGCGATCCTTACCGACAGCGGCGGCGTGTGCGCCGTAGTCACTGAGGATGGGGAAATCGGCTGCGCCGCCGCCGTGGTCTGCACGGGCGGGCTGTCCTACCCGGCCACCGGCTCCACAGGGGACGGATACCGGCTGGCCGCAAGCCTCGGGCACACTATTGTGCCGACCAGGCAGTCCCTTGTGCCGCTGGAGTCGCCCGACGACTGGTGCGCGGAGCTTCAGGGCTTCTCCCTGAAAAATGTGTCGCTCTCGGCATATGAAGATGACAGTCTCGTGTACAGGGCGCTGGGGGAGATGCTCTTTACGCATTTCGGCGTTTCCGGGCCGCTTGTGCTGTCTGCCAGCGCCAATATGCGGGATTTCGGGCATAAAAAATATCGCCTGTCCATAGACCTGAAGCCCGGGCTAGACGAAAAGCGGCTTGACGCACGATTGCTGCGGGATTTTGACAAATACAGCAACCGTGAGTTTCGAAACGCCCTCTCCGACCTTGCGGGACAGGCTATGATCCCGGTTCTCGTCAGGCTTTCAAAAATCCCGGGCGACACCCGGGTTAATGCGATAACCAGGGCGCAGCGGATGTCGCTGTTATCGCTGTTGAAAGATTTTCCGGTCTCTGTTTCAGGCCCCAGACCAATAGCGGAAGCGGTGATCACGGCGGGCGGCGTTTCAACCGGGGAGATTGACCCGCGGACTATGAGTTCGAAGCTTGTGCCCGGCCTGTATTTTGCCGGCGAGGTTCTGGATCTGGATGCCTATACGGGAGGGTACAACCTGCAAATAGCCTGGTCAACCGGGTTTGCCGCGGGCAATTCAATATGTCACTGAGAGGAATTATAAAAATTGGATAAGCATTTCTCCATCGCCATAGACGGCCCCTCCGGCGCGGGAAAAAGTACTCTGGCGCAGGCCGCCGCGGCACGCTTTGGATTTATACATGTGGATACGGGCGCAATTTACAGAACCGTCGGGCTTGCCGCCAGGCGGGAAGGGATCTCCCCGGGGGATGTTGAGCGGGTCACATCCCTTCTCCCGGGGCTTAAAATCGAAATGGGACATGATGCGTCCGGCGTGCAGCGGATGTATCTGAACGGGGACGACGTGTCTGAGCTGATCCGCATGCCGGAGATATCGCGCTATGCGTCGGAAATTTCCGCCATGCCCGCGGTTCGGGCATTTCTTATGGATATGCAGCGTGTGATGGCCGATACCCATGACGTGATTATGGACGGTCGGGACATCGGCACGGTGGTTCTGCCGGGAGCCGACCTGAAGGTGTTTTTGACGGCAGGTGTGGAAAAACGCGCCCAACGCAGGCTTGACGAGCTGATTGGAAAAGGCGTGGAAACCACCTTTGACGAAGTGCTGCGGGATATGAACTGTCGTGATTTCAACGACAGCACCAGAGCGTCGTCTCCCCTCAGGGCTGCCGAAGACGCCAAAATACTCGATACGAGCGGGCTGACGCTGGCCGAAAGCATTGAATCCCTCTGCGGGATGATCGCCGCCGGGCTGAAAGTGAGGGAACGCTGATGGACGAAGCGAAGGCGAGGATCAAGAGGGCTTACAGCGCGGTTTATTCCGCAATCAAGCCTCTGGCGTCGTTTTTGTATCCGCTTCGGTATACGGGGCGGGAAAACATTCCCCAGGGCCCCGCGATAGTCTGCGCCAACCACTCGAACTATATTGACCCCATCCTGGTGGCATTCTCATTCGGCCGTGAAAACCTTATTCATTTCATGGCAAAAAAGGAGCTTTTATCCATACCTATCCTGGGGCCGATCCTGAAAAAATGCGGCGTATTTCCCGTGGACAGGAAAAACAGCGATATCGACGCGGTGCGAACCGCTATGAAATGCCTCAAAACCGGGGAGAAAATTCTCATTTTTCCGGAGGGTACCAGAAAGAATACGGATAACGCCGTGGAGGCTAAAACCGGGGCCATACGCATAGCCAGCAGGATGGGAGTACCGATTATTCCTGTCCACATTCCGCGCAGGAAGAAGATATTCAGCCGGGTCAGGGTGAATATCGGCAGGCCGTATTATGTGGAAGCCACGACTCATGACGATTATTTGCGGATGGCGGACGAGCTTATGGAGAGAATAAAGCAGTGCGGGGATTGACGGAATGAAGAAAATTGTGATAGCGGAAAGCGCCGGATTCTGCTTTGGGGTATCCCGTTCTGTAAGAATGGCTGAGGACGCGCTTGAATCCGGGCGCTGCTGGTGCCTTGGGCAATTGATTCATAATGGCGACGTGATGGGCGAACTTTCCGCCAAGGGGCTTCAGGTGATCTATTCTCCGGAAGAACTGCCTTGCGGAGAGAGGGTACTGATACGCGCCCATGGCGCCTCTGAAGCGGATTATGCGGCGCTGTCACGCCGCGGCGGTGAAATCATCGACGCTACATGCCCTTATGTGGGGCAGATACACAAGATCGTCCGTAAGGCGGAGTTGGCCGGCCGGCAGACTGTGGTGATCGGCGACGCAAGTCACCCGGAGGTGATTGCCATATGCGGCTGGTGCCGAAACGCACTGGTCTTTTCCGACGCCTCCCAGTTGGGCGAATGGCTGTCGGCCGACCCTAAAAATCCGGCGCTTCCCCTCACTATAGTGGCGCAGACCACTCAAACCGCCGATAATATCGATAAATGCAAGAATAAAATAAAAAAGATGTGTACAAACGCGGAAATATTTGATACAATATGCTGTGCTACGTCCACACGGCAGGAAGAGGCTGCCAGGCTTGCGGCAGAATGTTCCGCTATGGTCGTTATCGGCGGCAGGAACAGCGCCAATAGCGTTCATCTGGCGGAATTATGCTTGGAAAAATGCCCGAATACTCAGTTTATTGAGAAGGCATCCGAGCTTGATGCCGAGCGTCTCGAAAATGCTGAGACCATTGGCGTCACAGCAGGGGCCTCGGTGCCGGGGTGGATAATCAAGGAGGTATTGGAAACGATGAGCGACGAAGTAATCATTAAAGAAAATCCCGCTGAAGAGATCGCGACTGCCGAGCAGAACGAGGAAGCTGTTGCTGTCTTTAAGGCAGAAGAGCCCGCGGCTGCGGAAAAAGCAGAGCTGACTTTTGACGAGATGCTTGAGGATTCCCTTAAGACAATATATAATGGGGAGAAGGTAAGCGGTGTAGTCGTTGCAATCACGCCGACAGAAGTCAGCGTAGACATCGGAACCAAATACTCAGGATTTATTCCAGCGTCCGAGTTTGAAGAATCCGGCGCTGCTGACGCTGAAAACGCTGTTCGCGTAGGCGATTCGATAGAAGCGATTGTCGTTCGTGTAAACGATGTCGAGGGGACTGCGCAGCTTTCGAAGAAGCGCCTTGACAGCATAAAGAACTGGGCCGACATTGAATCCGCCCAGGAAGACGGCACCGTGGTCGAAGGTACGGTGACTGAGGATAACAAGGGCGGGGTTGTCGTATCCGTAAGGGGCATCCGCGTGTTTGTTCCCGCATCTCAGTCCGGCCTGCCAAAGGACGCGGATATGTCCAAGCTTGTTAAGCAGAAGGTCCGGCTTAAGATTACCGAGGTCAACCGCAGCCGCCGCCGCGTCGTCGGCTCGATCCGCGCGGTACTTCAGCAGGAGCGCCGTGAAAAAGCCGAGGCCGTTTGGGCGGGCATGGAGGTAGGAAAGCACTATAAAGGCGTTGTCAGAAGCCTGACGTCCTACGGGGCCTTTGTGGATATCGGCGGTGTGGAGGGAATGGTGCATGTTTCCGAACTGTCCTGGAACCGGATCAGGCAGCCGTCGGACGTTGTTTCGGTAAATGACGAGCTGGAAGTGTATATCCTCAGCTTTGATAAAGACGCCCGCCGCATCTCCCTGGGCTATAAAAAGGAAGAGGACAATCCCTGGAACCAGTTTCTTGCCGGCTATGAAGTTGGCAGCGTTGCCAGCGTGAAGATCGTCAAGCTGATGCCGTTCGGCGCTTTTGCCGAGGTTATTCCGGGTGTTGACGGGCTGATCCATATTTCGCAGATCGCCAGCCGGCGCATCGGCAAGCCGGATGAGGTTCTTACCGTCGGCGATGTGGTGGATGCGAAGATCACGGCTATAGATAACGATAAGCAGAAAATTTCTCTGTCTATCCGCGCTCTGTCCGAGCCGGAACCGGCTCCGAGAAGAAAGACCGGAGATAACTTCAGGACAGGCCCTCAGGCCGACGCGCTGGTTTATGAGATATCTGCCAGCGGCGAGGTCACGGGGAATCTGCCCACCGACGATATAGAGCCGTAGGTTTAAACGTTATACGCAAAGCGCCCGCCGCAAGCAGCCGCGGGCGCTTTTTTATTGGATTGCAAGGATATCGCATTTTCCTTGCTAAAAAAAGGTTGTTGGTGTATAATAATAATGTATAGTGAAGTGTATATAATACATTGATTGGGGATTAGGAGGTAAAAATGACGTTCCGGGTCGGAGACAAGATTGCACATCCGCTGCATGGTGCCGGGGTGATTGATCGAATTGAACAAAGGAAAATTAATGGAACGGAACGGGAATATTATGTTTTGAAGCTGCCGGTGGGCGAAATGCTTGTAATGATTCCCGTGGAATCCTGCAACGAAATTGGCGTGAGGCCAATCATTTCGGCGGAGGAAGCGGAGAGAATACTCGATAACATTCCCGAGATTGAGATTGAAATGACGCAGAATTGGAACAAGCGGTACAGGGAAAATATGCTCAAGATCAAAAGCGGCGATCTCATGGAAGTGGCCGCTGTGGTGAAGGGGCTTATGGCAAGGGATATGGAGCGCGGGCTATCGACGGGAGAACGTAAGATGCTGCACTCCGCAAAACAGATTCTCATTTCGGAAGTTGTTCTTTCCATCGGCTGCGGCTATGAGGAGATAGAAGAAAGGCTTAACACCGCGGCGATGGCGGACTTCATTAAGAGAGGATAACAAGATTGGGCGGGCGCTGGTGTCCGTCCAATCTCGCTATTAAGGAGGGGCGATATGTCGGCAAGGCGGAAAAGGGGTACACATGGCAGGCTGTTTTGCTCCGCGGTCATTACCGCGGCCGGTTCCTCCGTCAGAATGGGCGAGGATAAGCTGGCTGTGGATCTTGCGGGCTTGCCGGCTATAGCCCGGGCGATATGGGCGTTTCAGGACAGCCCGGATATCGACGAGATCATTCTGGTGACCAAGGGAGAAAAGATACCGGACATGGCTCAGCTTTGCCGGGAGTATGGGTTTTCAAAGGTCAGGCAGCTCACGGCGGGGGCGGACAATCGCACCGGATCAACCCTGGCTGGGGTTCGGCTATGTGACGAGGGCGCCGACCTTATCGCGATACATGACGGCGGCCGCCCGCTGGTTACGGCGGAGGTTATTGAGCGCGCGGTGAAGGCAGCCGCGGAATATGGTGCGGCCGCGCCGGCGGTCAGGGTGAAGGATACCGTGCGCCAGGCGCGGGGAGGCGTGGTTCTTAAAACACTGGAGCGGGAGGAACTGTATCTGATGCAAACGCCTCAGGTGTTTAAGGCGGAGCTGATACGAAAGGCCCTGGGCGACGCCGTCAGGCTGGGGTTATCACTGTCGGACGATTGCGAGGCGGTCATGTTGATGGGCGCCCAGGTACATATTGTGGACGGCTCCGATGAAAACATCAAGCTTACCACGCCTGCCGATGTTAGTGTGGCGAGAGCAATACTGGAATCCGGAGGAGAATGGATATGAGGATCGGTCAGGGATATGACGTGCACCGGTTCGCGCCACAGGCCGACAAAAGGCCGCTGATTCTCGGAGGGACACACATCCCTTACGGGTGCGGGCTTGCGGGTCATTCGGACGCGGACGTGCTGGCCCACGCAATTTCTGATGCGCTTCTGGGCGCGGCGGCCCTTGGGGATATCGGCGGGCATTTTCCCGATACCGAAGCGGCATATAAGGACGCGGACAGCCTTGTCCTGCTGTCCAAAGTCTGTGAAATGGTACGCCGCGCGGGATTTGAAATCTGCAATATAGACGCGACGGTGGTTGCCCAGGCGCCCCGGCTGTCCGGCTTCATCCCGGAGATGCGAAAGCGTCTGGCGGCGGCGGTTGGAACAGACGCCGGCCGCGTCAGTGTAAAGGCCACTACCGAGGAAGGGCTGGGGTTTACCGGCGAGGGACTTGGCATCTCCGCCCACGCGGTCGTGCTTCTGGACGAATAAACAAATGAAATCCTCTTGCATAGAATAACACAGGATCGAGCAGGAGGGTTATACGATGCATCAATATTTAATTATGTGCCGCTCTTTGACTTATGCGCAGCGGGCAGCGGTCGCATTGGAAAGAGCCGGAATTACCGTGGCTACCGCCCGGGCTCCCCAGGAGCTTACGGATGGCGGCTGCGGTTATTGCATCAAAGTCTCGGAAAGACGATTTCATGAAGCGCTGAAAGTATTGGAAAAATTTAATCTGCCATGTGGCCGGATTTATCGGAAAGGGCCGGGAGAAGCGTATACGGAGGTCCTGAGATGATCTATCTGGATTCTGCGGCTACTAGCCTTTTAAAGCCTTCAGAGGTCCATTCGGCGGTGCTAGATGCGATGAAGACTATGGCCAGCCCGGGCAGGGGAAGCCATGCGCCCGCTGAAAAAGCGGCTGAAACGGCATTTGAGTGCCGGTGTCTGCTTGCCGATCTGTTCCATGTTCCTGAGCCGGAGCAGGTGGTTTTCACAATGAATGCCACCCATGGCCTGAATATTGCCATTTTATCCATGATAAAGCCGGGGGACAGGGTGGTTGTGTCGGGATATGAACACAACGCCGTTATGCGCCCGCTGCAGCTTGCCGGCGCTCAGGTCGATGTGGCTGCTTCCCCGCTTTTCGACGCGGAGGCGGCTGTGGAGGCTTTCGCAAAGCGCATACCGGGGGCGGCTGCCGTGGTATGCAACCATGTTTCCAATGTTTTCGGATTTATTCTTCCCATTGATGCGATTGCGGCGCTTTGCCGGGAGCACGGCGTACCCTTGATCATCGACGCCTCCCAGTCGGCGGGGGTGATAGGAATTGATTTTACCTCCCTGGGCGCCCGCTTCATGGCTATGCCTGGACATAAGGGGCTGATGGGGCCTCAGGGTACCGGCGTGCTGATTTGCTCGGGCCAGGTGCGGCCTCTTATGGCCGGCGGCACCGGATCAAACAGCCGCAGCGCCGATATGCCCGATTTTCTGCCGGACCGCCTTGAGGCCGGAACTCATAACATCACGGGAATCGCGGGGCTAATGGCCGGGGCAAAATACATTAAGCGCCTTGGAACCGTCAGAATCGAGGAATATGAGCGCAAGCTTATGGGGCTGATGCGCGATGCGCTTTCGAAAATACCCGGCTTGACGGTCTATGCGGCGCAAAATCCGGAAATGCAGACGGGCGTGCTGTCCGTAAAGCACGAAAAACATGGCTGCGAGGCAGTGGCTGAGGCCTTGGGCGCGAGAGGCGTCGCGGTCAGGGCCGGGATGCACTGCGCCCCCTCGGCGCATGAGAGCGCCGGCACCCTGGCGGAAGGGACGGTACGCTTCAGCTTTTCACCATTTAATACCCAGGCGGAGGTAAGCACTGCCGCAGCCATAACAAACCGAATTCTGAAAACGCTGTAGTGCCGATAATTTGAGTTTGCTATTTGTGCATCAGTATTGTATAATATTATGAAAGTTTTACAGACGCCCGCTGCATGTTTGCGCGGGCGTGCCTCCGCTTAAATTGAGGACAAGTATATGACGGCTATTTCAGAATTTTTAAACAAATCTGTTAATTACCTATTGACCATAGGGTTCAGCGATTTGCTGGACATCCTGATCGTGGCCACTTTGATTTATCACGCCATTGGCCTGATCAGGAAAACGAACTCCTCACGCGTGGCGAGGGGGATCATTATGATCCTTGTCGCCCTGTGGCTGTCCGGTCCCGGTCTGCTCAACCTAACCATGTTCAATATGTTTCTCCGAAAGACCGTGGAGCTGGGGCTGATCGCTATTGTGATCATCTTCCAGCCTGAGCTGCGCAGGGTGCTTGAACGTGTCGGAAGCAGCAAAATTACAGATGTTTTTCTGGCGGAGACCGCGCCGCTTTCCATGGATTCCGCCATTACGCAGACTGTTCTGGCCTGCTCGGACATGTCCAAGACAAGAACAGGCGCCCTGATAATCTTTGAGCGGAATAACCGGCTGAACGATCCCATGAGCACGGGAACCATCATAGGGGCCGAGACCACAGCGGAGCTGCTTAGGAATATTTTCTATCCTAAGGCGCCGCTTCACGATGGGGCGGCCATTATCAGAGAGGGCAGGATCGTGGCGGCGGGATGTATGCTCCCGCTTTCCCACAATGCTAATCTCAGCCGGGATCTGGGCATGCGCCATCGGGCCGGCATCGGAATGAGCGAGCATTCGGACGCCGTGGTGGTGATCGTCTCAGAGGAGACCGGCTCGATTTCCGTAGCCATTGATGGGATGCTGAAGCGTCACCTTTCGGCCGACACCTTCGAGCGGATACTTCGAAGCGAACTTATCCAGGAAGAGGACATCATGCATAAACGCGGATTGGCAGGCTTATTGAGCTTAGTCGGATCGCTGAGGGTAAGAAAAAATGAAAAGTAATCAAGCCGGCAGGATGTTTGACAATAAGGTGTTTCGGGTGGTATTATCCCTTTTTGCGGCGCTGCTGATGTGGATATATATCACGGGAACGCAGGAGGCGCCGATCGACCGGGTGTTTGACAACGTGGAGGTTGTTTTTTCCGGCGCGGAAACTATGAAAGAATCCAAGGGGTTTGTTGTCACTGATGTGGATACCGAGCGGGTAACGGTCAGAATAACGGGTACGAGAAAGAATATCGGAAAGCTAGGCTCATCCGACCTCAAGGCCATGATCGACCTCTCCAAGGTGACCAGAATCGGCAACAACCTCTTTCGGTATGATATAGAATATCCGGATACTGTGGATAAGTCCTCGGTGTCGGTTATAAGTTATTCCCCGGAGAACATTCAATTCTATGTGGCGAAGCTGTCCACCAAGGTCGTTCCGGTCAAAGGGGCGTTTTTGGGTGGAACTGCGGAAGGGCATGTGGCGGAGGATTTGGAGTTTGACCCTGAAACTGTGACGCTTTCCGGGCCGGACTCGGAGCTGGAGCATATTGAGTATGTCTGGGTGACTTTGGGCGGAGACAACGTTTCCAAGACTAAGACCGCCGAAGTGACGTTCACTTATATGGACAAGGACGGCAACCAGCTTGACTATACGGATATCACGGCCGACTACGACAAGGTGAGCGTGACCCTGCCCATCAAGCTGAAGAAGGATGTGCCGTTGAGCGTCGCTCTTGTTGAGGGCTCAGGCGCGACAAAAGACAATACCATCATCACGATAGAGCCGGCGATAATCACAATACAGGGCGAAGCCGCTCTGGTGGAGGGAATTAATAAGATCGTGCTTGAAACCATAGATCTGACGGACTTCTCGGACACTCTGGAGGGGGCGTATCCTATTGTCCTCGACAATGAGGTGCAGAATGTTACGGGGATTACGGAAGCCAAGGTGAAGGTGGAAATTGTCGGCCTTAAGACGAAGAAGCTAACCGTGAGGAATATGTCTTATATTAATCTGCCGGAAGGCTATACGGCCGAGATTCTGACGGAAAGCCGCGAGGTCATCATCCGGGCGCCCGAGGACGTGCTGGACGAGATCACCTCGGCTAATCTCCGGGCAGTGGCCGATCTGTCGGGTTACGCTTCAAAGGGGGACGTATCCGTTCCCGTTAAGATTTATGTGGGTGGGTATTCAGATGCCGGCGCCGTCGGTGACTATCAGGTCACCGTCCATATCAAATGATGAAGAGGGAATACTATTGACACAGGAAGCCATTATCAGAAAAAAGATTTCACCGGAAAAGGCTGAGGCAGAGGTCATACGCGGAACATCCTGCGGAGATGACTGCGCATCCTGCGGGGTGTGTAAATACGCGTCGAAAATCAGGGTTGAGGTAATTAACGACCTGTGCGCGCAGATCGGCGACAGGGTTCAGATTGAAACCCAGTCATCCAGAATCCTGGGCGCGGTTACCCTGGTGTATATTATGCCGTTCATCCTCTTCTTCGTAGGCTATGCGGTGGCGTGGCGATTGGGCATGGGCGAGGGCGGTGCGGTGCTGATGAGCTTTGCTTTTCTTGCCGTGGGGTTGGTAGCCGCGGCGGTCATCAGCCGCCTTAGAAAAAACAGCCCGATTACGTATAGGATAACGAAGATTATCGGGCGTGAGGACAGTGTATGATAAAGAGCATGACCGGATATGGCGGCGCCAAGGGTGAAACCGAAGGCTTTAGGATTACGATTGAACTGAAAAGCGTTAACAACCGTTATCTGGATACGGCGGTAAGACTTCCAAGAGGCTTTATTTTCGTGGAGGACGCTGTGAAAACCGCCGTCGGGCGCCATATTTCCCGAGGGAAAGTGGATGTGTTCATCACGGTGGACAGCTCGGCCGCGGAGGATACGGAAATTCGGATCAACGAGCCGCTGCTTCAAAACTATCTCAAGGTTTTCGATTTTCTGGCCGAGACGTACGGCATGCCTAACGACGCCGGCGTAATGTCGGTATGCAGGCTGCCGGACGTTCTGACGGTGGAAAAGAAAGAGGCCGACAGGCAGTCGTTGGAGCAGGGTC
>ENA-UOOR01001109-UOOR01001109.1-fermentation-metagenome-genome-assembly--contig:-NODE-1109-length-33569-cov-7.837381_pt1 | contig 33569 bp, 30 predicted proteins | sample MGYA00245780_ERZ724029 | MGnify/ENA primary metagenome ERZ724029 (study PRJEB28704, sample SAMN03018315) | fermentation metagenome | biome: anthropogenic terrestrial biome; feature: soil; material... | reverse complement strand
TTTTTAAATATGTTTTAAGCGATTACTATCGTATTAGAACCATAGAATTTTTCAACGGAACAAGAAATATACCTATGCCTACTCTCTAAGGTCTAAACAACCTATATTAGGCAAAGCGTACGTACGTTATAATTAATGCGATAACTTTTTATTTGTCATAAGAGACAGAATCAGGATAGCCTCATCTTAAAGTCTTCATATCCAAATTGTTTTATTATCTGCAATCCTTTTTCTTCACTATATAGAGTAATCGCAGGCAAGTTAATTCCATTAAAAGTATTGTTTTTTACCATGGTATAGATAGCCATATCACAGAAAACTAATTTATCACCAGGCTTTAATGGTTCTTTAAAGGAGTAATCTCCGATAATATCACCAGCTAAACAGGTAGGACCACCAAGCCGGTAGGTATATGGATATTCTTCTGGTTTACCTGCATCAATTATATTAGGGCGATATGGCATTTCTAATACATCGGGCATATGACAGGCTGCTGAAGTATCCAGTATAGCCAGGTCAATATCATTGTGTAAAGTATCTAATACTCTGGCAACCAGATATCCGGCATTCAGGGCTACTGCCTCACCAGGTTCTAAATAAACTTCCACTCCGTATTTACCTTTCATAAACTTGATAGAGCGAATCAATGTGTCCAAATCATAATCCGGTCTGGTAATGTGATGACCTCCACCAAAATTAATCCATTTACACTTAGCAATGTATTTTCCAAACTTTTCGTCTACTACTTTAACCGTACGTTCTAATACATCGGAATTCTGCTCGCACATAGTATGAAAATGAAGTCCGTCAATACCCTCCATCTCTTCCGGCTCAAATTGTGATAAGGTAACCCCTAATCTGGAGCCGGTAAAGCATGGATTGTACATATCCGTTTCTATTTCAGAGTATTCCGGATTAATACGAATACCACATTCAATCTTTCTGTCAGCTGCCTTTATCTGATTCCTATATTTTTTCCATTGAGAAAAGGAATTAAATACAATATGGTCACATATGGATAGTATCTCATTCATCTCCTCTTCTTTATAAGCCGGAGAAAAAATGTGAACTTCACCTTCCATTTCTTCTTTTCCAAGTTTAGCTTCGAATAAAGAACTTGCAGTGGTTCCCTGAAGGTATTTCCCTATTAAAGGATAGGTTGCATACATAGAGAATGCCTTTTGTGCCAACAAAATTTTGCAGCCGGTTTGATCGGATACGTATTTTAATATTTCTAAATTTTTCTTTAGCAGTCTTTCATCAACGATATAAGCAGGTGTTGGTATATTGGTAACATCTATATTCATTGTCACTTCCTATTCTACTAAATCAGGATTAAAGCTTTCTTTCCAAGGTAATCCAAATTGATTTAATGCATCCATAAATGGATCTGGATCAAACTCTTCAATATTATACACACCTGGCTTCTTCCACTTGCCGGTCATAACCATCATGGCACCAATCATAGCCGGAACACCGGTTGTGTATGATATTGCCTGAGAACCAACTTCCTTATAGCACTCTTCATGGTCGCAAACGTTATATACATAATAGGTCTTTTCTTTTCCGTCTTTGATGCCCTGGAAGATACATCCAATGTTTGTTTTTCCCTTTGTTCTTGGTCCTAAAGATGCAGGATCCGGTAAAACTGCCTTTAAAAATTGTAAAGGTACGATTTGATGTCCTTCAAATTCAATTGGTTCAATGGAAGTCATTCCAACATCCTCAAGGCATTTTAAATGAGTTAAATAATTTTGTGAAAATGTCATCCAGAAGCGAATCTTCTTAATTCCCTTAATATTTAGAGCAAGAGATTCCATTTCTTCATGATGTAATAAATACATATCTTTTTCACCAATTTCAGGGAAATTATAAACTCGTTTAATAGACATTGGATCCGTTTCAATAAACTTTCCATTTTCAAAATAACTTCCCTTGGCAGTTACTTCTCGAATGTTAATTTCCGGATTAAAGTTTGTTGCAAAGGGGTATCCATGGTCACCTGCATTAGCATCCAGAATATCGATTTGATGTATTTCGTCAAATTGATGTTTCATGGCATAGGCTGAGAATACACCGGTAACCCCTGGGTCAAAGCCACTTCCAAGTAAAGCAGTAATACCAGCTTCTTTGAATTTTTCTCTGTATGCCCATTGCCATTTGTATTCAAACTTTGCAGTATCTACCGGTTCATAGTTAGCAGTATCTACATAGTCTGTTTTTGTTGCAAGACATGCATCCATAATAGTTAAATCTTGATAAGGCAGTGCAACATTTATAACAATATCCGGTTTAAAATGGTTAATTAATGCAATTACTTCTTCTGTATGATCTGCATCTACTTGTGCAGTGGTAATTTTTGTTTTTCCGCCTTGCAATTTTTCTTTTAAATTATCACATTTTGATTTGGTTCTGCTTGCAATACAGATTTCCTCGAATACCTCAGAATTCTGGCAGCATTTATGAGCAACAACACTGGCAACTCCGCCAGCACCAATAATTAACGCTTTTCCCATTTAAATTACCTCCTTTATACTAGCACCAAAAGTATTTCCCTGACTTACTTCGCCCCACCCATTCTTGCCACTTTGCATTTTATACTAGCACCAAAAGTATTTCTCTGACCAACTTACAAGCAAGTGCAATGGAAGCACCACTTTGGTCGTAAATTGGTGACAATTCATTCATATCAAGACCTACAATATTTAACTTACTTACTTTTCTAACAGCACTTAACAATTCAAGGAAAGTGACACCACCTGCTTCCGGTGTTCCCGTTCCGGGGAAAACGCCAGGATCTAAAATGTCTAAATCAATAGTAAAATATACCGGTTTCCCTTTCAGGCTGTCGATTACTTCCTCTAAGCCTTCAAATGTAAACTTAGTAGTTTTAACATGATCCCTGCCCCACTTAAACTCTTCCCTGTCACCGCTTCGGATACCAAACTGAAAGATTTTGCTATCCCCCACTAAGTCCCAGCATCTTCTCATAACGGATGCATGAGATAGGGTTTCACCTAAGTAATCATCTCTTAAGTCAGCATGTGCATCAAAATGAATAATGTGTAAATCTTCATATGCCTTTACCGCAGCACTTACGGCACCCAAAGTTACAAGATGTTCCCCTCCAATCATAAAGGGAAGTTTACCATCCTTTATAATTTGTGTAGAAAAGTTTTCGATATCTCCTAGTGCTCTTTGGGGATTGCCAAAGGTTAGCTCCAAATCACCACCATCAAATATCTTATAATCGGTTATATCTTTGTCCAAATATGGACTATAGGTTTCAATACCAAAACTTTCGTTACGTATGGCAGAACTTGCAAATCTTGTACCGGGACGATAAGAAGTAGTACTATCAAAGGGTGCTCCAAATAGTACAATTTTACTTTCCTCATATTCGCTGTCACAGCCTATAAAGGTATGAATATTTTTATTCATTTTCCAATTGCTCCTTTACATAATTCGGTAAGGCAAATGCTCCTTTATGCAAGTCTGTATTATAGTATCTTGTTTTTATTCCTAATTCATTCCACTTATTAGCATATAAGTCTTGAATCGGATCATATTTTTTCGATGCAAATCCAAATAACCAGTGTCCCGATGGATAAGTTGGAATATGAGCCTGGTAAACCTTTGCAATAGGAAAACATTCCTTAATTCTCTGATGTGCACGCTTCATGGAAGCTGCATAAGAATCGTAATAAACACTTTCATGCTGGTTTACTAATATTCCGGTTTCATTTAAAGCACGAAAGCAATTACCATAGAATTCTTTTGTAAATAAACCTTCTCCAGGTCCGAAGGGATCCGTAGAATCAACAAGGATTAAATCATATTCTCCTTCTTTTCCCCGTACAAATTTCAGTCCATCTTCAAAATGCAGATGAACTCTCTCATCGTCCAGTCCACATGCTGTAAATGGCAGATATTCTTTACATACCTTTACTACTTCTTCATCGATTTCTACCATGTCAATATGTTCAATAGTTTGATAGCGAAGCAGTTCCCGTACTGTTCCACCATCCCCAGCCCCGATGACTAATACTTTTTTGATATTAGGATTCGTAGCCATTGGAATATGGGTAATCATATCATGGTAAATAAATTCGTCTTTTTCTGTTACCATTAGATATCCATCTAAAGTTAGGATTCTGCCAAAGCCTTTTGATTCAAATACATCAATTCTTTGGAAATCACTTTTCACACTGACTAACTGCCTGTCAATCTTTATAGAAAACTTGGCATATTTTGAGTGTTTTTCTGTATACCATAAATCCATGGTTAACCGTTGCCAAAACCTTATAGAACTCTATAAAGCTTGTTTAATTCCCTGTTCAATGCGTCCCATTTTGCTAAAAGCTACTTTGGTTTGATATAACGCTAGGTAAACCACAAAGTGATTCACTTAAAAGCAGAGCTTTTAGTTCTCTACTTTTCCGAGGGCTTAAATTCCCATACAACGCATGGTACATATTAGTAGTATCGTTTAAGTGATTAAACTACTAATTGGTATCTGCTTAGATTTATACTTGCATTATAATCTCTATCTATAACACAACCGCATTCTTCACAGATATATGTCCTAACTGATAGTGAAAGCTTTGGTTTTATATGACCACACTTGCTACAAATCTTTGATGATGGATACCATTTATCAGCTTCAACAAATTCAATTCCATTCAATTCACATTTATATTGAAGCTGCCTTTTAAATTCATATAATCCTTGTTGTGCTATAGCTTTGGATAAATGCTTATTTCTCATCATACCTTTAATATTAAGTGTTTCCACGACAACTCTTGATGGCTTGGTTTTCACTATCTTATTCGTCGCTTGGTGATTATGATTACTTCTTATATTAGCCAATTTTCTATGAAGCAATTTAATCTGCTTTTCGAGTTTTATAATATTACTTGTTTTGACAAACTTACTCCCTTCTTTATTCTTTAGGTATTTGCAAGATACCCTACGTTGTAATCTGCGTAGCCTTTTTTCAAGTTTCTTAACTTTCTTAGTTTTATTAATATTTTTAAATGTCATTCCATTGGAGCATATTGCTAAATCTTTTACTCCAACATCTATACCAATTGATTCATTAGTTAATTTCACTACTGGTTGCTCTTTTTCTATACCTACTGCCAAAAACCAATACTTTCCGTCAAAACTTATCCTTGGGTTCGTATATTTGACGTTCATTGGTATTTGCTCTGCTGTTTTAACCCAACCTACTTTTTCAATTAAAATTGAATTTTCTTTCACTTTTAGTTTTACATTATCGTTATAAAATGATGGCTTAGACCTTCTTCGGCTTTTGAACCTCGGTTTATCAGCTAATCCTTTAAAAAATCTTCTAAAAGCTTCACAACCATCTTTAACTGATTGTTTAGCCACATTATTAGATACTCCACTCAGCCATTTAAACTCTTCTGTTTTCTTTAATATAGTCAATTCTTTTCTTAAATCACCATCAGATATAAATTTCCCACCATTCTTATAATTTGCTTCTTGTCTTGCAAGTGTCCAATTATAAATAAATCTTGCTGTACCAACCGATTGCCATAATTTTCGTTCTTGCTCTATACTTGGAAAAATTCTAACTTTCTTCGCCAGTATCATTCTCTAACAACTCCTTAATCATTTTCTTTGCTTTGTTGGCTCTTTTACCTGGTAATCTACAACTAAAAGCGGTAACAATTTGGATTAAATCCTCAACCAATTCCTGCTCTTCTGGCTTTTCAGTGTTATCTATAATTTCAATAGCAGTTCCATACTTATTACATAGATTTTCTATAATTTCAAAACCAAATCTTAATAATCTATCTTTGTATAAAATTACTATCTTTTCAATTTCAGAATTAGTTATCATATCTATTAATTGATTTAATCCTTTTTTATTGTAGTCAATTCCACTTCCTACATCTGTAATAACATCAAAAGAATATCCTTTAGCAATCATATAAGTTTTAACATTTTCAACTTGTCTTACTAAATCGTCCTTTTGTTTATTACTTGACACCCTGCAATATCCAATAACTTTTTTAGTTTTAGTTTCAATACCTTTAATACCTAAAAAATGATTAAGTTGTTCCTGTGAATAATACCTATATCCTGTTGGAGCAACATGATGTGGTTTTAATATGTCTTTTTTATCCCATTCTCTTAATGTTTGAGCATTTTTACCTATTAGTTTTGAAAATTCTCCAATAGAATAGTATTTCATATAATCACCTCTTGAATTTATCATAATATAAACATTATGTAAAATCAAGAGTATTATATAAACTTATATAACGTTTTATTACCTGTCACCATGCCTCTTTTTTTTCCTTTCAACAAGCTTGATGTGGATTCTTCGCGAATTCTGCTATGCAGAATTTGCGTTCAGAATTATCACGCTAAACAGCACCACTATGAATCAAAAGGATTCTTTGCGAATTCAATTTCGTTTAATTTTTGCTCAGAATTATCATACGTACACGCACCACAATGAATGATAGGGATTCTTCGCAAATTCAACTTCGTTGAATTTTTGCTCAGAATGACATTCTTTCATATCAAAGACAAAATCAAAAACCATAGAATGTTATTCTTCTACTACATTAATATTTTCAACTTTCAAATCCTGGGTTCCTGTTAAAAAGCTTCCTTTTGCCCTGGCATATTGAATATATTCTATGATTTCTTCTGTAATTCTTTCACCGGGAGCCAGGATTGGTATTCCGGGCGGATAACACATTATAAATTCACCACAGATTTTATCTTTGCTCTCCTGTATAGGTAAAGACTTTTTTAAACTATAGAATGCTTTTTGTGGAATCATGGCAACATCAGGATTGATGTATTCATGGTCTAACATTCCTGATATATCATCTTTTCCATATAATCTTTTAATTTCTGATAATGAGGCGATTAATCGCTCAATTTCAAATTCTCTGTCACCTGCAGATATAATAGCAAGAAAATTGCTAATATCACCAAATTCCACCTGAATCCCATATTCGTCACGCAGCAAATCATAAACTTCAACACCGGCAAGCCCTACTTTTCTGGTATGAACCGATAGTTTGGTTGGATCAAAATCATAGGTAGTGTCTCCATTAATGATTTCCTGAGCAAATGCATAATAACCGCCCAGTTTATTAATTTCTCCTCTTGCATACTCAGCAAGTTTTACTGTCTTTTTAAATATTTCTTTTCCATTTAAACTTAGGTTCTTTCTGGCTATGTCAAGTGAAACCATAAGTAAATAAGAGCCACTGGTGGTCTGAGTAAGATTGATTACCTGTCTTACATAATCAGGATTCACACCTTCTCCACATAATAAGAAAGAACTTTGTGTCAAAGACCCACCTGTTTTATGCATACTTACAGCCGCCATATCCGCCCCGGCTGCCATTGCTGATACAGGCATATTTTCACCAAAGTAAAAGTGTGTTCCATGAGCTTCGTCAACAAGCACTTTCATATGATGCTGGTGTGCAATTTTTACAATTTCACGTAAATTAGAGCAGATTCCATAGTAAGTTGGATTATTTACCAAGATCGCTTTTGCATCCGGATTCTCTTCTATGGTTCTTTTTACATCTGCTACAGACATTCCAAGTGGTATACCTAATTCTTTATTCACACCAGGATTTACATATACAGGTACTGCTCCGCACACTACAAGAACGTTAATTGCACTTCTGTGCACATTTCGAGGCATAATGATTTTGTCTCCGGCTTTACAGACTGACATAACCATACCTTGAACAGAAGCTGTTGTACCATTAACAATAAAGAAGGCTGCTTTTGCACCAAAAGCATCTGCTGCAATTTCTTCTGCTTCTTTAATGACTGAAACAGGATGAGTCAGATTGTCCAAAGGTTTCATAGAATTCACATCTGCTTTTAGACACTTCTCTCCCAGGAAATCTGTTAACTCTTTATTACCTCTTCCTCCTTTATGACCTGGTACGTCAAAGGGAACTACACGATTTAACTTATGTCTTTGCAGTGCCTCGTGTATAGGAGCCTTTTGCTGTAAAAGTATATTCATTTAACACCCATACCTTTCAAAATTCGAGTTAAATTTCGCATATAAACTCATAGAAAAGTTGGAAATATATATTAAGTATTATCTATTCCAACAAATATTAACTATAATAAACTTCCGAGAATACTCTTTTAAATTCTAAAAGTATTTCTTCTGCATACTTAGTAGGTGTAGTAATTCCAATATTTTACTGTCATAAAATTGTATGCAGACAAAACTTATCCAATTATAAAAATGCTATATCATTGAATGTTAATCAATATATATTCATGCCACTAAATATTTCAATCATCTCTTTACGAAGACTGTTTGTTATCTCCAGTCTTTGCTTTGGCGGCAATTCGTAAACATCTTTATTAAAAAGATAATTTTGCAGCTCAATCTCTTTAATGAGCATTTTCGTATGAAAAATGTTTGATTGATAAACATTTACATCAATTGCATCATATTTTTTTAAGGTATTATCGTCAATATAATCTTGAATAGAAGTAATATCATGATCAATAAAGAACTTTTTACCTTCAACATCTCTGGTAAAGCCTCTGACTCTATAATCGATGGTAATAATATCCGAATCAAAGCTGCCAATTAAATAATCCAGCGTATTCAGTGGCGATATCTCACCACAGGTAGATACATCAATATCTACACGAAAAGTGGAAATAGAGTTATCTGGATGATACTCTGGAAAAGTGTGAACTGTAACATGACTCTTATCCAAATGAGCATGTACAAAATTCCCCTGCTCAATATGAAATTTTCCTTGATTGCAAGATTCATCAATATTTTCAGTAGAAAGATTATCTTCTGCAATTAAAATATTAACAGAGGCTCCCTGAGGATCATAATCTTGCTTGGAAATGTTTAATATCTGTGCACCAATTTTTTCAGTTACATCACATAAGATTTTTGTTAATCTTTCTGAATTATACTGTTCATCAATGTAAGCAATATAATCCTTTTGTTCTCTCTCACTTTTTGCATAGCAAACATCATAAATGTTGAAGCTAAGTGTTTTTGTGAGGTTGTTAAAGCCATACAATGTCAGCTTTTTTTCCAACCCTAACATCACAACCTTTCTGTATAATAATTCGGCTTATTTTAGCATGTTTACACATAAAATGCAATTAAAAAATAAAAAAGCAATATATTTTACATTGACAAACGAAAACTTTTTTAAATTTATAGAACCCTCTTAAATAACCCTATATTGGGCAAAGCGTCCTTATTTAATTTCTTCTGGATTACTATCTTCTTCTTTTCTTCTTAATAAATCATAATCATCCAACTCAACCCCAAAGTCTACAAATATCTTCTGCTTTGGATGAGGGCAGCTATCCATGTCTTCACCATTCTCATCTGTAATTCTCTTTACGGTTACAGTAAGGTTTCTGCCGTCTGGCTTCATTACTTCAATTTCATCACCTATAGAAAATTTATTTCTTTGCTCTAATTCATATAAGCCTTCTTCATTCTTTCCGTTAATAATTCCAAGGTAAGTATATTCTTTTACATAAGTATTATTATCATATATCTGCGCATCTTCATCAGGCTTTTGGAAGAAAAAACCGGTAGTAAATTGTCTATAAGTGCATTTTGATATTTCTTCTTTGTAGTAAGGAATATTCTCTTGATATTTAGAAGGAGATTCAAAGAAATCATCAATGGCTTTACGATAAGTTCTGGCAACTGCTGCTACATATAAGGCAGTCTTCATCCTGCCTTCTATTTTAAAACTGTCTATTCCTGCATTAATTAGTTCTGGTATATATTCAATCATACATAAGTCTTTTGAATTAAAGATATAGGTTCCTCTTTCATTTTCTTCAATTGGGAGATATTCCCCCGGACGTGTTTCTTCAACAACGTGATATTTCCAGCGGCAAGCATGGGTACAGGCTCCACGGTTAGCATCTCTGCCGGTGAAGTAATTACTTAATAAACATCTTCCGGAATATGCTATACACATAGCTCCATGAACGAAAGTTTCAATTTCTAAATCATCAGGAATATTTTCCCGAATAGATTTAATTTCTTCTAAAGATAATTCTCTGGCAGATACTACTCTAGTTGCGCCCATTCTGTGCCAAAAGCGATAGGTACCGTAGTTCACATTGTTTGCCTGTGTACTAATGTGAATATCGATTTCAGGTACTTCTTCTTTTGCAATTTCAAATACTCCAGGATCAGAAATAATAATAGCGTCTGGCTTGATTTCTTTTAATTCTTTAAAATATTTTCTAACACCGGATAAATCTTCATTATGAGCAGTGATATTAGCTGTAACATATACCTTTTTGCCATAGGAATGTGCAAATTCAATTCCGGCTTTCATATCCTCATTGCTGAAATTCTTGGCTTTTGCTCTTAAACCATACATTTCTCCACCTATATATACTGCATCTGCACCATATATAATTGCGGTTTTTAAAACTTCTAAATTACTGGATGGAATTAATAACTCCGGTTTTTTATATTCTCTCATAATAACCTCAATTCTAGCGCTTTAGCGCCTTTTCATAGCGATAGTAACTTTGTGCGCCAGCACAAACTACTCATCCCTTGTATCATACATCTGTTAATAGGTGAGTTTCTACTACAAATTACTTTATTTTAACACTAACTGTGACTCCATCTCCTATAGGAACCACTGATGTTTCCATTTCTTCCATATGGGTCAGGGCAAATAAGTATTCTCTCATTCTTGAATGGATGGTTCTATCCCTTCTTGTAATACTATAACGTGACTCTGCTACGGTTCCATCCTGAAGTACATTATCGGTTATCAGTATTCCGCCAACGGGTAATAACTTCATAATCTCCGGTAAGAAATTCATATATTGAGCCTTTGCAGCATCCATAAAGATAAAATCATATGCAAATGGTTCATTTTTTGCAAGGTTACCTAGAATTACTAATGCATCTCCCTCTAGCAAAGTAATTTTTTCTTTAGAATTAACGTTAGAAAAATTCTTTTTTGCTTTTTCAAGACGTACCTGCATTTTTTCAATGGTGGTAATCGTGCAGTCTTCTGGCATATATTCACTCATGAATAAAGCCGAAAATCCCACTGCTGTTCCAACTTCCAATATTTTCTTCGGTTGTTTCATGGTTATTAGTACTTTTAAAAATGTCTGTGTTTCCTTCCTGATAATTGGAACACCTTCAAGTAAAGCTGTTTTCTCCAACTCTCTTAAAGAAGGCGGTAATTCCTGAACTAAGGAATTAATGTAATCAGTAATTCTTTCGTCAACTATCATGATTTGCCCCCTATTATATAAATTCTAGAAATACTCTGATAAATTAATAAGTATTTTATTGGTTTTGTTCTCAGAATTATCTTAAGCACCATAGTAAACGTAAAGGTTATTAGGTGATAATTCTGCGTGCCGAGCTTCCTCGTGCACATGACTCCGAATAGAATTCCTTGTTTTGATTCTTTCATAACAATGACAAAAGGGCGAATCGTTGCAGATTCACTACGATTCGCCTCTCATTGTAATATTGTTTCTTGGATTCGTAAACTACGCCATGGTTTCTTCTGAAATGTATTAATCACCTTTGCTATTTCATTCAGGCAATTGGTAAACTGCTCCATCGTTTCTTCTGAAATGCATTAATTGCCTTTGCTATTTCATTCAGGCAATTCGTAAACTACTCCATCGTTTCTTCTGTTCAATTACTCCGCAGGTTCTCCCGTTTCATCTGCCGATGGAACTGTAATGGCCGTAAATATCTCATCATAGGTCATGGATGTATTTACAGTATAAGTGCCTGGCATAATAACATACTTTTTAAGCTTAGCTTTTACATAAAATGAGTATTTATTAACGATTACTTTATTACGTTCTAATTTACTCGCTATATTCATAGTAGATTCGCCTTTTTTAATTTGAATCACTACATCTGTTCCCGGTGCTTCTTCACTTGTTACCTGTCCAAAAATTTGATAGGTAAAGTTATACGTTATCTGACTAATCCTTGCTATTAAGTAAATGATAGCTATATAAAATATAATATTAAGCATGAGACGAATTATGAAGCTGAGTATTTTTAAAGTATTTTCTGAAGTCGACCTAGAAGCCATACTTGCCATCTCCTTTTTAAGTATAATACGCCATTCCCCTTTGACTGATATCTTATTATACCTTATTTATACCTCCATGATAATTGGTAAAATCATAGGATTTCTCTTGGTTTTCTTCCATAAGAAATCGCTTAAGGAATCCTTTACTTCCGTTTTGATTTTGCCCCAATCAGAAGTGTTTTTGTTTAAACATCTTTCTAAAGCGCTGTATACAACCTCTCTGGCTTCATCCATCAGGTCTTCTGATTCTCTCACATATACAAATCCTCTGGATACAATATCAGGTCCGGAAAGAATTTGATTCGAGTGTTTTTCTAAAGTAACTACAACGATTATTAAGCCGTTTTCTGCTAAATGTTGTCTGTCACGAAGGACAATGTTTCCTACATCCCCAACTCCAAGTCCATCTACCAGAATTCCCTGAGCAGGAACTTTTCCAACTACTTTTGCTTTCTCCTTTGACACTTCCAAAACATCACCAGAAGATAAAATAAATACATTTTCCTTTGGAATTCCCATACTTTGTGCTAATTCCGCATGTCTCATTAAATGTCTGTATTCACCATGGACCGGAATCGCATATTGTGGTTTCGTTAAAGCATATATAAGCTTAATTTCCTCTTGGCAGGCATGACCGGATACATGGGCATCTTGGAAAATTACCTTAGCCCCTTTCATTGATAATTCGTTAATTACCTTAGAAACATTCTTTTCATTTCCTGGTATTGGATTGGAACTAAAGATTACCGTATCCCCTGGTTTAATAGTAACTTTTTTATGAATAGAGGAAGCCATTCTGGATAATGCTGCCATGGATTCACCTTGACTTCCTGTTGTAATCAATGTTAACTGTTCATCTGGATAATTCTTCATTTGTTCGATATCAATAAGAGTATTTTCTGGTATAGACAGATATCCTAAATCTTGAGCTATGGTAACTATATTTACCATGCTTCTGCCTTCAATTACAACTTTTCTTCCAAACTTGGAAGCAGAGTTTACGATTTGCTGTACTCTGTCTACGTTAGACGCAAAGGTTGCAACTATAATTCTGCTTTTTACATTATCTGCAAATATATTATCAAATACTTTACCAACAGTTCTTTCTGACATGGTAAAGCCTGGTCTTTCTACGTTGGTACTATCACAAAGTAAGGCTAATACTCCTTTTTTACCCAACTCCCCAAAACGTTGTAAATCAATGATATTACCAAATACTGGTGTATAATCTACTTTAAAGTCTCCGGTATGGACAATGGTTCCTGCAGGAGTAAAGATTGCAAAAGCTGCTGCATCTGATATGCTGTGGTTGATTCGTATAAATTCGATTCTAAAGCAGCCTAAATTAATAGATTGTCCATATTTTATTACTTTTCTTTTGGTTGTTTTTAAAAGATTGTGCTCTTTTAATTTGTTTTCTATAATACCAATGGTTAATTTAGTAGCATAGATAGGAACATTAATATCTTTTAATATATATGGCAAAGCACCAATATGATCTTCATGTCCATGTGTTATAACAAATCCTTTTACTTTACTAATGTTTTCTTTAAGATAGGTAACGTCTGGTATAACCAAATCAATTCCTAACATTTCATCATCTGGAAATGATAGACCACAGTCTACGACGATAATATTATCCTCGTATTCAAATGCTGTCATATTCATTCCTATTTGTTCTAGTCCTCCCAGGGGAATTATTTTAACTCCCTTTATGTCTGTTATTTGTTCATTCAAAAAATTGCACCTCCAATGGTTATTTTATGTATTATTTTCCATTATATTTACAGTGCACTCATTATTTAATTAGATTATTATTTTAAATGTTATTATTTATTTTGGATTCTTTTTTTGACAGTCCTTACAGTATCCATATAATTTTACTTCGTGATCAACCACTTTAAAATTCATGGAATCCTGTATTCTTGTTTCTAATGTTTCCAACATATCATCCTGAAACGTAAATACGTTACCACAATCCAGGCATATTAAATGATGATGATGGTGTGTAGTAGCGTCATTTCTCTGATGACCTATTTCATAACGCACATAACCATCCTCTAAATTTAATTTATCTATTAAGTTTAACTCTGACAGCAATTGAATTGTTCTATAAACCGTTGCTAATCCAATATCGGGATTTTCCTGTTTTACACATTCATATATTTCTTCAGCAGTTAAATGCTCATCTGGTCTATTTTCTAACGTCTCAAGTATTATTATTCTTTGGGTTGTAACCTTAAGCCCTTTTTGTTTTAACAACATTTTAAATCTTTCTTGATTTTCAGGCATTTTTATCACCTTCCCGGTTTACTTTTGGTAAATCATTTAAAACCCATGTAATCTAATTGAATAGTTCGCACTAATTATAATCAAACTTAACATCATCCAATAGCTCTTCGAATATTTTAGCTATTGCTTCTAATTCTTTATCATCTTCTACTACATCATATATAGCTGATTCGTCCGTTTCCGCCGATACATCTTTTAATATATAAGCATTGCCTTCTTCATCGTTATCATCAGCATCGGTAACCAGAAGATAGGTATTTCCATTTAATTTTGTCTGTTCCAATACATGAAATTCAACAGTTTCATTATCGTCAGTAGTAAAAATAACTTTATTATCCATTATTTCGCTCCTTGTTATTCACTATCTTCTTGATTTTTTCTTTGCAGGCTCAGCAAATCCAAATAGCCTTGTAATATTAATACTGCAGCTATTTTATCGACTACTTTCTTTCGGTCCTTTAATTTTACATCTCCAAGGTCTAGAATCTGGTGAGCCGCTACAGTAGTAAGCCTCTCATCCCATAAAATAACTTCCAGACCTGTTCTATTTCTTAATTTTTCAGCAAACTCTTCCGATTTTATTGCTCGATCACCAATGGTATTGTTCATATTCTTGGGATATCCTAATACAATACGCTCAACATCATACTCTTTTATTAATTCTTCTATTCTTGCCAAGGTCTGCCGTAACTTATTCTCTTGTTTTCGATGAATAGTTTCTATTCCCTGTGCTGTTATTAATAGTTCATCACTAATTGCTACTCCTACTGTGACTGAACCATAATCTAATCCCATTATCCTCATATATTCACCCATTGTAGACCATAGGTTTGCTACGGTACTTTCATTTGTGCCTCTTATTATTTTACCACATTATATTTAATATAGTTGGTTAACAATTCTTCCAGGATTTCGTCCCTCTCAACTTTCATAATCAAGCTTCTTGCGCCTTTGTGGCTTGTTATGTATGTTGGGTCTCCGGACATTATATATCCTACAATCTGATTGATTGGATTATACCCCTTTTCTTTCATTGCAATGTATACAGTAGATATAATATCTTTTACTGAAATTTCAGTTTCTTTCTGCACTTTAAAATATTGTGTATGATTCATTTCTTGCATTTCATCACGTCCTTCTTTAACATAATGGCTGGAAATCTATATAAGTATTCTATTTACCTGGTTAAAATAAAAGAATAAATATATAGTTCCAACACACTGATTATGATTACGTACATTGTATTATATCTATATTAATATAAAACCAAGGAAATTTCAATCCATTATTTCACAGAATATAATTTCTTTTGTAAGACTTTTTAAAACTTTCGCGGTAATAATTTGGTTAACCATAGCATTCTCAGCCTTTACCGCCAGTTTGACATATCTTTCATTATGTCCAATTTGATATTGTTTTCCGTCAATTTCTACAGTTTCTTCAATTAAAATTCTTTCATTTTTACCAATAAAAGAATTATGATATGCTTCCATCATTTTTTCATTTAAATGAATAAGAATATTGCTGCGATTTGCTTTTATTTCTTCTGGAACCTGATTAGGCATACTATAAGCCCTGGTACCTTTTCTCTTAGAGTATTTAAATATATGCATTTGAGCAAAAGCTACTTTTTCTAAGAATTGTTCCGATTCAATAAATTCTTCTTCCGTCTCTCCAGGGAATCCTACGATAACGTCCGTTGTAATAGCTGGGTTATCAAAGTATTTTCTTAAAAGTTCACATTTTTCATAATATTCTTCTGCAGAATATTTACGATTCATTCTCTTTAATGTTTCATTGGCGCCACTTTGTAAGGATAAATGAAAATGAGGACAAAATTTCTTATTGTCTGCTAAAGTCTTGGCAAATTCTTCGGTAATTATTCTTGGTTCTAAGGAACCTAGACGAATTCTTTCCAATCCTTCTATTGTACTTAACTTTACTATAAGAGCCAACAGTTTTGATTCTTTTTTCTCATCTAAATCCATACCATAAGAAGTTAAATGTATTCCTGTTAAAACAATTTCTTTATAACCTTTCTTAACAAGATTCTTTACTTCTTCCATAATAGATGCTTCATCTCTGCTTCGTACCCTGCCTCTTGCATAGGGAATAATGCAGTAGGAGCAGAATTGATTACAACCATCCTGAATCTTAATATAAGCACGAACCTTCTCTGTAACTGATTCAATCATAAGGGGCTCATATTTTGCTTCTTTGCTTAAATCAATAACTACTTCATCTTCTATATTATTGCCCTGATTATAATCATTTAAAATATCTATAATTTCATTTTTCTTGTTGTTTCCAATAACAATGTCAATGGAGTCGTCCTGTTCTAACACGTCTTTCGCTGCCTGAACATAACATCCAACTGCAATAACCGTTGCAGCTTCATTCATTTTTCTTGCTCTGTGGAGCATTTGTCTGGACTTACGATCAGCAATATTAGTAACCGTACAGGTATTAACCACGTAAACATCTGCTTTTGAATCAAAATCAACAACTTCATAATCAGCATCTTCAAATAACTTCTGCATAGCTTCTGTTTCGTAAGAATTCACCTTACATCCCAAAGTTAAAAAAGCTACTGTTTTTCCAATTTTATCAAAATTATTATTCATAAGAACTCCCATCTTTGTGCTTTAGCACGCATAAAAATCAGGATGTTGAAAAATTGCTTTTTACAACTTAATCCTAAAAGGTATTATTTCACATGTATTATATTGGTAGTTACTATATATTGATATAATATACCAGGAATTTTTTATCTACTTTGTATATTGACTTTTTATGGTCAAATATGTAGTATATAACTTATAAAGGCTATAAAATCAATCCTAAAAAACCTAAAGGAGGATCACTATGAAGACAGTAAAAATTTCGCTAAACTCAATTGATAAAGTTAAATCCTTTGTAAACGAAGTTACAAAATTTGATACAGATTTTGATTTGGTATCTGGTAGATACGTAATCGATGCAAAATCTATTATGGGTATCTTCAGTTTGGATTTATCAAAACCAATTGATTTAAATATTCACAACGAAGAAGACGTTAATGAAATCTTAGACAAACTAAGTCCATATATCGTTGAATAATGTATATTAACTAGTTAATTATGGAGGATACTTGAGTATCCTCTTTTTTTGTCATTCTGAGCGTAAATTCAGCATAGCTGAATTTTAAGCGAAGAATCCCATTTAGGTTGAGATTCTTCGCCTTCGGCTCAGAATGACAATTTTTTTGTCTACAGCGATACTCTCATGGTATCTAATGCCATTTTAGTCTACAACTATAATCTCCCTAGTATCTAATGCAGTCTTAACCATGTCGTCTATACTGTCTTCTAGTGATTTTTCAGAATGATGGATTACCTTCAAGCTTGGTTTCGTTACGGGATGTTTTGCAACGAATATAGTACAACAATCTTCGAATGGAAGAATAGAAGTTTCATAAGTATTGATTTTCTCAGCGATATTAACTATATCCTGTTTATCAAATGCAATCAAAGGACGATAAACCGGCAAATGACATACTTCGTTTGTAGCAGCTAAACTATGAAGTGTCTGGCTTGCAACCTGACCAATACTTTCACCTGTAATTAATCCAAGGCAGCCAGTTTCTTCTGCAATTTGTTCAGCTATTTTCATCATGTATCTTCTCATAATAATGGTTAACTCTTCATGAGGGCATTTTTCATAAATATTTAGCTGAATTTCTGTAAAATTAACTATATGAAGTTTAATCGGACCCGTATATTTTGAAACTAATCTTGCCAAATCCACTACCTTTTGTTTTGCCCTTTCGCTGGTATATGGAGGCGCGTGAAAATAAACTGCATCTATAGTAACACCTCTTTTGGAAATCATATAGCCTGCAACTGGACTGTCGATTCCACCAGATAAAAGAAGCAAGGCTTTTCCGTTAGTTCCAACCGGCATACCACCTGGACCTGGTATCACTTCCGAATATACATAAGATTTATTTCTAACCTCCACCATAATACGCACAGAAGGATTATGAACGTCTACTTTCATTTCTGGGAAACGTTTTAATAAATATGCTCCCATTTCTATACATATTTCTGGAGAAGTCATAGGATAATTTTTATCACCACGTTTTGCTTCCATCTTGAAGGTAAAGTTTTTATCTTCATATCTTGCATCAACATAGTCACCTACTGCCTTTGTTAAAGGTTTCCATTCTATAGTATCTATAATTACTACTGGACAGATTTGTGCAATACCAAATACTCTTTGTAAAGCTTCTACGGTTTCTTCATAATCATAACCATCCGGACATTCAATATAGACTCTACCCTGTTCTTTTGTTACTACAAAGTCACCAAGATTTTTTAGGGCATTCTTAATCTGGTCTCTTAGGGCATTTTCAAATAAATATCTATTCTTACCTTTAATTCCGATTTCCGCATATTTTATTAAAAATGCTTTGTACATACTTTCCTCTTTTCCTGTAATATTGATTTTTATATTACTTAATATATTGTTTAATTTCTATTGTTTGAGTATAAAAAGTCAAAATATAGTTTATTGAATGAATAGTACTATATATACTATTATAATTTAAATAGTATAAAACTTTTTACACTCAAATCCTCTAAATTATAGTTTACGTTAATATTTTATTAATGTCTTCTAAATTTTCTTAAGACAGGTACTAATTCTTTCAATATATTTACGGCATACTGGATTTCTTCCATATTAGTATTTACAGAAAAACTAAATCTTAATGTAGAATCTAATAAATCCTCTCTTACGCCAATTGCCTTTAATGTACCGCTAAGAGCCGGATGATTGGAGGAACATGCGGAACCGGAAGATACATAGACACCTTTTTCTTCCAGAGCGTGTAAAAGAACCTCGCTTTTTACCCCTTCAAAGCTAACGCTTACAATATGTGGAGCAGAATCTTCTAATCTATCTCCTACTCCATTGATAGTTGTTCCCTCTATTTGGCTAACTTTTTCTATAAAAGATTTCTTTATATAATACAGGTTTTTGATTTTTTCATCATGATTTTCATAAATTTCTTTCACTGCCTGTCCAAGCCCTGCAATGGCTGGAACATTTTCCGTGCCGGAACGCATTCCTTTTTGCTGTCCGCCACCAAATAAAATTGGTTTTATCTTTACTTTATCTTTTACATATAGGAATCCGATTCCTTTTGGCCCGTGAATCTTGTGGCCACTTACGGATAACAAATCAATTCCTTCCCTTTTGGGATATATATTATATTTGCCAAATGCTTGTATAGCATCTACATGAAAAATAACATTTGGATTTTTTGTTTTTATTGCCTTTGATATTTCATGAATCTTTTGTACGGAACCAATTTCATTATTAACGTACATGATGGAAACCAGTATGGTATCTTCTCCAATAGCATTTAGAAGTTCCTCTAGTATAACATTTCCATACTGATTCACTGGTACATAAGTTACCTGAAAGCCATTCTCCTCAAGGAAAATAAGTGGATTATGGACGGAGGGATGCTCAATTCTTGTAGTTATGATGTGGTTACCCCTTCGCTTATTTGCTAAAGCTGTACCAATTAAAGCCATATTATTGGATTCTGTTCCCCCTGAGGTAAATATAATTTCTTTTGGTTCTACTTTCAATCTCTTTGAAATGATATCCTTAGCATCCCTTATATATCGTTCTGCTTCTACCCCTTTTAAATGCTTGGAGGAGGGATTACCATAATCTATACTTAATGTTTCTACCATAATATCTTTTACTGAATCAAATGCCCTGGTAGTTGCGGCATTATCCAAATATGCTTCCATGCTTTCCTCTTCTCTACTGCGAATAATAACTTTTTATTCAATCAACATATTGCTATTTCTATATCATTATTTTTTAAAATATATTACTTTATTAATTCATCTCTTTTAATATACATTACTTTATTAATTCATCTCTTTTAATATACATTACTTTATTAATCATCTCTTTTAATATACATTACTTTATTAATCATCTCTTTTAATATATTATTACTTTTATTAAATCATCTCTTTTAATATATTATTACTTTTATTATTTTCATTATATTTTTAAAAGAATGGTAATTCTTAATAAGCTAGCATCATACATCCTATCATTCATGTTCCATCTGTAACATAATCATAGATAATATGGCAAGTCCGGCTGTTTCAGTACGTAAAATTCTTCTTCCTAAGGTTATTGGCAATATGCCTGCTTCTAAAGCCTGCCCAATCTCTTTTTCTTCAAAGCCGCCTTCTGGACCGATAAATACGGCTACGGACTGATTACTTTTCATGCTTTGGATGATTTCTTTTGTTTTATTTATACCATCTGCTTCTTCATATGGTATTATTTTTACATCCATATTTTTCGCATAATTTAATGCTTCTTTAAAGTTCATGGTATCTGATACCATAGGTATGATTCCACGATTGGATTGTTTTGCTGCACTTGTAGCAATTAACTGCCAACGTTCTAATTTCTTGGCTTCCTTTTTTTTATCTTCTAATTTTACAACAGTTCTTTGTGTCATAACTGGAATGATTTCGTATACACCAAGTTCTACTGCCTTTTGTATGATTAACTCCATTTTGTCTTTTTTCGGAAGACCTTGGAATAAATATATTTTTCCGTCCAATTCTGTATCTGTATCACAGATTTCTTCAATAGAAACCGTAATTTCGTCCTTTGACTCCCTGTCTATTATACAATAGAAGTCTTTCCCTTGTCCATTACAAATTACTAGTTTCTCTCCTATACGCATCCGCAATACATTCTTTATGTGGTTTACATCTGTGCCTTTGATGGTGATAAATTGTTCACCTATTTGACTTTGGTCTACATAGAAACGGTACATAACAAGCACCATGCCTTCCTTGATATATTTATATAAAACTGCCATTCCTGTGAAAGCATATCATTCTAGGCGCGGCAAGGGCAGTGAAAAAATCTTTGATTTACTATATGTCATTCTGAGCAAAAATTCAGCCATGCTGATTATTATGCTTTTTAAATATTTAAGACCAGTGGTCTTGCGCAACGAGGAATCCCTGTTTGTAAATGAGATTCTCAGCGGAAGCGAAGAATCCCAACTTATAAATGAGATTCTTCGCCTTTCAGGCTCAGAATGACATATGACCGCTATTTTAGAATGACATTTGTATTCTTCCATTACATAAAAAGCTGCTGAATATATATCAGCAGCTATAGTTATATATTATGAGGTGAGTTTTGTCAAACTATTTCTGTGCTACAATGGAAACCCAGTCTCTTCTTAAGAAGTCTTGTGTCATAGTTTCTAACTATCATTTCTGTGCTACAATAGAAACCCAGTCACCCATTTCATTTATTTCTAATATATGAAAACCATTTTTTAAAATGGCTTCCTTTACCTTTTCCTTTTTCATGTTTATAATTCCAGAGCTGATAAATATACCGCCTGATTTCATGTGTTTTCCAATCTCTGCAGAAAGGGGAATAATAACATCTGCTAATATGTTCGCTACCACAACATCATAGCATTGAAAGCCTGCTTGTTTTTGGATAGTTTCGTCGGATATGATATCTCCGCTCATTATGGTTAAAACATCCTTGGATATATGATTCACTTCCGCATTTTCATAAGCAGAATTTACTGCATTGGGATCAATATCCGTTCCGAATACGGTATCTGCACCAAGTTTTGCTCCGATAATAGATAGAATTCCACTGCCACAGCCTACATCTAACAATCTTGTACCTGAATTTACATACTTTTTCAAACCAATGATACATAACTTGGTAGTCTCGTGGGAACCTGTTCCAAAAGCAGTACCTGGATCAATTTCAATGACAAGATCATTCTCAGAAACATGGTCTAATGGTTCCCAGGTTGGTTTAATTACAATGGTATCATCAACACGAAACGGTTTAAAAAATTTTTTCCAATTGTTTATCCAATCTACATCTTCTGTTTCAGAAATCATTATCTTTCTGCTACCTACATCCACAAATTCTGCTAATTCATCTAAACCATCCTGAATTTTAGCCATGGTTTCCTCTACATTTTCGCCTTCCTTTAAATAAAAGCTGATAGTTGCTGTTTTATCCATTTCATTTACTTCAGGCAGTATGTCAATGAACATGGCTTTTTTCTCTTCTTCTGTAATTGGAACATTGTCTACGATTTCAATGCCTTCAAATCCTAATTCAGTTAACATATTACTGATAAGATCTTCCGCTTCTGACATAGTTTTTAAAGTTAATTTTGTCCATTTCATGATTATTTACCAAAGAATTTCTTCTTTCCTTTTTCTTTTTCATGCTCTGGTTCCTCACTTTTACCATTCATGGCATCATCGAATTTTTGTAATAATTCTTTTTGCTCACTGGTTAATTTTGTTGGAACTTGAACAACTAAAGTAACATAATGGTCACCACGCACCTGTCTATTACGAAGTGTTGGAACACCCTTGCCTCTTAAACGTACTTTAGTATCTGTTTGTGTACCTGCTTTTACCGTATAGATAACATCTCCATCTACAGTGTTAATACGGATATCGGCACCTAATGCTGCCTGTGCAAAAGAAATTGGTACTGTAGAATAGATGTCATAATCCTGTCTTTGGAATATTGGATGTCTGCTTACGGTAACTTCTACTAATAAGTCACCTCTCTCGCCACCGTTAATTCCAGGTTCCCCTTTTTCACGAATTCTGATACTTTGACCACTATCAATACCTGCAGGTATGGAAACTGCAATCTTCTTTCGCTTAGTTACATATCCAGTACCATAACAATCAGAACATTTTTCTTTTACTACTTTACCTGTACCATGGCAATCTGGACAGGTTTGTACATTTCTTACCATACCAAATAAGGACTGCTGTGTATATACAACCTGGCCTTTACCACCGCATTTTGAACAGGTTTCAGGATGAGTTCCTGGTTTTGCACCTGTACCATGGCAAGTAGTACATTCCTCTTTTAGATTTAATTCTAATTCTTTATCAACACCGGATACCGCTTCTTCAAAAGTAATCCTTACTGCAGCTCTAACATTAGCACCATTCATTGGCCCATTACTGGACCTTCTGCTTCTGCCGCCTCCAAATAAATCTCCAAAGATATCTCCAAAGATATCCCCCATATCCATATTGGTAAAGTCAAAGCCACCGGCACCGCCAGCGCCGCCTTCAAATGCAGCATGACCGAATTGATCATATTGTCTACGTTTATCCTGATCACTTAATACTGCATAGGCTTCCGAAGCTTCTTTGAATTTAGCTTCTGCTTCTTTGTCACCAGGATTTGCATCCGGGTGATATTTTTTTGCTAATTTTCTATATGCTTTTTTTAATTCATCATCTGTTGCAGACTTGGAGACCCCCAAGACTTCATAATAATCACGTTTATCTGCCATGATTTCATCTATCCTCCTTGCGAATTTTCTAAGCGAACAAAAACTGCCAAGAAAATCCTCATATCTATTTCTTGACTTTTAGTCCAAACTTCTTCACTTTCTACTAAGTAGCCAAAGCGGATATTCCACTTGCCCACAGGCGAATTTATCCCCTTGGCTGCATTTTATCCTTAATCCACAAATAGGCAGTCAAAAGACCGCCTATTTATAAATGTCAGGGAACGACCCATAACCAATATACTATACAAAATATCAGAAAAAGTCAAACATTGATATTTATATTTTAAGTAAATTATATTATAAATGATTTACTTTTGAATAAAATATTTTGAATTATTTCATTCTTATATAGATATCATTTATGGAAGACCAATCTTGTCAGGCTATAGATACTTAATCAGATTATACTTCTCTATAATCTCCATCTACTACGTCATCAGCTGGTCCACCGCCAGTTGTATAGTCAGGAGCTGGCCCGCCTTGTGCTCCTTGAGGTCCTTGAGCTCCTTGAGCTCCTTCATACATTTTTGCAAATAAATTTTGAGCACTTTCCATTAACTTTTCTTTTGCAGCTTTTAGATCTGCTACTTCTCCTTCAGACATTACCTCTGGATTTGATTTTTCTACTAAGTCCTTTAAGTGATTTAAATCAGCTTCTACCTTAGATTTATCATCTGCATTAAGTTTGTCACCAACATCGCTTAATGCTTTTTCTGTCTGGAATACCATAGAATCTGCATCATTTCTAACTTCAACAGCTTCTTTACGTTTCTTATCCTGTGCTTCGAATTCAGCAGCTTCTTTTACCGCTTTATCAATATCAGAGTCTGACATGTTAGAACCACCAGTAATTGTAATGTGTTGTTCTTTACTTGTTCCTAAATCTTTTGCAGATACATTTAAGATACCATTAGCATCAATGTCAAATGTAACCTCGATTTGAGGAACACCTCTTCTTGCTGGTGGAATACCATCTAGTCTAAATTGTCCAAGACTCTTGTTGTCTTTGGCAAATTGTCTTTCACCTTGAACGATATTAATATCAACAGCTGTCTGGTTGTCTGCAGCTGTAGAGAAGATTTGACTCTTCTTAGTAGGGATAGTTGTATTTCTTTCAATTAATCTTGTAGCAACACCACCCATAGTTTCAATGCTTAAAGATAATGGTGTAACATCAAGTAATAAGATATCTCCTGCACCAGCATCTCCTGCTAATTTACCGCCTTGAACAGAAGCGCCGATAGCAACACATTCGTCAGGGTTTAAGGTTTTGGATGGTTCATGACCGGTTAATAGTTTTACTTTATCCTGTACAGCAGGAACACGGGTAGAACCACCAACAAGTAAAACTTTACTTAACTCAGAAGCAGAAATACCAGCATCTCTTAATGCGTTTTGAACAGGAGTAGCAGTTCTTTCTATTAAGTCATGAGTTAATTCATCGAATTTTGCTCTTGTCAGGTTCATATCAAAATGCTTTGGTCCTTCTGCTGTTGCAGTAATGAAAGGTAAGTTTATATTTGTTGTAGCTGCAGAAGATAATTCTTTCTTTGCTTTTTCTGCTGCTTCTTTTAATCTTTGAAGTGCCATTTTATCAGTTGATAAATCAACACCTTCTGTTCTCTTAAACTCATCAATCATGTATCTAGTAACTCTTTCATCAAAGTCATCACCACCAAGTCTGTTATCACCAGAAGTAGCTAAAACTTCAATTACACCATCACCAATTTCGATAACGGAAACATCAAATGTACCGCCGCCTAAGTCGTAAACCATGATTTTTTGTTCTTTTTCGTTATCAAGTCCATAAGCTAAAGCTGCAGCAGTAGGCTCGTTAATAATTCTCTTAACGTCAAGGCCTGCAATCTTACCAGCATCTTTAGTTGCCTGTCTTTGAGCATCGTTAAAATAAGCAGGAACTGTAATAACAGCTTCTGTAACAGTTTCTCCTAAATAACTTTCTGCGTCTGCTTTTAATTTTTGCAGAATCATTGCGGAGATTTCCTGAGGTGTGAATCTCTTATCATCTATATTAATCTTAAAGTCTGTACCCATATGTCTCTTAATAGAAGAGATTGTCTTGTCAGCGTTAGTTACAGCCTGACGTTTTGCAGGTTCACCAACTAATCTTTCTCCTGTCTTTGTAAATGCAACAACTGATGGTGTAGTTCTAGAACCTTCTGTATTGGCTATAACTACTGGTTTTCCACCTTCCATAACGGCAACACATGAGTTTGTCGTTCCTAAATCGATTCCTATGATTTTACCCATAATTTATTCCTCCTAAATTTTTTCAATATAAATTATTACAAGTTAATAATAAATTATAATTAGATAAATATAATTGATATTATATTTAGATATATTAGTATATAAATTTATTTACTATATAAATAATTATATTACTTTAATTAACAACCCTTACCATACTGTGTCTTACTACAGTTTCTTTAAATATATAACCTTTTAAGAATTCTTCAGCTACTATGTTTTCACCCATTTCAGGATCCTCTGCATGCATTACTGCATTATGATAATTCGGATCGAATTCCTTTCCAGTTGCTTCTATTGGTTTTAGTCCAGCTTCTGTCAGGGTATCCATTAACTGTTTATAAATTTTTTCAATGCCTTGTGCAAATCCGCTGGTTTTTTCTTCTTCTGTCAAAGTCCCAAGTCCTCTTTCGAAATTATCAATCACTGGAAGAACTCTTTCAATAATGTTTCTTGAACCCATTTCAAACATCTGGGACTTTTCTTTATCTGTACGTTTACGATAATTATCAAACTCGGCTAAATTACGCTTTAACCTATCCTCAAGTTCTTCAATCTTTAAATCTTTTGGATCTTTCTTCTTATCCTTCTTTTTGAAGAACCTTCCAGACTTCTTATCCTCATCTTCATCTGAACTATCATCTTCTTCAAGATTTTCATCTGTTATTTCTTCATTATCTAGTTGGGATTGCATATCTTTATCTTCATTTTCCAAGTTATTATTCTCATTTTCTGATTTCATATTATTCTTTATTTCTTCGCTCTGGTTAACTCCATCTTGCTTTAACTCTTCCATAGAATTATCCTTATCTTCCACTTTTGTTACCGCCTTTCCTTATGTTAAGTTTTTTTCTTAAATATTTCATCCAACTGCACCATAAGTGTATGCAGCGTACTGACTACTTTTTCATAATCCATCCTCTTTGGACCAATAATGCCTATCTTTCCATAAATGCCTTCTTCAAGTTCATAAGTAGCTGTAACAACAGAACAATCTTTCATTGCCTCAACAGGAGTCTCACTTCCAATATATACTTGAATTTCTCCCTTTTCAGGATCTTCAGCAGGAGTAGCAGATACAAGTTCCGTCAGTTGATACTTTTCTTCAAAAGTATTAAGTAATTCTGAGACATTATCCATATCATTGAGTTCAGGATATTTTAACATATTGGTTGCACCGCTGGTGTAAATCTCTACATTCTTTTCCTCGCTGATTGCCTGAGCAATAACATCAAGAATATCACTTACTAAACAGCTGTATGAACCTGCTTGTTCTTTCATTTTCTGAATAATTGCCATATTAATTTCAGAAAGGTCCAATCCTTGAAGGTAAGTATTAAATACAATATTTAATTTAAGAATGGTTTCTTTATCTAATTTTTCTACTGTATTAATTATTTTGTTCTTAACTATGTTACCTTCCAGTAAAATTACAGCCAGAATTTGATTTTCATCCACTTCTGTTAATTGCATAAACTTTACTTTTCTACTTCGATATTGTGGCTTTGTAACTAATGAGGCATAATTGGTATTCGCAGCCAGTAACTTAGCTATTTGCTTTAATAAAGTATCTATCTTATCTGCTTTATCTACCAGAAGTACTTTCATATCTTCTACTTCTTGAATTTTATCCTGCAGCATAGTATCTACATACAAACGATATCCTTTATCGGATGGAATACGACCTGCTGAAGTATGGGGCTGAAGAATATACCCCAGTTCTTCTAAGTCAGCCATTTCATTACGAATGGTTGCGGAGCTTAGATTTAAATCGGTAAATTTAGATATCGTCCTGGAGCCGACAGGTTCGCCGGTTTCAAGATAATTTTGAATAATTGCCTGTAAAATCTTTGATTTCCTATCATCCAATGCCATCTAATCACTCCCCAATTTAGTTGTTAGCACTCTCTATCAAGGAGTGCTAACATCTTTATACATAAAATAACACTATCAATTTGCTTTGTCAAGTGTTATTTTTACGCTATTCTTATAAGATGTTAAATTAAGCCTGTGGCATTCCATCTTCCTTTTGCTTGCCTTATCTTCGTGGGTTCAGACCGCTCCGCTTCACAAAATCCGCAGATCTAACCTTCATTACGTATGCCCATTGGAAAGTTTCCAAAGGTTAGATTGGATGGTCTGCACAAAAGGGAGATGAAATGCTACAGGCTGAACTGTAGCGATAAGATAATAATATCCGATATAAAAAATAATTATTCATCGAATAAGAATCTAGCCATAACTATATTGCTTAAATCTAAGCCCTTTTCCGTAAGGAAGATATGATTATGCTCCTCCATTAATAAACCTTCATCATAAGATTTTTTTAAAACATCTCCATAAATATTTTCAATATCTTCGCCAAATAAATCTTTAAATTTATTCTTAAGAACGCCATCCGTCATTCTTAAACCTAAAAACATAAATTCTTCCATTTGTTTATTTTTATCTAAATATTCTATATCTTTTCTAATCTTATCCCTGTCTTCGGAATTCTCAATATAACCCTGCATATTTTCTTCATTATGAAACCTCTCATTATTAAGCAAAGAAGATGCACCTAATCCTAAACCCAAATAGTCTGTTCTTGTCCAATAGGAAGAATTATGTCTACAGGCAAACCCAGGTCTTGCATAGTTAGAAATCTCATACCTGTAATATCCAGCAGCCTCAAGCACTTCCCTGGTTTTACCATAAATCTTTCTATCTAAATCCTCGTCCTGGTCTTCTTCACTATAACGGTCAAAAAACGGTGTCCCTTCTTCCAGAATTAAACTATAGGCGGAAATATGTTCCGGTTTTAGTGATATAACCTTCTCTAAAGTACCCAGCCACATCTCCAGAGTTTGCCCCGGCAATGCTGACATCAAATCCACATTAATATTCTGAAATTCCAACTTTCTAGCCAGAAAATAATTCTCCTCAAACTCCTCATAAGAATGAATTCTCCCTAACAGCTTTAATTCTCTATTGTCCGCCGATTGTAGCCCAAAACTAATCCGGTTAATCCCAGCCTTCTTATATTCCTTAAGCTTATCTTCATTCACCGTCCCTGGATTGGCTTCAATGGAAATCTCTGCCTCGCCACTAACACGAAAAACTTCCCGAACCGCCTTTAAAATTTCTCCAATAAACTTCCCATTAATAGAAGAAGGAGTACCTCCACCGATAAAAATCGTCTTAACAAGGTACTCCGCCGCCAAATCCCTATTAGAAAAAATCTCCTTAATCAAAGCCTTCACATAAAGTCTCTTAGTCTCTTCACTGGCCGGTCCCGAAAGAAAATCACAATAATCGCACTTCTTCACACAAAAAGGGATATGAATATATAACCCTAAGTCCTTATAACTATCTATCAATCTATTTTCCATAGTATGCTAATCCCCCTTTCAAAATTATGTCAAAGCGGATATTCCACTTGCTGATAGACAAGTTCTGCCAATGGGTAAGTTTTGACGATGGGCAAGTTGTGCCGGTAGGCAAGTTTTACCGACAGGCAAGTTTTTCCCACAGACAAGCTTATCCGTTTACTCTACTTGCTCATGACCTTATTACCATTATGCGGAATTTCAGCAGAAGCTTAGGTTCCTGTTGAAACAGGCAAGTTCTTACCACTGTCTATAAAGTAGGGATTACCACAGCTTACAGAAGTGGTGGACTTTCCTGATGAGGTTAAAATATTTTATAATATCCTGTCTATCAATAAACTATTATAATATATATGTACCCATAGATTCTAATTTTTTAATCAATTCTAAAATAATACTCATTTCTTCAAGGTATCTAAAATCAAATTCTATGCCAATTTCACTTTCATTACTCTGTATTATTCTTTCTGTAATATCATCAATTTTTAAAGAAGAATTATAAAAATCATTCAAATAATCTTCTACACCATACACCTGAAATTTATAATCCGAAATTAACTTCCAGTCAAATCCAATAGCTTTTTCTTTCTTCATCTTACCTTCTATAAATATGTGACTTATATCTATTCCAATATCACAAATATCTTTTACTGTAATAACCGGAATAGGATAATACTCCAAATGCCATTGGTTATCTTTCTTTATAGAATGATTATTGTAAAATCTCCATTCATAATCATAATCTGATTTCTTTAGTGCTTTTAATAAAGATTGTAAATATTCATAAATAGGCTTGTAAATGTCATTAAGAATCTGAAAAGAATGCTCCATAAGCTCCTCCAATTAATATAAAAACTACTCGGACATAATTCCTTCTATTAATGCAAAAACTGCCCAGCCATAATTCCTTCTATTAGTGCAAAAACTGCCCAGCCATAATTCCTTCTATTAATGCAAAAACTGCCCAGCCATAATTCCTTCTATTAATGCAAAAACTGCCCAGCCATAATTCCTCTAGAGATTCTTCGCCCAAATCCAGCAAGTCTGTATTTAGGCTCAGAATGACAATATTGTGCTAATGGTGAAGACAATTGGCTAATAGTGAAGGCAATACTTGCTAATAGTGAATACCATATTTAGCCAAACAAACAGCTGAAAAAGCCTTCACCTGCCAGGCTTTTTCAGCGTACGTTCCGCCAACACATTTATTTAGTCTTCGTCCAATTTTAAAACACTCATAAAAGCCTTTTGAGGAATTTCTACATTGCCGATTTGGCGCATACGTTTCTTACCTTCTTTTTGCTTTTCAAGTAGCTTTCTCTTACGGCTGATATCACCACCATAACATTTAGCAAGAACGTCCTTACGGACAGCCTTTACCGTTTCTCTGGCAATAACTTTACTGCCAATGGCGGCTTGAATAGGAATCTCAAAAAGTTGCCTTGGAATTTCATCTTTTAGCTTCTCACACATTTTTCTTCCACGCTCATAAGAAGTATCCCCATGAACGATAAAAGATAAAGCATCCACTTCTTCCTTATTAATGAGAATGTCTAATTTTACAAGATTGGATTCTTTATAACCTTTTAATTCATAGTCAAAGGAAGCATATCCTCTTGATCTGGATTTTAAAGCGTCAAAGAAATCATAAATAATCTCATTTAGAGGAAGTTCATACTTTAAAAGTGCTCTTGTTTCCTCCATATATTCCATACCAAGATACACGCCTCTTCTTTCCTGGCATAACGTCATAATAGGACCAACAAATTCTGTCGTAACCATAATCTCAGCACTTACTACTGGTTCTTCCATATAAGCGATTTCGGAAGGATCCGGTAAATTAGATGGATTAGTAATTTCAATAACCTGTCCATCCGTTTTATGGACCTTATATATAACGCTAGGTGCAGTGGTTACAAGATCTAAATTATATTCTCTTTCTAATCTTTCCTGAACAATTTCAAGATGTAAAAGGCCTAGGAAACCACAACGAAAACCAAATCCTAAAGCTGCGGAAGTTTCTGCCTCAAATTGAAGAGCTGCATCGTTTAATTGTAACTTTTCCAAAGCATCTCTTAAATCCGGATATTTTGCTCCATCGGCTGGGTACAAACCACAATACACCATAGGATTTACCTTTTTATAGCCAGGCAGTGCTTCTTTACAAGGGTTATTGGCATCTGTTACGGTATCGCCTACATGAGTATCTTTTACATTCTTTAAACTTGCAGTTAAATAACCTACCATTCCGGCGGTTAATTCCTCACAAGGGATAAATTGACCTGGTCCAAATGTACCTAATTCTACAACTTCTGCTGTAGCTCCGGTAGCCATCATCTTAATTTCAGTTCCTCTGGTTACTTTGCCTTCCATAATACGGCAAAATATAATAACGCCCTTATAAGAATCGTATTTGGAGTCAAATATTAATGCTTTTAAAGGAGCATTGATATCGCCTTTTGGGGGAGCTATTTTAGTAACTATCTGTTCCAGGACTTCTTCTATATTAAGACCGACTTTGGCAGATATCAAAGGAGCATCTGCTGCATCTAATCCAATTACGTCTTCAATTTCAGCTTTTACACGTTCCGGTTCAGCACTAGGTAAATCAATTTTATTAATTACCGGTAAAATATCCAGATTGTGATCTAAGGCAAGATATACATTTGCTAAGGTTTGTGCTTCAATCCCCTGTGCCGCATCCACAACCAGAATTGCGCCTTCACATGCAGCCAGGCTTCTTGAAACTTCATAGTTAAAGTCTACATGTCCCGGTGTATCAATTAAATTAAAAATATATTCTTCTCCGTCCTTGGCTTTATAAACAGTACGAACGGTTTGTGCCTTAATGGTGATTCCACGTTCTCTTTCCAGTTCCATATTATCTAAAACTTGAGATTGCATTTCTCTGCTTGTGAGCAAGCCTGTTTTTTCAATAATACGGTCAGCCAGGGTTGATTTTCCATGATCTATATGTGCAATAATACAAAAATTTCTTATATGACTTTGATTCATTAACAATTCCTCCTCAAAAGTGAGTTATATTCTGTTGTATTATAGCATAGACAAATCTCTCTTACAAGAAAATCATATAAAACTAGTAATATATAACAATTGAACCTATAACAATTGAAGCCCCAATTGAAGTTACGGTTTTAGCTCGTAACATCTTACCGGCTCAACCTGTAACCAATTGGGAAAAGAAATTTGCCACGCTTTGTTGATAAGCCTTGTCGTAAAAAATCATTTTATATATTTTTTTGTAACACAGGGCTAAGATTTACATATTATATAGTAGAAATGAACTATTATGTTTATGAACTTATTATGATAATTCTTTATACCAATTATTTCGTTGTATCATATAAAGTTTTAATGCTTATTAAAGCAGAGTAAAAGGAGGTTGGTTTTTATATGACTAATTGCTTAAGTATCAGAGAAGCACTTAATATTGCTGAATTCACCGGTCAAGTTGTGAAAATAACTTTATGCAGTGGAAAACAATTATTAGGTATAGTAGAAAAGGTATGTCCAACTGCATTTCGTATATGGATTGAACCGGAAGAACTTTGCTGCCCAAAACATGAAATTAAAAAAGCCTGGGTTGCAATTCATGCAGTAGAATCTATTGCTTTTGATTGCGAAAGTGAAACACATAACTGTTGTAACAAATGCATAAGACCAGGGGAACTTCAGGGTATAAGAAAGGCGCTATGTGCTGCTAAACTTACCGAACAATCAGTAAAAGTAGGTCTGAATTGCAATAATACACCTATAAAAGTAAAAGGAGAAATTATTAAAGTTTCCAGCTTTACTTTCTGCATTGAATTAGAAGAATGTCATGAAGTAAAAGAAGAAAAAATTGAAAATGTAGAATATGTTAAGTTTTCATAAGCAAATAGATTGCTTATTATCCTCCATATTAATTCCATAATGAACGTTTTATACTAAAAGGGAAGCCCTGATTCTTATCTTACTGTAAGCTAGGGGCTTCCTCCTATTAGTAGGTAAATAATCAGTAGAAAAAATAAAAATTGCGCTTATTAAACAGGACGCTTTGCCTTGCAGTTTATTGAAAACTCAGAAAGCATGAATTGGATTTTT
>ENA-UOOR01001106-UOOR01001106.1-fermentation-metagenome-genome-assembly--contig:-NODE-1106-length-33623-cov-18.212315_pt1 | contig 33623 bp, 28 predicted proteins | sample MGYA00245780_ERZ724029 | MGnify/ENA primary metagenome ERZ724029 (study PRJEB28704, sample SAMN03018315) | fermentation metagenome | biome: anthropogenic terrestrial biome; feature: soil... | reverse complement strand
TGGATGCACGAAACTCAAACCGGCACGTATTCCCAGCGATGTGGGTAATGCATAGTTCAAGCGAGACAGGTCAGGGAATCGCCGCTCAGCGGGGGTATGGCCGCCGCGTCTCGGCGGCGCCTCGGTCCAGGCCCGGCGCTTGGCGCTTTTCGACCGTGCCCGCGACCGTCCGCGAGGCGCATGGGCACCTAAGGCTCGCGCCCTGCGGGATGAGCGCGGCTTTGAGAGAATGAGGTATGACGAGTACCGAGCCAAGGGTGTCACATTGGCAGCGGCGGCGTAGAGAGCGCATGCAAGAACGTAGTGCAGATGCGGCAAAAAAGACAGGGAATGCGCTGGAGCGCCGAAGGATCTCAGAAGGTCCTCAGCCTGAGGACATATGTCCTGCGCTACACGCACCCGTCCGGGGTCCGAAAGCGGAGTCCGAAAGCGTTTGACAGCCGCAGACCCATGCTCTATACTATGGGTGTGTCGAATGTGGGCACGAGGTCGAGGTGTAGCGCAGTTTGGTAGCGCGCTTGGTTCGGGACCAAGAGGCCCCGGGTTCAAGTCCCGGCACCTCGACCAGTTTTTCCGTCATCAGGCGCATTCACGCGTGCGAGAGTGGCGGAATGGCAGACGCATCAGACTTAGGATCTGACGGGGAGACCCGTGAGGGTTCGACTCCCTCCTCTCGCACCAGAGCCCACAATACGCGTCCGGCTGCCCGGCTGCCTTGGCCGTCTGAGCAGCTGTTTTTTTTCCGCAATACGGCGACGCCGAATCGACCGAAGTATCTGTCAGGAGGAATGGCTTCAATGCTGAAGGAATTCCGGGATTTCGCGATGAAGGGCAACGTTGTGGACATGGCTGTAGGCATCATAATCGGCGGAGCGTTCGGGAAAATCGTAAGTTCGCTGGTGAATGACGTGATCATGCCGCCCATAGGGATGCTGCTCGGCAGGGTTGACTTTTCGAACTTGTTCATCGATTTGTCGGGCGAACACTACTCCTCCCTGACCGATGCAAGGGCGGCCGGAGCGGCAACGGTTAACTACGGGCTGTTCCTGAACACAGTGATCGACTTCATCGTCGTGGCCTTCGCCATATTCCTCATGGTCAAGTGGGTCAACAAGATGAGAACGGCGGCCGAGGCTCTGGAGAAGAAGCCCGCGCCTGCGGCTCCCGCGGCCCCCACGACCCGAGAGTGCCCGTACTGCCTGTCCACAATTCCGATCAAGGCAGTCAGGTGCGCGCACTGCACTGCGGATCTTTCCAGCAAGTAGTGCCGGCCGTGCGCCGGTCACAGTCCGTGGGTGAAGCAACACGCCCCAGGTCTCTCTTCAGGGTCCCGGGGCGTGGCCAGTGACATGCTGCCCATGAGCGCTCATGAGCCTAATGGCCTAATATACGTCTGGACGCCGCATCACACATGCCTTCTTCAGAGGATAGTACCTCAACATCGCCCTTCCTACGATCCGATTGGTCCGCAGGAACCCAACGCTGCCTCGACTGTCGTCCGAGTTGTTCCTGTTGTCGCCCATCACGAACACATAGCCCTCTGGCACTGTGACCCGACCGTAGTCGCTCCAAGGCGATGCAGCCACGTATGGCTCGTGCAAGTCCTTCCCGTTCAGGTAGACGCGGCCGTCCGATATCTCGATAGTGTCGCCCCCCACACCTATGATGCGCTTGATGTACGGACGCATAGAACCGCTGAAGTCGACCAGCTCGCGCATGGCTTCCACCGCGCGGTCCCATCCTTCCATGTCAGGCCGCCAGGGGTTCTTCAGAACGATAATCTCGCCGCGAGCAGGAGCGCGGAACCTGTAGCTCACCTTCTCCACGATAATCCGTTCGCGGTTGTGCAGCGTAGGCTCCATAGACGCTCCTTCCACTACAAACGACCTGCCCACGAAGGTCATGATCACCATCGCAAGCAGTATCGCCAGTGCTATGGACTGTACATACTCCATGGTTTCACGAACCGCAGCCTTTCTTCGCCGCATGGCCTCGGCAAGCCGGATGGCTTCGCTTTCAGAATCGGCGACTTCTTCGCCCGACTCGGAAGCCAACGCGGAATCACCCAAAGCCTCCACGTCTTGCTCGTCCGTGCGTTCAGTCTCCTCGGACGTGCGTTCAGTCTCCTCGGACGTGTCCGTGATCGTCTCCTCGACCACGTCCTCGATTTTCAAGTCCTCATTCATATGATACGCGCCCACCTTATCTGAGCCTGGACGTCAACAGCCTCTGGTAATCTCAACGATAATGACGCCCGTGCTGTTCCCGCGCCGTGCACGGCACGGCTCCGACTCGATAATACCCCCTAATGCGCTCTCTGGCAAGCTCATGCCGAAGGGATGGCGGCACCGATTCCTCGCATCATGGTACGTCTCGCTTCTCGGACGAGTACCATGATGCGCACGATGCAATCCAGAGAAAGGAGGCCCGTGGGAATGGACAGCCGATTGGCACTGAAACTAGCATTGGCGGCGGCAGGTCTGGCCGTGTCTTTCTGGGTTGCCCAGGTCAACTACTTGCTCTTCCATACTGCTGTCGAGAACTTCTCCGTGATCGTGGCCGCGCTCACGTGTGTACTGGCAATGGCGTCTTCTCGATACGCCGCCAGCGACCTGCTGCTCTTCATCGGGCAGGCGCATGCAGCCGTTGCGATCATGGATTTTCTGCACATCATGGCCTACAAGGGAATGTGCGTCCTGCCATTGCCGTCTCCCGATACTGCCACACAGCTGTGGGTCGCCGGCAGATACCTCTGGGCATCGATGTTCCTGCTAGCGCCGGTGTTTGTGAGACGAAGGCTCCCCAGAAACGCGGTCTTGGCAGCATACATGGCCGCCACGGTCGCGCTTGCATGGGCGATCCTGCATGCGGGCGTGTTTCCGCCATGCTTCGTCGAGGGGTTGGGGCTTACTCCGTTCAAGATCATCAGCGAGTACATGGTCATCGCCTCCGCAGTCGCCGGATCGCTGCTCCTGCAGAGACGGAGGGATCAGATTGACGCTGCGCTCTACAAGGTGCTGATGGCCGCGGCGGCGGCAACAGTCGTGTCAGAGTTCTGCTTCACTATGTATTACGACGTCTATGGAAGCGCGAATTTCCTGGGGCACATCTTCAAGGTCATGGCCTACTGCTTCTTGCTTCAGGGCGTGGTCCTTCGCGGACTTCACACTCCATACGACTCCATCTTCGCCGAGCTGCAGCGGAGCGCCGTCCGGGATTCGCTCACAGGCCTATACAACAGGTACGGCTTCGTGCAGGCAGTACAGCGCGAAATGGCTGCGGCTGCCAACAACCCCGGAGGCTCGGTGGGAGCACTCATGGCGGATCTCGACAAGTTCAAGCGGGTAAACGACGCCTTTGGCCATCTGGCCGGCGACTCGGTCCTTCGCCAATTCGCGCGCATCCTCACCGCCTCGGTTGGCCCTGACGATACTGTGGCGCGTCTTGGTGGAGACGAGTTCGTCGTTCTGCTTCCAGGGGCGGATGCAAACGAAGCGTTGGCCGTGGCAGACACCGTGAAACGGCAGACGCGCGCGTGGACTCAAGGATCTCGGATCGCGGCAGGACTGGACGTGAGCATAGGAATGGCAGTGTGGACGCCCGACACAGAAGGCGGCATCGACGCCCTGCTTCGGGCCGCCGATGAGGCCATGTATCAGGAAAAGGAGTTGAAACGGGCAAGCACTGCAGTCACGAGCCCTGGACCTAGTTAGGGTTCCAGGCTCGTGACCGCCGGGATTCTATCCGATATCGGATCACGGAGGCGCGTTCGCAACAGGCTTACATCCCAGCTCGATTCAGCGCTTCCCGTATGGCCGGGATAGCTGCTTCTGCCGCTCGGAAGCCCTCGGTGATCAGCTCCGTTGCACGCCAGAATTCCGCGCCGAATACTTCGCCGACCTGCGGCCTGACGACTACCGTTGCCATGTGAGCAACGGGCGCGGCCACCAGGCGGCCCATGATGTCAAACGAGTTGATCAGCGTGGAGACTATCGAAGGGACCTTTCCCAACTGCTCCGACGATGGCCTGAGCACCGGCATCACGTCAACGGCGATCGAGACATCGACCTTCAGCGCGGCAAGGTAGTTGGCGGGTATTGGGTTGAGAATTCCTCCGTCCACTAGAGCGCGTCCTCCGTACATCATCGGTTGAAACACGCCTGGAATCGAAGACGATGCCCGAATCCCCTCGTGGACAGGACCGTCTTCGATCACGACTTCCTCGCCGGTGAGAATGTCCGCGGCAGTGCAGGCAAAAGGAAACCGGAGTTGCTCGAAGGTCTTCCCCTTCGTCAACTCCTCGAGCAGTCCTTCAATTCTAGCGCCGCTGATGAGTCCGCCGCGGTTCGGCACGGCCAAGTCAACGTGGCGAAAAACCTCGCGTCGGTCGATTGCGAGCCCCATCTCGAGCAGCTCATACGAATCCATGCCGGCAGCGTAGCATCCCCCGATCACAGCGCCCATGCTGCATCCCACGATGATGTCGATTGGGATGCGCGAACGAAACAGGACCTCGAGCACCCCTATGTGGGCCAGACCCCGCGCGGCCCCACTTCCCAGAGCCAAGCCCACAGTGGGACGGTTCACCCCATCCATTCTGGCGCGCAGACGTCTGCCAGTGGCGGGAAGCTTGGTCCGGAGCACCTCCATAGACGTTGCAACCGTATTCGGCGCTGCACTGACCAACTCCACTAGAACACACCTCCGTTGCACAGCGGACGTCGACACATCGCAATCGGCACCACATCAAAACATCCCCGAAACCTCAGTTTCGGGGATCTCGCGCAATATTACTGGTCGGAGCGGGGAGACTTGAACTCCCGACCTCTTGCACCCCAAGCAAGCGCGCTAGCCAAACTGCGCCACGCCCCGACCCTTTCACAATCGCTATTATAGCAGACATCAGCAGGCCATTCAACCCTGACTTTGCCCTATGACTTTGCCCTAAGGTGGAACCGAAGCCGATTCTCACAGACGCTCTGGAAGGCCGCACAATCGGTTTCCTGAGCTTGCCCCCGCTTTCGTGCTTCCTGAAGCCGCAGCCACTCCATAGATGTGATCGCGCCGTTGACCCGGCTGCGTATGGTACAAACTGGGATGCTCGCTCTTTGACGAAAATTCCGCGGGTAGCGGCCAAATGTGAGCATGGGTGCATCAATTAGTGAGCATGCGCCGGCCAATTCCAGGGAACGTACTGGCTCTCGCAGCCATTGGACAGCCGCCTGATAACAGTCCATGGGAATTCGCCGCCCAGAGGCGCGCAGGGCGGCAGAAACATGGGCCAAAACGGCGAAAACATGGGGACATCTGGGCCGGATGCTCACTTGTTGCAGTGCTCGCGTCAGAATGTGAGCACATGCCTGGATTTTCCGTCAAGTATTGACGTACCCACTTGTTGCCATGTGCCTGGGCATGCAATCACCCGCTTTTCTGCCCCTACCTCCCGCAACGCCGCGCTGCGCTGATGCCTGCCTCTCGGCCCGCATCGTGTAGCTGGGGCTTTCGCATGGGAGGAAGCGGCGCCGCAGCACAGTCCGAGACGGGTCGCGCATCGGCATACCCGCGCTGAACAGGGCTTTGTCCAACTTGTCACGAGACTCGCAGGTCTGGCAGGTCTCCCGGGTCTCGCAGGTCTCCCGGGTCTCGCAGGTCTCCACGGAAGGCCTTTCGCGGAAGGCCCACCAATCGCCTGAGTCTCGGCAGATCCGGAGTTCGCCTCGCGCTACGGCCGCCGATAGAAGCCGGGAAGCTGCATGACTCGCGGACTATAGAGACACGATCGTCCCTGCGTGACAGCGGATGACCCGTCCATCGCGAGTCTGCACAAGCGGCGACTCCTCAGCCTCGCACCGGCTCGTTCGCCGTTCGCACCTGGGAGCGAAGGCGCAACCAGCGCCCACCGAGGTGAGATCGGGCACTTCTCCCGATATCGCGTGCAGCGGCTGCCTGCTGCCCAGGCGCGGCATGGAGAGCAAGAGCCCGCGGGTGTACGGATGAAGGGGATCCTCCATGATCGCATCGGCCGGCCCGCACTCTACAATCTGCCCTGCGTACATCACCGCTATGTTGTCGCAGAAATCGCCCGCAAGCGCAAGGTCGTGGGTGACTATGACTATGGCAGTGCCCATGTCATGGTTGATCTCTTCCATCAAGTCGAGCACTTGCGCTTGTATGGTCACATCCAGCGCCGTGGTGGGCTCGTCTGCCAGCAGCAAGCGCGGCTTGCACGCAAGAGCGATGGCGATCATGATCCTCTGCTGCATACCCCCGCTAAACTGGTGCGGATACTCGAGGTGACGGTGCTCCGGCGATGCGATGCCCACCCGTCTCATCAACTCGATCACGTAGTCGCGCTCTTCCTCGCGGTCGCGCCTTCCCTGCCACAGGCGCGACCGCAGGCAATCGCGTCGGGCTTCCGGCCTGCCTGCGCCGGACGGCGTCATGCCATGTACGCGCAGCGACTCGACGATCTGATCGCCCACCCGGTGCGCTGGGTTCAGGGTGGTCATTGGGTCCTGAAACACCATGGCTATCCTCTTGCCTCGCACATCGCGCATCTGGGCCGGCGATAGCTCAAGCAGATCGACCCCATCCAGCCGCACGTTGCCTTCCACAATGCGCCCCGGTCGAGGCACCAATCGCATTATCGACAGCATGAGCGCGCTCTTCCCGCATCCCGATTCGCCCACTACGCCAAGTACCTCTCGGGGCGCCACGGTCAGACTAACGTCTCTCACGGCTCGCACATTCCCGCGGGCTGAAGGATAAACAGTGTGCAAATTGCGCACGTCAAGCAACATGCCGGCTCCCGCGGCCGCGCCGGCGTCTACGCCACTAGCTACCTCATGCATCATCACAGATCCCATTGCCGATACTATCCCTCCATCATCTTGGGGTCCAACACATCGCGCAATCCCTCTCCGAGCAGGTTCATCCCCAGCACCAACAGCGCCAGCGCAAGCCCTGGAAAGGTTGCCACCCACGGTGAGGTAAGCATGTAGCGCCGTCCATCGTTTATCATGGAGCCCCACGCGGGCATCCGAGGCGGAATGCCAAGTCCCAGGAAGCTCAGGGAAGACTCCATAACGATCATGTTCCCCATGCGCAATGTGCCCAGAACCAGCATGGAGTTGACGATGTTGGGAAGTATCTCGCACGTGAGAATCACGCCATCGGACCTGCCCAGCACGCGCGCAGCCTCCACGTACTCCCGATTCTTCTCCGACATGACCAGAGCCCGCGCCAGCCTGTAGAACTCTACCCATCCTTTGAAACTGAGGGCCCACACCAGATTCCAAAAGCCGGGGCCCATGACCGACATCGCTCCTATCACGAATATCAGGTACGGAAACGCCAGCAGCAACTCGGTGAATCGGGCGAGCGCTCGGTCCAGCACGCCTCCATAGTAGCCCGCAACCATGCCCAGTCCCACGCCAACGAAAGCCGAGATGCACACTGTGGCCAGGCCCACCAGAATCGACACTCTGGCTCCGTGCATTATCCTCGACAGAATATCCCGGCCCAGCTGGTCAGTGCCGAGTAGGTTGCCTGTTCTCAGCCCGGGCGGAACCAACCGTCTTACCAGGTCCACAGCGCCGGGAGAGTATGGGGCCAATACCGGGGCAGCCACGGCGACCACCACATAGGCCAAGACTATGATCAGGCCGAGCCGTCCTCCCCTGTGCGACATCAGTCTGGGCCAGAAGCCTGCCCTCGCCCCGCTTGAGCCTGACATGTCGGCGGAGCGCGCAAGAGCGCCCTGATACAGTTCGTCAGTGTGCAGCGAAGCCTGCCCCATGGGTCTCACCTCCACAGCGGTCCTGGTCACTCAAGGGCCATCTTGGGATCCAACACCGTATATAGTAGGTCGGTAATGAGGTTCACCCCCACGAAGGTAAGCGCGTACACCATCACCGCCGCCTGCACCACCGGGTAGTCTCGAGCGAATATCGCATCCACGACCACCCTTCCTAGGCCGGGCCACCCGAATATGGTCTCCACAATCATGTTCCCACCCAGAAGCGAACCGAACTGCAGCCCTACCAGCGTCACTGTGGGAATCATCGCGTTGCGCAGAGCGTGGCGCGTGGTCACTGCCGGCTCGGGCACTCCCTTAGCCCTCGCAAACAGAACATAGTCCGACCCCAACACGTCGAGCATGCTTGAGCGGGTAACTCTGGCCACTACGGCCGCAACACCCAACCCCAGCGCGGCAGCGGGAAGGCAGAGATGGCGAAGAGCGTTGCCCAACGCCGTCATATCCCCTGTGAGCAATGCGTCCAGTGTGAGGAGACCGGTAATGTGCCGGGGCTCCATACCGTAGGCGATGCGCCCAGATGTGGGCAGCCATCCGAAAGTCATGGAGAACACGAGGATACCTACTATGCCGAGCCAGAATGCGGGAAGAGATACACCGATGAAAGACACGGCCGTACTCACCCTGTCGAACGCGGTGTTGTGCTTGAGCGCCGACACCACTCCCACGGGGATCCCCAGAGCCAGGGCGAACAGCATGGCGCACATGGCAAGTTCGATCGTTGCGGGCAGCGCCTCGCGTATCATCTGTGCCACCGGGCGCGACCGTACTATTGAATAGCCCAGGTCTCCCCGGAGAAGCGCCTTAAGGTAGACCACCAGCTGACGGTGGATCGGCTGATCCAACCCCAGCCCAGTGCGGAGGGCGGCCATCTCCTCCTCTGAGGAGCTGGCCCCCTCCCCCATCATGATGTCCACAGGGTCGCCTGGTATCGCTCGCATCAGCACAAAAGCCGCCAGGGCCACAGCCAGCGCCAACGGAATCGTGGCCACTACGCGCTCGATCACCTTGACCTGCACGCGGCCCAGGCGTATCATCTAGCACCATACCCTGCTTCAGCCAGAAGCGCCCGCGCCTTCTGCGGATCGTAACCGTACGGCTCCAGATCCGGGTTGTGCCCGAACCCGCTGGGCAGGAAGGCTGTTGCTAGCCTCGAGGCGCCTCCAGCGTATATAGTGTTGAGAATGGTGTCCCAGTCGATTGCATGGTTCATGGCCTTGCGCACCCGGGCATCGCCAAATGGCGGCCGCGCGCAGTTCATCTCGACGCAATACACCCTAGTCCCTTCAGCCGACTTCACTTGCAGGTTGCGGTCGCGCAAGAGGTTGGCCGCCAGATGGGCCGGAACGGTCTGGATGATACTCACCTCACCCGTTTTCAGCGCGGCAACCCGCACGGTGGGATCGGGCATCATGCGGAATATGGCCCTCTTCACGCGAGCGGGACCGACCGGTTGCAGATCGGGCGAACCCCCGTAGTAGTCGCCGAATCTCTCCATCACTATCTTGTCGTCTAGACGACCTTCGACGAACTTGAACGGACCGCAGCCTACGGGTTTGCGGGCGAACGCATCGTCGCCCACGCTCAACAGGTAGCCTTTGGGCACTATCTGCACATGCACCAGCGCCTGCAGCAAAACGGAGAAAGGCGATGACAGTCTGAACCTCACTGCGTGGCTGTCGATCTTCTCCACAGCGACCAGAGTGCCAAGCAGTCCCTTGCGCGGCGAGGTCCTGCCTCCCATGGCTCCATCGCGGATGACCCGGTCGAAGCTGAAAACCACATCGTCCGCAGTGAGCGCGTCCCCATTGTGGAACTTGATGCCACGGCGGATCTTGAGCACGTACTCAGTGTCGGACAGCGCGGTCCACGACTCTGCTATCTCCGGAACGACCCTGCCGTCTGGGGTGCGCGTAACAAGGCCATCGAACATGTTCCTGATCACGGTCTCAGTCAGGCGGTCGCGGTAGGCCGCGGGATCCAGCGTCAATATGCTGTCGCCCGCCATCCCCACCACGATAGTGTCGCCGCGCTTCAGCCCCACATCGTGCAAGTTGATCCTGGAGTCCATCGATGGGCGCCAGTCGAGCACATCGGCTCGGGCCGCCTCGGTCTCAAGCAGAGCGTAGCCAAAGATCCACGGCGCATCTTCCCAGAGAATGTCCTGCGCCTCGAAGTAGACGCGTTGTCGCGCCTCGGCCTCGGCGCTGCTCATACCGAGCGCCGCGTCGAGCGCCGCGTCGAAACGCGGGTTGCTGTAGAAGGAGTAGTTGCCGCGATCACCCGTCTTGAGCTTGGGTACCGCCAGATCGAACGGGTCGAAGTAAGCGCTGCCCCAGTCCGTAAGGTACATCTGCCTTTCCCCAGCCAGAATGCGCTCCTTGAGCGCGCTCCACTCCCATACCCGCACTTCCGCCGACACGCCAACGGCGCGGAGATACTCGGAGATCGCCTGGGCTTCATCTGAGCGGTCGGCGGTTGTATCCACAATCACTGAGAGGATCTTCCTCGCGCCGCTCGCCGACACAGGCAGAGAGGTCGCCGCACACGCAAGCAATAGACCTATCGAAATGGCCATTATCCAACGGTGCTTCATAGATATGATCACCCTCCGTCCATACTGGATTTCCAGATAGACGTGCGATTAGCTGATGGGGAACGCAAGATAAGCAAGTGGAGAGCAAGCTGCAGATGAAGAGACAAAGGCACAATGGGCCGAAACAAAAAGTGCCCAGGGACACACCCGGGCACGGATGAGCGTCCCTTCATTTCGCTTGCGAGGTTAGCTGACGGGCTCGGGCCGAAGGTGATAGCCCTACCTGCACTTCGCAGGATTCGCCCCATCCACTGGGATTTGGGTCCCCCGCTCTTCCACCAGGGAAGATTCAGCGGATGCGCGCCGGGAGGCGCACATCGTTCACGCACGTATTCAACTGTCGCTACCCTGAATGCTATCATCCAGAACAGGCGATGTCAACCATCCTGCTACCCCGTCCGACTACCCCGCGAATTCCAACCCCGGCGCCGCAATGCTATAATATACCCATGGAGGTGATGGGCTTGACGCCAAGAGACCCTCGTACACCACTGGTTTCCGCAGTGGATGTCACCAAACACTTCATAATGACCGAGTCATTCCTCGCGCGCCGACTGGGCGGCGCAGCCACTAGGCGCACTCGGGCCGTGGACGGAGTCACGCTCGACATATTTCGCGGTCAGACCGTCGGCCTCGTCGGCGAATCAGGCTGCGGCAAGAGCACGTTCGGCCGCACTCTGGTGGGGCTGACCGAGCCCACGTCCGGGCAAGTCTTCTACGAAGGATCCGCGGTATGGGGCCGTGACCGCCTCGGCCGCGGCGAGCTAAAGGACAAGGCCCAGATCATCTTTCAGAACCCATACAGCTCGCTCAACCCCAGATATACAGTTCGCCGCATCGTCGGAACAGCTCTGGCCGCGCGCGGGGTCAAGCCCGCCGACGGCGAACGCGAGACGCAATCCTTGGTTAGGCGGGTCGGCCTGGCCCCGGACCATCTTGATCGATACCCACACCAGCTCAGCGGCGGGCAGCGCCAGCGTGTGGGCATCGCGCGCGCCCTGGCCATGCGCCCGCAGTTCATAGTGGCGGACGAGCCTCTGTCCTCGCTGGACGTGTCGGTGCAAGCCCAGATAATCGGGCTGCTGCAGGACCTCCAGAGGGAATACGGACTCTCCTACTTGCTCATCTCGCACGATCTGCGGGTAGTGTACTATATGAGCGACACTGTGGCCGTCATGTATCGCGGGCAGATCGTGGAATCGGCCCCTGCCGAAGAGCTTTTCGCGCGACCGTCTCACCCGTATACCCAGCAACTGTTGTCAGCCATCCCCGGCAGCGGTCACCGGCTCAGCAGACGTAGCTCACGGCAGACTCGCGCTTTGGGTCCTAACGGCGCCGGCGCCCGGGCGTCGGCCAGCGGCGAGGAGCATGAGCAACGGCGCGGCTGTGGTTTCGCCCACCGCTGCCCGAATGCGGCTCGCATGTGCGCGACGGAGTATCCCGTTCTGGCCCCATTGTCGAAGTACTCAGACCCATGCCCGGGCGTGGCCGTGGGCGTGGGCCCTAGCGCCGACCCGGACTCCACCTCCCCACACTTAGTAAGATGTCATAGAGAGTGCGGATCACAGTGAGGCGCATTGCAGCGTCCGGCGATCACAGCCCAGGTGATGCCGAAGCCCTGGAAGTCCTGCTCAAGATGGTTCATATCCGCGATAGCCTCACCCCAAAACCCGGTTCAGCTCAGATGGACGCTGTACGTGGATCCCGACACTTGGCTGATCAGGCGCGCCGAAGTCGTCGAGGGCGCGGTTGGCGCGACAGTCTCAGTGCAACTGGACTTCAATGAATAAGCGTAGCCGTGGTCACGGTCTACGCTTGTCGCTTGTCGCTTGTCGCTTGTCGCCCCGGCAATCGAGCTACGCCGACCAGATGTCCGCCTGGCTACATAACCGAGTCTTTCAGTTCCTTGCCTGGCCTGAACACCGGCACTCTGCGCGCTGGAATGCGTATTTCCTCCATGGTCTTCGGGTTGCGGCCAACGCGGGCTTCTCTCTGCTTCACCTCGAAGCTGCCGAACCCAACGAGCTGCACCTTGTCACCCGTCTTGAGCTGCTCTTTTATGGTGTCGAAGACTGCGTCGACCGCCCGGGCGCTGTCTTTCTTGGTCATCCCGGCCTTGGCGGCTACCGAATCAACCAGGTCGGACTTGGTCATGCCCTCCGCCCCCTTCCACCAGTATGTTTTCCAGCCCCGCGCGCCATTATTACTTCAGGCGCAGCGAGTCGGGGGCCCGGCTACAGAATGATACAGATCAGCCCGCCGCTTCCCTCATTCACGATCTTCTGCAGCGTTTCCTGGAGTTTCTCCTGGGCGTTGGTGGGCATGTGAGCCAGTTTTGCCTCTATGCCCTCCCTGATCAGGTCCTGCATGGACGTTCCCAGGAACTCCGTCTGCCAGATCTTGCTAGGGTCTTCCGCAAACTCCTCCGCAATGCGCCGCGCAAACTCCTCGCTCTGCTTCTCCGTTCCCACAAGCGGCGTGACTTCCGTCTTGATGTCGGCACGGATCATGTGAATCGATGGGGCCATGGCCTTCAGCCTCACGCCGCACCTGCTGCCCTGCCTGATGATGTCCGGCTCTTCGAAGGCGATCTCGTCCAGGAACGGCATCACGATGCCGTAGCCCTTCGAACGCACCTGATCGAGAGCGGTAGCTACCTTGTCGTACTCGCGCTTGGCGTGAGCGAGGCTACGCATCATCCTCATCACATCGGAATCGCCTGCAACCTCCGCCCCGATCACCTCCGAGATGACCGTGTAGAACAGCGCCCTCGGGGCAGTCAGCTCGATTGAGACGCGCCCGGTTCCCAGATCGAGCAGGGCCACCACGGCAGACTGGGCGTTAGGCGACAACCCGAGCATCTGGACCGCGCCCTGCACGTCTCGGACTCTGTCCACAGACTCCACCGCCTGTCGGACACTGGCGATGAACCCGGCGCGCACCGGGTGCGTCTCATCCAGTTCCGCAACCCAGTCAGGCAAGCGTACCGATATTTCGCGCACTGGGAACTCGCTCAACACGCCGTCGAGAACGCCCATGATATCCTCACTCGACATGCGCAGGCAGTCCACTGGGATGACGGGCACATCGTACGCGGCCGCCAGGGTCTCACCCAGACCGCGGGTGTCGTCAGAGGCGGGGTGCATCGAGTTGAGCACCACGATGAACGGCTTGCCCAGTTCCTTCAGTTCGCTGATGACTCGGCGCTCTGCGTCTACGTAGTCTTCCCTCTTGATCTCCGTGATCGACCCGTCTGTCGTGACCACCAGCCCTATGGTGGAGTGCTCCTGTATGACCTTCTCCGTTCCGATTTCGGCCGCTTCTTGAAACGATACTTCCTCGTCAAACCAGGGCGTTCGCACCATACGCGGGAAGTTAGCCTCCTCGTATCCCAGGGCGCCCGGCACGGTGTACCCAACGCAGTCAACCATTCGCACCGCTGCTCGGGTCTTCTCGGCCAGTGTGATCTCGACCGCCTCGCCCGGCACGAACTTGGGCTCGGTAGTCATGATGGTCTTGCCGGCGCCGCTTTGAGGCAGCTCGTCACGGGTTCGCTCCTTCTCGTAGGCATCCTTCATGTTGGGCAGGACGATCAGGTCCATGAACCTTGAGATGAACGTGGACTTGCCCGTCCTGACCGGGCCGACGACGCCTATGTAGACATCTCCTCCCGTGCGCTCCGCAATGTGCCGGAAGATATCGAATTTCTCCATACGCGTGCCCTCCCTCGCATCGTGTCCGGGTGGAGGCGGTGCCACACCCGCAAGACCATGCGCGGGTTGTACCTGCTCCATGACGCTATATGTATATTAGGCGGTGGGGGGATTATGCAGAAGTCAGACCAGGCGGGGCAAAAGACCTGCCATCGCCAGCAAGTCCAGCTCGTTGTGGTCGATGATGGGCAAGACCAGGCTCGGATCGCCCGTCCTGACATACTCGACGTACACCTCGGGGATGAGTCGTCCGGGGATGTCGTCTTCCCTGGGACAATCGAGCACCATGCTCTGAATGGTGGCGAGCTTGCAGTCGGGCAGGGCGTCATAGAAGCGGCGCCTAGCGGGCCATCGCAAGTCGACCACCATGGCGTCGAGCTCGTCCGTCCACCCATGGTAGGCCATGCGGCGCGAGATGAACGGCAGGTCGAACGACTTGCCGTTGTAGGTTACAACCGCCCGCGCCCGGGCAAGCCGCGCGCGCGCTTCTTCGAGCACGGCCGCTTCTTCGTCATAGTCGCGCGCGAAGGCCTGCACTAGGCGGAAGCCAGGCTCCGACTGGGGCAGCAGCATGCCCACCATGAACAGCGGGCACGTGGATGCCAGGCCAGTGGTCTCGATGTCGACGAACGCAACATCGTCCGGACCGCATAGGCTCAGCAGCTCGATATCGCGCACTCCGAGGCGCGCGAGAGTGTGACCATCGGCGCGGTCCAACGCCTCGACTGCCGGACGCGCCAAGTCGGCCCAGCGTGGATGCTCCAGAAGGTCGTACAGGGTGTTGTAGCCCTCTGCCCGCAGGCGGGCCTCGGTAACCGGGCCGATACCGTACACCAACTGCAGGTTCTGCGCTATGCAGCACGCGGCGGACCGCTCGGCGGTCCAAACGCATCCGAGATCGACAGTAACCGGCCTCTCTATCACGATGCACTCGCCGAAGGCGTTTTCCACGGGCGCCCCGCGAGGGAAATCGGGGACGGGCAAGCCATCTCAACCTCCGTTCAGCCAGGGCCGATTCCGACTACAGCTGCAGCGTATAGCGGACTCTGTAGAGAACCTCTGTGCGCCCCACCGGCGCCGGCAGGCTGAAGCGCGCCAGCCCTGACGGACTGCGCGCGGCTGTAACCGGAGCGCTCTGGAGGACGGCCCACTCACCTGGGAACTCCTCCAGAATAACCACATCGGCCTGGTCCGACCCGGAGTTGGTTATGCGTATCTGGTAGGCCTCCTCCCACGAGCTGGTTCCGATCTTCTTCTGGTCAGTGCGGGCCTTCTCCACGCGCAAGAAAGGCGCTCTGCCCAGACGCACCATGACAGAACCGGAAGCGCCGATCGGCGCCACATTATCCTCGCCGAGCAGGTAGGCAGCACCGTCTTCAGAACGCGCGTACACGGTCGCACATCCGCCGGGCAACGGCGGCTCCAGCTCAGGCCCTGACACGGTCATCTCCAGCGCCAGAACGACGTGGGGCTCTTCCTTACGATAGACGGCTGGGTCCGGCTGGGTGATCCCTATTCGATCGACAAGGTACACCATGCGGGCCGGCACTTTGTCCGCCTTCACGGCCTGCAAGTAGAAGTCAGCGCCGTGCGGCATCTCGTCCGGGCAGGCCACGCCGACTGACGTAACGCCCAAAGCGGCCGCGCCGCGCACACCGGACTGGCCGTCAACGACATTCGAATACCCTGCGACCAGCGTCATGCTTCGAGGAGACAACGGGGACCCGGTCTGGTTGCTCACACAGTACCATCCAAAGACGGCGGCCTCATCCCGGCGCCCGTCCAGGACTATGGTGTACGACGCGCTCCAGGTGAGACCGGAGAATGCATACGTCAGCCTCAGCGACGCCGGGCCGGGTGACTGGGGAACCACTGTGAACACCAGGCATCGCGCGGACGGGTCGAAAAACTTGGACTTCACTTCAACGCGGCCGTCTACAGCCGCAAGCTCTGCATTCTGGGCGTTCACCGATTCCGGCAGTGGGCCGACCACCAGGCGGTTGGGCCCGGCCTCAAGATCCGCCTCGATCACGCGCGTGCCCACAGCAGACCCGGATTGGTACACCACGAGAATGTCGGACACGGCGGGAACACCAGGCTCAGCCGATGCGCTGGATCCCCCCGGCGCAGCCATGGCCAAGAGCGCCAGGGCAACCAGCACGAACAGCCCCGCTCGGCGCATACGCGCACCAGGGCTTGAGGCTCTCCCGAGTGTTCCAATCCACATCTGGCTGTCAACCTCCGATGTTGCTCTAAAGATGAAGATTCAACTCCGACCCCCGAGTTTCCTCTGCAGGTCCTGCGCGAATCTGAGCATGGCAAATTCCACCTGGTGACGAGTGAGACCTCCCTGCAGATAGACATCGTACGGAGGGCGTAACGGGGCATCGGCCGACAGCTCTATCGACGCGCCCTGCACGAATGTGCCCGCCGCCATTATGACTTCGTCGGCGTAGCCTGGCATCGGCGCGGCCACAGGGGCGACGCCGGCGTCTACGGGCGATGTGGACTGTACCGCCCGGCAGAAAGCATGAACGGCCTCCGGCGAGCCCAACCTGACAGCGAGCACTATATCGTGCCTGCCTTCGCCGGGCTGCGGCGACACCTCGAAGCCGAGGCTCGAAAGGAACGCCGATGCGAACTGCGAGCCCGCCACCGCCTCTCCTGTAACGAGGGGCGCCATGAAAAGCCCCTGGGCCAGAAGACGCGTAAACCCCAGAGTGGGGCCTGCGTGCGAGCCCAGTCCGGGCGCGGTAAGCCGCTCCGCCGCCATCTCCACCAGGTCGGCTCGGCCCACCACGTAACCGCCGCACGGAGCGATCCCGCCGCCGGGGTTCTTGATCAGCGACCCGGCCGCCACATCCGCGCCCGCCCGAGTGGGTTCGCCGGTTTCGGTGAACTCGCCGTAGCAGTTGTCCACGAACACCACGGCCTCGGGATTGGCGGCCTTCACGCAATGGGATATTATTCCTATGTCGGCGCATGACAGGGCCCTGCGCCATGAGTAGCCGCGCGAACGCTGAATCAGCACCATCCGAGCGCCCTCGGCTGCCCGGGATATGGCTTCGTAGTCGGGCTCCCCGGATTCGTCCGGCGCCACCTCCAGGTAGTCCACGCCGTAGTCAGCGAGGGAACCGCGCACCTTGCGGTCGCGGCCGATCATGGTGACCATGGTGTCGTAAGGCGCCCCGTACGCCGACACGAGAAGGTCGCCCGGGCGCAGCACGCCAAAGACCACCGCCGCCAAGGCGTGCGTTCCCGATACCATCTGTATCCGCACCAGAGCAGCCTCAACCGCGAAGATGTCGGCGAATGCTCTCTCCAGGCGCTCCCGGCCAGTGTCGTCATACCCGTAACCGTTTGTTCCGCCGAAGTGATAGTCGCCCAGCCCGGCTCTGCCCAGCGCCGCCAGCACTCGCGCAGTGTTGACCCGAGCGATCTCATCGGTTGCGGCGAGTTCGGCCGCTATGCCCGCCCGCACCTGCCGCGCCGTGTCCAGCCATTCGCGCTCCAGCCCGAGCCGGAGCGCGATTTCACCGTCGTTCATGTCGTCCAAGCGTAATGTCCACCTCTTCCATCCAGTCAGCAAGCCTCAGCATGATCTCTTCGGCCACATCCGAGGGCCCCGAGAACTCCTCCATGTCCAGCCAGGTGATGTCGTGGTGCTTTCGGAACCACGTCATCTGCCGTTTGGCGTATTTGCGCGTCTCGAGCTTCACAGCGTCGACCGCCTGTTCCAGCGTCTCCCGGCCCGCGAGGTATAGAGCGAACTCCTTGTACCCTATGGCCTGCATGGCAGTGGCCTCAGGATTGTAGCCCATCCGGAGCAGCCCGCCTACCTCGCGGGCCAGCCCATCGGCGACCATCTGGTCTACGCGCATGTCAATCCGCCGGTTGAGCGCATCGCGCGGCATGGTCAGCCCAAAAAGCCTGGCATCATAGGCGAGCGCGGGCACATGCTTCCTCTGCAGCCGAGTGATGGGGCAACCGGTCACCTCGTGCACCTCGAGGGCGCGCACGATCCTCCTTAGGTCGTTGGGATGAATGCGCCTGGCGGCCTCAGGGTCGGCCAGCGCCAGCCTGGCATGGAGCACGGCCGCTCCCTCCGGCCCCGCCGCCTCTGCCTCGCGCTGGAGCCTGGCTCGCACCTCGGGGTTTCGGCCTTCGTCCGGGAATAGGAACCCCCTCACCACAGCGTCCACATACAGACCTGTGCCGCCCACCATGATGGGCAGGCCGCCCCGATAGGCGATGTCCGCTATGGCTGCCGCGGCCAGCTCCTGGTAACGCGCTACGTTCCACACCTCGTCCGGATCGGCGACGTCTATGAGATGATGTGGGACGTCAGCCTGTTCGCTTCGGGTCGGCTTGGCGGTGCCGATGTCCATTCCGCGGTAGACTTGCATGGAGTCGGCGGAGACGATCTCCCCACCGAGCCTGCGCCCAAGCTCCATCCCCACTGCCGACTTGCCTGAAGCCGTCGGGCCCACAATTGCCAGCACCGGAAGGCGCCCCAGTTCCGTCATGGCCGATTGGCCCCGCAGTCGACATCTATGATACCGTATTCGATCCGGCTCCCCCAGTCCATCAACGATAATCAACGCCGACCAAAGCTCCTTTCCAGTGACTCCTTGGACACAGTGACTATCACAGGCCGTCCGTGCGGGCATCTCATGGGATCCTCACACTGCAACAGGCCCTCTACCAGCGACTCCATCTCCTCGCGGCGCAGCGCGGCGCCGGCCTTCACCGCGGCATGACACGCAAGCGATACGGCGACATGGTCGGCCAACGACTCAGGATCAGCCTCCGCAGGCGCCGCCGCAATTCCCTCCACCGCCGCGCCCAGGGCTTCTCGTGGCAGCATGGCCGCCGCCGCGAACGGAACACCGCGAACCAGAACAGAGGCCGCGCCGAATACGTCTACCTCAAAGCCCATCCGGGCCAAGGTCGACTGATGGCGCGTCACTAGATCAGTGTCGGCAGCCCCCAGCTCCACCAGCTCCGGCGAGAGCAACAGCTGAGTGCAACCGCCGGACGATGCCGAGGCCGATGCGAGCCGCCGCCTGTACGCCTCCACCAGCACCCTTTCGTGCGCCACGTGTTGGTCGATGATGAGCAGACCGGAATCGCTCTCGGCCAGTATGTAGGTTCCGGCGAGTTGGCCGATTACGGCGATGGGCCCGGCCGGGCCGGCGATCGCGCCGCGCGGGCCGCTCAGGTCGCTGTGGCTGTAGCTATGGCCAGGTCCGTAATCCGAGCCGCGGTCAGACGCCGCGCTCGGCCACAACCGCGCGCCTTCGCCGCCTGGCCCGCTGCCTGGCCCGCTGCCCAGCCCGCGGCCTGGCCCGCCGCCTGGCCCGCTGCTCGATCCGCTGCCAAACCCACCGATGTCGACAGCCTCGGCGACCCCGCCTCGCAGATCGCGGCCGATATCCGGCACGGCCTCCATCGACCGTAGAGCGGCGGATACTGCGCCGTGCACCGCTGAATACACATCTGACTCAGACGCGAACCTCACCTCGCTCTTGGCCGGGTGCACGTTGACGTCAACACACGCTGGGTCCAGCGTTATGCAGAGCACCACAGGGGCCTTCTTGCCGGCCGGCACCGATCGATCGTAGGCGCGGTCGATGGCCGCCCATACCGTCTTGCAGGAGACAGGCCTCCCGTTAACCAGGACGTGCTGCACGTCCCGGCTGGACTTGGCCAAATCGGCCGGCCCGGCCAGGCCCCGCACCGCTATCCCATGGGACGTCTTGTCCACCGGAGCCATGGCGCGAGCCAGCTCCACGCCGAGCACGGCTGCCGCCGCCTCGCGCAGTGACCCATCGTGCGGCGTGGACAGCACGTTCCGCCCGTCCACCTCGAGGCCGAAGCAGACCTGGGGGTGAGCCAGCGCCAGCCTGCCAAGGGCGCCTATGATTCGCCGTGTCTCCGTAGCAGGAGAGCGAAGGTACTTAAGGCGTGCCGGGGTGTTGTAGAACAGGTCGCACACGGTTATCGTGGTGCCCTCCGGCGCGCCCGCTGGGGCCGGCGCGCCCACCAGGCTGCCCTCGGCTGTCACCAGTGTGCCTTGGGCAGCGCCCCGCTCGCGCGTGATCAGCCTCACCTTGGCCACCGATGCGATGCTGGGCAGCGCCTCGCCTCGAAAGCCCAGAGTCGTAATGGAAAACAGATCCTCGGCCCGGGATATCTTGCTCGTGGCGTGCCGGGCAAAAGCGCGGGATGCATCGTCGCGGCTCATTCCGCATCCGTCGTCGGATACCGAGATCATCTCGAGCCCTCCGCCGGCCACCTCAACTCGCACAGCGCGCGCCCCTGCGTCTATCGAGTTCTCGACGAGTTCTTTCACGACAGAGGCCGGGCGCTCCACAACCTCGCCTGCTGCGATCCTGTCGGCCACCTCCGGCGAAAGCTTCACGATGCGCATGCCAAATCACCTACTCCTGCATTCGCTTCAGCTCGTAGAGCAAGGACAGCGCTTCGCGCGGCGCTAGCGCATCGGGGTCGATGCTCTCGAGCCGCTCCCACACCCGCCTGGCGCAGTCGTCGCCATCGGTCACAGCGGCTATCGGCAGAGGTTCCTCATCCGTCCAGCCGAACAGGGTCATCTGATGCCCGCCTGACGGCTGGGCGCTCTCTAGGCCGCGCAGGATCTGCTGCGCCCGTCTGACGACCTCCCTGGGCAGCCCGGCCATTCGCGCCACATTCAGGCCATAGCTACGGTCCACGCTCCCCCGCGCCAGTCTGTACAGAAAGACCAGTTCACCTTGGCGCTCGACCGCCCCAACGTGGTAGTTCCGCGCATACGCCAGACGTTCCTCGAGCGCTGCAAGCTCGTGGTAGTGGGTGGTGAACAGAGTGCGCGCCCCCACCTCATCATGCATCCATTCCGCCGTCGCCCAGGCCAGGGCCATCCCGTCGTAGGTGCTGGTCCCACGGCCCAGCTCGTCTACGAGGACCAGGCTGCGGGAGGTCGCGGTGTTCAATATGCTGGCCACCTCCAGCAGCTCCACCATAAAACTGCTCTTCCCCGAGCCGATGTCGTCGTAGGAGCCGGCGCGGTAGAATATGGCGTCGCACACGCCGATTCTCGCCTCCCTGGCAGGCACGAACGATCCCACCTGGGCCATGAGCGTGATCAAGCCCATGGTGGCGAGAACCGTAGACTTGCCCGCCATGTTGGGACCGGTGATGATCAAGAGGCGCCCCCCATCGGCGCCCGTCTCCATGTCGCTGGGCACGTATCGAGACGGCCCCAGGATCCTGGCCAGCACCGGATGGCGAGCTTCGCGGATCACGGTGGCGCGTCCGTCGTCGACCACAGGCCGCACGTAGCCGCAGGCCCGCGCATCCTCGGCGAAGCATGCCGCCGCGTCCACCTGTGCAACCGCACGGGCGGTCGACAGAATCCGAGGCAGATACCCCGAGACCTCCTCGACTACTTGCTGGAATATGGCCGCTTCCAACCGCACTAGGCGCTCTTCGGCACCGAGGATCTTGGATTCCAGCTCCTTCAGCTCGGGCGTGATGTATCTTTCGGCGTTGGCCAGCGTCTGTTTGCGCGTGTAGTTGTCGGGCACTAAGTGGGCGTTGGCATGCGTCACCTCGATGTAGTAACCGAATACCTGGTTGAAGCCGACCTTTAGCGACCGGATCCCGGTGCGCTCGCGCTCGTCGGCCTCAAGCGTAACCAACCACTCGCGCCCCTCGGTGGACGCCTGGCTCAGTTCGTCCACTTCCGTGCTGAACCCGGGGCGGATGACCCCGCCCTCGTTCGCGCTGGCTTTGGCGTCTTCGCGTATGGACTCACGGATTCGCCTCACCGCCTCGGGAACGGGATCCACGGCAGATCGAAGCTCCACAAGGCGCGGCGCGGTCGCCGCCGAAAGCGCCTGCTGCAGTTGGCCTGCGGCCTCAAGCGACGCGGCCAGGGCCAGCAGGTCTCGGGGTCCGGCCGTCCTGTAGCCGATCCGGCCGCATGTGCGCTCCAGGTCGTACATTCGGTCCAGCGCAGCGCGGACATCGGCTCGCATGAACGCCTCGGCAGCCAGCTCCTCAACACAGTCGAGCCGCGCGTTGATCTCCGCGACCGAAATGGACGGGCGCTCCAGCCAGGCCCGGACAAGCCTGCCGCCCATGGGCGTGCGCGTATCGTCCATCGCCCGAAGCAGACCCCTTTCCCGCCCGAAAAGATCCAAAGCCCGCCGCGTGGGCGCGTCCACCTGCATGAAATCCCCCAGGCGGTAGACGCGCATGCGCGATATCTGCGGCGCGCGAGACATCTGGGTCTCCTGAATGTAGGAGACGAGGGCCCCGGCGGCCCGGACAGCCAGGTCCATGCCGTGGGCGCCGAAGCCTTCGAGCGACGCCGCATCGAACTGCCCAAGAAGCGTCTCCCGAGCGTGCGTCAGTTCAAAGTGCCTGCGCGGCCTGGGATACGACACGAATTCGCCCTGCGCGCAAGGCACGGCCTCGTCCTCGGGATAGATGCACTCGCTCGGCGCGATCCTGCCCACCTCCTCGCAGATCAGCCTGGACGCATCGTCGCCCAGAGCCTGCGTGGCCAGGAGTTCTCCAGTGGAAGCATCGCATGCCGCAAGACCTATGCCTGCCGATGCGGCAACCACTGCGATCAGGAAGTTGTTGACTGCTGGGTCGACCGCGTCTGCCAGGGTTCCGGGGGTGACCACGCGCACGACCTCCCGGCGGACTAGGCCCCGGGCCACACGGGGATCCTCCACTTGATCGGCTATGGCCACCTTGTGACCATTCTGCACCAGCGTGGCGATGTAGCCGTCCACGGCGTGGTGAGGAACCCCGCACATGGGCATCTTGTTGGACGGGCCCGCATCGCGGCTCGTCAGCACGATGCCCAGCTCGCGGCTGGCCACCTCCGCATCTTCGCAGAACATTTCGAAGAAGTCGCCCAGCCTGAACAGGAGTATGGCATCGGGGTGCTTCTGCTTCAGGTCGCGGTACTGCTTGATCATCGGCGTCGGCTTAGGACTCACTCTATCGGCCCCGCCTTCCCCGGCACGCCGATCTGCTCGCCGTGAAGCGTCCACGTGTGCGGCTCGATCACCTTCACCATCACCAGGTCGCCCGGAGCGAGGACGCCGCCTGAACGGCGGTCGCCGTCGGCGCCGGCCGCATCGGGCGCTTTGGGGCGCCAGTGCACCATCTTGTTGGACCTGGTCCTGCCGGCGAAGGTGGACGGATCGCGCTCAGACGGGCCGTCCACCATGACCTCAACTACGTGCCCGCGCAGTGACTCATTGACGCTCTCGGCAGTGGCGTTCACCAATTCTATGAGACGGTATATCCGGCCACGCTTCACGTCCTCCGGCACCTGATCGGGCAAGGAGGCCGCCACGGTGCCTTCCCGCGGAGAGTAGATGAAGGTGAACGCGGCGTCGAACCGCGCCTCCCGCACCACATCCAGGGTCGCCTCAAAGTCGGCTTCGGTTTCACCCGGGAAGCCCACCATGATGTCGGTGGTTATGGACGCTCCGGGTACAGCCTGCCTGATACGGCTGAGCAGGTCCAGGTAACGTGCCCTGGTGTAGCCCCGGTTCATCGCCTTAAGCACTCTGTCGCTTCCGGCCTGAAGCGGCAGATGGAAGTGCTCGCATACCTTCTCGCATGAGGCGACTGCCCCAATCATCTCGTCGCTGAAATCGCGGGGGTGTGATGTAGTGAACCGTATTCGCGAGATCCCCGTTACGGCGTTCACTGCGCGAAGCAGGTCAGCGAAATCCGGGGCCCGGCCGCAGCTTCCCGGCGGCAGGCCGCGTCCGTATGAATTCACGTTCTGGCCCAGAAGCGTCACTTCGCGGCAGCCCGATGCCGCAAGCTCGCGCACTTCGGCCAGGATGTCCTCCGGTCGCCTGCTGCGCTCTCTGCCCCGCACGTAGGGCACGATGCAGTAGGCGCAAAAGTTATTGCACCCGTAGGTGATGTTGACAAAGGCCTTGTGCGCGAACGCCCTCGATGCCGGCAACCCCTCCACGATCTCATGGGCTTCGTCCCATACCTCGATCACGCGCTCCCCCGCCGCGACCCGCGCCACAAGCTCAGGCAGTCGGTGAATGTTGTGAGTCCCAAACACCAGGTCGACCCAGGGCATTCGATCGCGCACCATGGCCCTGACGTGTTCCTGCTGCACCATGCATCCCGAGATGCCTACGATCATGCCCGGCCTGCGCTCTTTGAGCCTCTTCGTGTCGCCCAGATTGCCCAAGGCGCGGTTCTCCGCGTTCTCCCGCACGCAGCATGTGACGAATATAACAAGGTCAGCATCGCCGCGGTCGCCGCCGTCTTCGCCCGGCCGCGCCGTTTCGTATCCAATCTGCTCCAAGAGCCCTGAGATGGTTTCGGCATCACGCTCGTTCATCTGGCAGCCAAAGGCGACAACCCTGGCTTTCTTGTGTTCAACGTGCATCACCAAGCCTCCCGAACGGCAATCGCTACTGAGCGGGCGCGAGCGCCCCGATGAGCATGTCCATGATCTGATCGTAGTCGGGCGCGGGCACAGGTCCCGCCTCCGGCAACTCAATCCTCCGCTCGATGCCATCCCGCACCTTGTCAAATTTGGCCAGATCCCCAAAAAGCAGCCCGCCCACGAGCCTTCCCCCAGACAACACCAGCTTGCGTCGGATTCCTCGCGCCGCATCCTCGGACACGACGGCTGTCGCGCCAGCCTGATCCTGCACATCCCCGATTGTGAAGATCCTGGTACCCATCACCATCAGAGTGTACGACGGCGGCACAGCCTTATACTCAATCAGTGCGTTGTCGGCGATAGCCCCGGCAGCGTTGGCGCCGGCCACCTTTCCCTGAGCCATGGCCACCGGCCAGGTACCGCCGGGCGCGCCTGCAAACTCCGCCACATCGCCTGCGGCATGTATCCACGGCTGCGATGTGCGCATCATGGAGTCCACCACGACTCCGCGGTTGACGCGGATCGCCGCCGACTCCGCAAGGTCCAAGTTGGGCCTGACCCCCGTGGAGAACAGCACCACTTCGCCTGGGATCTCCTCGCCTGAGGCCAGTCGCACTCCGCGCGCCGTCACTGACTCGCTGGAAGCCGCAAGGTGCAGCTTGATCCCTGCCCGCGCCACGATGTCCGAAAGCATCTGCGATGCCTGCTCGTCCAGGATCTTGCCGAGAAGCCGGGGCCCATGTTCGAGCAGGTGGACCGTGAGGTCCAGCTTGGCCAGGGCCCACGCCGCTTCCAGCCCGAGCGGGCCTGCGCCCACCACGCAAACCTCCCGCGCGCGCCTGCAGGCTCTAGTGATCGCCTGGGCATCGGCCGCCGTGCGCAGGGCGAACACGCCCTCCCTGTCGAGCCCGGGCAGCGGAGGCATGAACGGCCTGCTGCCGCAGGCCAGCACAATTGCGCGCGCAGGCAGACGCGCATCGTCGTCGAGGACGACCTCTCTGCGCTCCGCATCGATGGCCCGCGCCATGCGTCCGAGCAACACCTCTGCCCGGCGATCCCCGTACCATGCAGGCGGTTTCACAGCAATACGCTCGGGCGCGATTTCTGATCCGAGGAGGTGTGACAGCCTGGGGCGGAAGTAGGCATAATGAGGTTCGCCCGACACAATCGTCACGGGAACGTCCGGATCGTGGTCTCTTATTCCTTCAAGGGCCATCAGGCCGGCCGGGCCAAGTCCGATGATGACAATGCCCGGTTCTTCAGAACGGTTCATGGTCGAGGCAACCTCCTCTTCGAACTGCAGTCTGAGCTTGAGCGCTCTACGCGTATTATACCACCCATCGCAGGCAGGCGAAAAGCAGGGCTGGATATAAGCGGCAGGGCCGCGCGCGCGCGCGGCCCTGGGAATGGACCGATGCACTATCTAAACAGGAGGAAAACTACGACCAGTACTATGCCGATGATGATCAGCCACCACCACCACGGGAATCCCCAGAGAAACCAGGTCGTCTTGGTTTCAGCGCTCTTCTCAGTCATTACGTCTCACCCCCGTGCCCCATGGGCATGCTAGAACCACCATTCGACGAACAGGAACACGACAAGCAGGATGAAGAGCGGCAACAGCTTGCCAAGCCCTGTGTTTGACGAAAACAGACCATCGAGTTTCACTGCCGCGCCTCCGATCTTACCCCTTCTACTCTGGCCTATCGCCTGGAGGAGCGAGCCCCGGGCCAAGCGTCTCCATTAGCTTAGGGAGCATATTGGACCTCATTCCCTCCTCGGCCAACGAGCCGAGGAGAGATGCGAAACTTGGGTCAGACGAGGCTCTCGCCATCACGGTCTGCAGCATCTTGGTGATATCCTCCGGCCGCGGAGCCTGAGGTTCGTGCGGAACCTGAGGTTCGCGCGGAGTCTTAGGTTTCTCCATATCCATCATGCTCTCCACCGCCTTCGCCACAATCTTGGGATCGAGGTCCAGGTTGGCCAGGCCCGACAGGAACGCCAGCGGGCGATCGTGCAACCCCGTCCCGCGCCGCTTCCTGACGACATCTCCCAGAGAATCGAATACAGATACGAGATTCACAGAGCCCAGCAAGTCGTCTGCCGCCGACTGCCCTCGATCGCTCAGGAACGGTCGCAAGGCCCGGATCAAAGCCACGCTCTCGGAATCAGTGGGCAATCTCATGTGGCCACCTCCACCTTCGAGGCTGCTAGACTCCTCTTTCTGGCCACTCTGGCCAGGGCCGCGGCAACGTCTATGACACCCGCCCCCTGTTCATCGGGGCCCGCTCCTGAAAGCGGCGTGGACGTGGATTGGAGGATAGACTTGATCTCAGACGGCGTCAGCGCGGGGTCGGCTTCCAGCAGGAGCGCGACAGCGCCCGTAACGTGCGGCGCCGCCATGGACGTGCCCGTACTCTTGCGGTATCTCCGCCCTGGCCATGTCGAGAGGATCTCCACTCCCGGCGCGCTCACCGCGACCTCCCTCCCCCTGCTGGAGAAGTCTGCCACTGCGTCCTTGTCGTTTATAGCCGCAACCGCGATAGTCTCGATGTACTTGGCCGGGTATCCCACCGTGTTGGCCGATGGACCGCTGTTTCCCGCCGCGCACACCATGGTGATCCCTGCCTTCCTTGCGCTTTGCACCACGTCTCTGAACGTCTGATTGTCTCTGCTCGCGCTGAGACTGAGATTGACCACCTTTATCTGCTGTTCGATGCACCACTCCATTCCCTGAGCCAGGCTGGACAACTTGCCCGACCCTCGGTTGTCAAGCACTTTCACAGAGTAGACGCTGGCGTCAGGCGCGACGCCCACAACACCGACCCCGTTTCTCAGAGCAGCTATGGTGCCCGACACGTGAGTGCCATGCCCGTTGTCATCGCGCGCAGACGCCGCGCCGCCGATAGCGTTGATTGCGCCCTTCACGTTCCGGCCGATGTCCGGGTGAGTCGAATCCACGCCCGTGTCCAGAACACCGATCTTGACTCCCTTCCCTGTCCGGTCCACACCCTTTAGGTTAATGCGGGATAGGCCCCACGGCGTGTTCTCAACGAACTTGGGCCCCCACGCCAGATGCCCCACTTCAACTACCATATCGATGTCGATATCGTCATCCACTCGAAGCACTCCCGACCGGGAGCTAGCCAGCGACTGCACGTCCGCCGCCTCATCCTCGTCGACCAGAACGAGAAGTCCGTGCACCAAAGGCAGTTCCTTCAACACATGCCCCCTGCAGCCCGACAGAATCTCAACCCAGTCGGCAGGATCCACGGTCTCCTCGAACACCACGATCTTCTGCTGACGGCGCTTGCCCGACTTGGAGAATCTGATGGAAGACCGTAGCATGACACCACCTCCCCAGCTCTGCCACACACTATGCTCTAGCTCGTCGGTTCGCCTCTGCCCAAATGCACGCCAGCTTTGGGCGGCCCGGCTGCCGCCGTGGTCCCGACCTGATCCTCCCCCTCGGCTTCGCCATCGGTCGTCAACCACATGCTGGCCATCAACGCCGCGATGACCAGGATATCAGCTATAAACCCTCTGCTCGACGCCTCCTCCATCCGTGTACCCCTCCTTGCAGCGCGCGCCGCCCTGCAACCTCAAAGCGCTATACATTATGACTTTGGAACAGCGTTGGTTCCACCCGCGGATCGCGTTCGTCCCGGGAACCGCAGGATGGGGCGGCGACTTTTGCATTCTGTGGTCGAATGGTATAATCGTGACATAAGGCGCAATGTACGCAGTTAGAGATGGCTGAAGGAGGATATTTGGTGAAGAAATCATTGGTGATTCTTTGCATGGCCGCGGTGGTAGCCATAGCAGCATCCATGGCAATCCTCGGCGCAGCGCCCGCCAATCCCCAAAACGGCGTAGGCGCCACCGCTGACGTGAACCCGAAGGGCTGCACGGATTGTCATGTTAAGGGCGGCGATGGGGACTCCGGCCTGGGCGCGACCATCAAGAAAGCTTTCCCGAAGCATCCATCGGTGAAGGAAGACATCAACAATTGCTACATATGCCACGCCAAGCGCGGCGACATGGGCAAGCTCATGCACCGGGGCCATCTGGGCGAGGGCAACGACTTCGTGAAGACCTACGGCGGTTCATGCACGCACTGCCACAAGGTCGATCCCAAAGGCGGCATGGTCAGTGTGAAGGGCGTGAAGAAGTAGCGAAGCAGGAAGCTCGCAGCGCTTCGCGCCATTTGACGGCGCGAGTGCTGCGAGCCTTTCTTCAACCTCTCGCGAAACGCTGGCTCGGCGGGCGCTACTTGCTTCCGCCGGAGCCGATGGCTATCGCGGCCACGATGGCAGCCACTACAGCTAGGACGCCGATCATGGCTCCGCCGCTCATCTTGGCGGGCTGGTCCTCTCTCTGCCCCTCGAGCCGTTCCACACGCGACTGCAGTTCTTCGATCATCGACTGCAGCTTGACCTCGCGGGCCTCCGCTTCCCACCTCTCGGCCACCAGATCGTCTGCAAAGCGCCTCTTGAGTTCGTCCACGCTGCCCTGGAGCATCATTTCGATGCTGGCCAGACGCGTGTTCACGTCTTCTATGGCCGCGTTGACCTCGGCAACGGCGGCGTGTGCCTCTTTCGTCGACGCGGCAGTGGCATTCAGCGCCTGCCTGGTCTCGTTTAGGGCATCGACTACCTTGCGGATATCCATAGCATTCTCGACGATCTTGGCGCCGGTGCGCACATCTTCCGCGGCATTGGCCGCGATCTTGTCGTTCAGAGCCTTCGAGAGCTGATCCAGTGCAACCTGCAAATCGATCAGCGCTTGCCGCTGTTGCCTGTAATCGGAGCCCTGCTTCTGGGCGAGCTCACCTAGCCCGCCATCGATGGTCTGCGCGTACTGCTGAAGCTGCGCCACGCTCTCCTTAAGGTCTGCAAGCTCAGCGGCGACGGCGTCTATCCGCGCCCGCTCGGCCGCGAGCCCTGCAAGGATCGCCGCGTCAGCCTCGGCAGTCTTGCGATCAAGGTCGGCTATCTCGCCGCGCGCGGCGGCCAGATCCGCAAGTATGCGGCGCGCCTCTTCCTGCCTGGCGATTTGCTCAGCGCCCAGGGACGCCGATGCGGCAGCAGCAGCTTGTGAGAGGGCTTCCTTCGATGCCGCCGATGCCGCCAACTCATCATGGCTGGCTGTCAGATCGCCGAGGGCTTTCGCGAGCTCCGCTGTGTCCGCCTCTCGCGCAGTACGCTCCGCCGCGATCCGCGCCCCAAGTGCGTCCAGCGACAGCCTGAGCTTGTCGTCTGCATCCCTCAGCGCTTCGTCTGCCGCCTCGCGGTCGCGCCGCTCGGCCTCGACAGCGGCGCCAAGAGCCAGAGCGGAGGATTGGGCCAAGTTGTCTTGCACCTTCGTAAGCCCTTCTAGCTTAGTCAGAAGGTCGGACAGGTCATTGGCGCGCGCGGCCCGCTCGGCCTCCAGCGCGGAATCGAAAGAAAGCCTCATCGACTTGGCAAATTCGTCCTGCTTGGCCTGGAGGGACGCGACCTGGCTCTGCCTGGCCGCGGCCTCTCCGGCAATGGCAGACTCAGCCCAGGCCCGAACTGAAGCGCTGGCGGCCACGGCCTCATCCAGCTTCAAGGAGAGCCGGTCTATCTGCGCCTGCTGAGCGCCGTCCGCAGCCTTCAGACCATCTATCGACAGGCTCAGCTTGGATTCGAGATCCCGGCGGGACTTGGTTTCGCTCTCCGCTGCTGCCAATACAGAGGCATGGATCGAGTCGGCCTTGGCCGACACCACGGCCAGCTCCTGACGGAGAGCTTCATCCCCTGCCATTATCTGCCTCTTGGAGTCGGCGTACAGCGCAGTCAGCTTCTGATCGCCGGCGCCGGCGCGGGCATCGGCATCTTCCTTGATCTGTCTGAACTGCTCCTCTATCGCCGCAACGAACTCGGCGTACTGCACAGCCATGCGCGCCGTGTTGTCGGAAGCGATGGCGGCGCCGCTCGCTGCATCCGCCGCGGCCTTCTCCAGCTGGGCCAGACGGCCAGTGACCACCGCCAGCTGTTCCCGTAGATTGAGCGAAAGCTCCCGAACGACTTTCATGTCGTCGTCGGTAAGCGTAGTTCGGCCCGACTCCACATCGCGCAGAAGCCGCGCTGCCACAAACGCCAGCAGGTACCTGCTAACGCTATCGTCCCCTCGGAACTGCCCCGACTCGTAGACACCCATGTATCCCTTATTCACCAGCAATGTCACGGCTTCATACGCCCAGTGGTCGGTGGGCACATCGGCCACCGCAGCAGGCGCCGCGATAGCGGCCGAAGCCATCAGCACAACCACGAGCAAACTACTGACAGCGGTGAGCAACCGCCTTGATACCACAGACATCCCTATCCCTCCTTGCCTTTCGATGCTATTCCCTGCTGATTTGGACCGTACAAGGAATCAGGGCCGGAACGGCCGTGATGGCCCTGCCTGATGCGTCCAGAAGAGTCAGATTCTCTATAGACAGGACTGCGCTGCCGGGCTGCTTCGCTAGGAAGTAGACCGTCGCGGCGCTTCCCCAGACTTTGCCGGGCTCGCCGATGCGGCCGGATATGCCCACGATGCGCCCTGAGGCCGGCTTGGGCGCGCCTGCGTCCCACGGCAGCAAGTCGTTGCCTGCTACCGTCAGGTCGCCCCTGGATACCATGGCCAGTTGCAGCAGCTCTTGATCGTAGCTCAGATCGAACTTGAACGAATCCACGCCGACCATGTTGGTAAGCATCACGTCCACGTGCACCATGTCGCCTGCCTTGACGCGTCCTTTGCCCGGCTTGATCCATGCCCTGGGCACGAGCTCCGGCACCTGCACAGACGCGCTCGCCAGCGAAATCGGAGCGTTCTGCGCGGCGGCCGAGGCCACTATCTTCTGTTCGCCCGGACGCGGTTCGCCTCCCAGCATCCACGTGATGTCCTGCCCCTGGTTGGGCTGCAAGCTGCCGAGGAGGAGTTCGCGATGATCTCCGCCTGACAAAGCGAAATCGCCCAGGGAGTCGAGGCGGACACGAACCCAGTTGGCATCGGACCCGCCGGTGTTCTCCACTCTCACCGTCACCCTGGCGGGCCACGGATAGAGCCTCTCGTCGCGGACCAAAAGCGCCTCGACCCGCCTCACGCTCGCCAGCAGTCGCGGCGGCCCGAGGACCTGGATCTCTCTGGACACCACGTTTGGATCAGCGTTCTTGGCAGATACCGATACGCAGAGATCGGCCCGTCCCACCGAAGCCCACGTTGCAACGACTTGCCACGCGACTTGCGCCGTCTGCCCAGGTTCGAGGTCGCCGATTGAGCGAGTATTGCCTTGGCCGCCCGCGAGCTTGTAGCCGATGGGCAAGTCCAGCCGAGCAACTAGGTCATGAGCCGGCCCTTCGCCTGTGTTGTGCACGTACGCAACAGCCAGGAAAGGCGCCGCTCCGTCCGACGACAGGCCCACCTCTGCAGGCGCGGTGATGCCCAGTGCGAGCTTGCCCGGAGCTAGAGTGATCCCGCCCAGCCCGTAGTAGGTCACGTAATGCCTGACCTCTCCCGGAGCAAGCGCAGACGGGTCCCAGTACATCGCAACTGCCGAGTCGAGATCGGATTCGCGTGAGCGTACGAACTCGCGTCCAGGGACGATTTCGGCAACCCACAGGTTGTCGGCGAACGTGCCCCAGTTGGAAAAGGCGATGCGCGAAGGCGAGGTCAGCTCGCCGCCGGCCATCGTGCCCTGCGAGGTAACTGACGGTTCGACCAGCGAGTCAAAGGCCTGCCAGTAGTCGGGTATCTGCGCCCCGGAAAGCATCGTATCTCCCGTCATAGCCTGGTCCCCGGCTCGCAGAGGGGCGCCGTCGTTCGCACCAAGCATGGTGTCGATCAACAGACGCAATCCTACGCTGTGCGTCATCTGCCCGGCGTTCTCCACAATATAGTGGATCCTCGCGGTGTCGAGGTAACGCGTCGTCGGGCTCTTGACGAACGACAGCTGCTGGGTGACTCGGAGGTCGCCCAGAGAATAGGAACACACTATCCGCCCGTCTTTGACCTGGGCGGGCCCGATTGCCTCACCGTAACGCCCGCTCCTACCGGCGCGGCGAGTAGTCTTGCCTCCGAAAACCCAATCGACCCCGTCTACCTGCACAGTTGTGTAAGATGTCCAGGGCATGGGCCGCCCGTAGATCAGGGGCAGGTCATCGTCTGCCGGATTGCGCGGATCTCCTCCGGTGGTTTCGACCCCGAATCGCCCTGCCTCCTCGGGGCCAGGGTTCACGACTATTCTGATGAACTCGTTGCTTATCGCAACAGGCGCGGCATTCGCGGCCCACGCGCCCCCGCCCATCGCGGACAGGGCACACAGGGCGATGGCAATGGCCGAAGCGAAGCGGCGCGCCCATAATCGCTCGCGGATAATGGAAAACATGCAAAGCACCTCCTCGTGCCGGCGATGGCCGCTGGCGGGTTATCGTATGTACGACGCGCGCTCACTCTTGACCCAGACGTCCATGGTGCCGCCGTCGTAGCCGACTCGCACATCGAGATAGTAATCATCAGCACGGCCCGGGGCAGAGTCTTTCCCAAACCGCCAGGCGGTGGAGATAGCAGTCCGTATCGCCTGGGTCATAGCCGAATCGGGCGGCGGTTCCAGAAACGACATGGTGTCCATGGACCCGTCTGCCTTGATCCGGATACGCACCAGAGCCTCTCCGCGGCCCCTCAAGTTCTGAACGCCCTTGGGGATCCAGACGCCGTGATCGTCGCCGCCTGTAGAACGTATCATGCTCAGCCCGGTCGGATCGTCGCCAGGGTATTCGGGACGGGGAATCGTGCCCGCCCCGTCGGGCTGCCCCGGCCCGGGCGGGCTGGTCGTCGCACCGACCTGCGTCGCCTGCGGTTCGGGCGTTGGTTCAGGCTCCGGCTGCGCCGATTTCGGAGGCTCCGCATCGGCGACTGGAGGAGGCGTCTTCCCCGCCGGGCTCGTCACCACCTCGGGTTTGTCCTGCTTCACAGGCGCCTGCTGCTTAGGCGGTTCCTCTTTGGCCGGCTCGGGCTTGGGCGCAACCTTCGGCTCGGGTTTCGGCT
>ENA-UOOR01001105-UOOR01001105.1-fermentation-metagenome-genome-assembly--contig:-NODE-1105-length-33629-cov-5.484244_pt1 | contig 33629 bp, 30 predicted proteins | sample MGYA00245780_ERZ724029 | MGnify/ENA primary metagenome ERZ724029 (study PRJEB28704, sample SAMN03018315) | fermentation metagenome | biome: anthropogenic terrestrial biome; feature: soil; material... | reverse complement strand
TTTGAGGGGGTAGTGCCGGTTACGGCGTGTGAGTTCGAGTCTCATTCTGCGCACTTTGCAAAAAAAAACGACAGATAATCATTAACGAGAAAACGGCTTGGGTTTGAGAATCCGAGCCGCTTGTTTTATCGGACATCCTCGTGTTTTGACGAGGATGAGCGCAACCCGGTGGGTTTTGTCCTATTGAGGGGGAACAGGAATAATGCGCCCGAAGGCCTTCGTCATTCTACTTTTTTTTGTACCTTTGTGGCTTTAAAAATCAAACATACATAATATTCGCAGTACAGTGGCTGATACAAAATACATATTCGTGACAGGCGGTGTGGTTTCCTCTTTGGGGAAAGGAATCATCGCCGCTTCTTTAGGCAAATTACTCCAATCGAGAGGTTATAAAGTAACGATTCAAAAGTTCGATCCTTATATCAATGTCGATCCCGGAACGCTGAATCCGTATGAACACGGGGAATGCTACGTGACGGTTGACGGGCATGAGGCCGACCTCGACCTGGGGCATTATGAACGCTTTCTGAACATACAGACTACCCGGGCCAATAATATCACTACCGGACGGATCTATCAGAGTGTGATTGAGAAAGAGCGGCGAGGTGATTATTTGGGCAAAACCGTGCAGGTGATACCCCATATTACCGATGAGATAAAGCGAAATGTAAAACAACTCGGCATTAAAAACAAGTTCGATTTCGTGATTACCGAAATAGGCGGAACCGTGGGTGATATCGAATCGACTCCCTTTCTCGAAGCGGTTCGTCAGTTGCGGTGGGAGTTGGGACGCAGTTGCTTTTGCGTGCATCTCACTTACGTTCCCTACATTGCTGCGGCCGGAGAAGTCAAAACCAAACCCACGCAACATTCTGTAAAAGAATTGCAATCCCTCGGTATTCAGCCCGATATGCTTGTGTTGCGTACCGAGAGAAGACTGAACAACGAACTATTGCATAAAGTCGCATTGTTTTGTAATGTGGAGCTTTCTGCGGTCATGCAGTCGGTGGATGTATCGACTATCTACGAAGTACCCATCATGATGCAAAAGCAAGGCATGGACGAGGTGGTGCTTCGGAAAATGAATATGCCCGTCGGCAGCGACTCTGATATGGAACAATGGAATGCTTTTTTGCAGAAACGTAAAGAAGCCAAGAAAGAAGTCTGCATAAAGTTAGTAGGAAAGTATGCCGAATTGCCCGATGCGTATAAATCAATTACCGAGGCATTGTCGCAAGCAGCGATTTATAATAACCGCAAGTTGGTGTTGGATGTCTGCCATTCCGAAAAATTAGATGAAAATAATGTGGTCGATACGCTGAAGGATGCGGATGGCATAGTTATTGCACCGGGATTCGGGCAGCGGGGCATTGAGGGCAAGTTTGTCGCATTGAAATATGCACGCGAACAGGATATCCCGACATTCGGTATCTGCTTGGGGATGCAGTGTATGGTGATTGAATATGCTCGCGACGTATTGGGCCTTGCCGGTGCGAACTCCACCGAAATGGATCCGTTGGCCGAAGATAAGGTCATCGATTTGATGGAAGAACAAAAACATATCACCAATATGGGCGGTTCTATGCGTCTGGGGGCGTATGAGTGTACGTTGAAAAAAGGTTCTTTGGCCTATAAAGCCTATGGAAAGATAAAGATAGAGGAACGTCATCGCCATCGTTATGAGTTTAATAATGAATATAAAGGCCGGCTTGAAGATGCCGGAATGAAATGTACCGGTATCAATCCCGAGTCGGAATTGGTGGAAATCGTAGAAGTCCCGGCACTTCGCTGGTTCCTCGGAACGCAATTCCATCCCGAATACAATAGTACGGTGTTGTCTCCCAATCCTTTGTTTATGAGTTTTATGGAGGCCGCATCTCACACAAAAGATAAATAATACGAAAGTAGTTTGAAATACTAAGAGGGTGGTCTTGCTCTCTATCATGTTGAAAGAATGGATAAAAATACAATTATTGGATTACTCCTTATTGCCGCCGTTGTCATCGTTTTTTCTATTTACAATAGGCCTGATCAGGAACAACTCGCACAACAGCGTAGGATACAGGACTCGATTGCGCGTGTAGATGCACAGCGGACAGCGCTCGAGGCGGAACAGAACCGTTCTCTCGATACCCTCGAAGAGAACACGCCCCGGCAAGATAATGTGCGAAGTTTTTTCAGCGCCGCTACACCGCAGGGGGCTTCAGCCGATACGTTGGCCGCCGTGAACGTCGCGGCACAGGAAAGTCCCTCCGATAGTCTTGCGGAGACTTCTTTCGATGCGGTCTCAAAGGATTTTGTGACGCTCGAAAATGATAAGATACGATTGCAGATTAATCCCAAAGGGGGAGCGATCGAGTCGGTGCAAATGAAAGAGCATAAGAAATACGACAAGACCGATCTCTTTCTGTTTGAAGGAGATGAAGCGCGTTTCAACCTCGAGCTCTATAACCGCCAAAGTGTAAGGCTTTCCACGGAAGATCAGGTGTTTACGCCTTTGGTTGCAGCCGATGGAAAATCGGTCACGATGCGATTGGCGTATTCTTCGAAGCAATATCTCGATTTCGTATACTCGCTTTCGGATGACGATTATATGATGAATTTCGATATCCGCCTGGTGGGTATGAGCGGCGGATTGCATTCCGAGAGTCTGTCGAATTTCAAATTGAATTGGGAGCAAAAAATGCGTCAGCAGGAGCGGGGACGGACATTCGAAGAACGTTTTGCGCGTATTCACTATAAGTATTACAAACAGGATGTCGTCCGGATGAGCGAATCGAAAAAAGAGGAAAAAGAGATTTCCGAACCTCTAAAATGGTTTGCTTTTAAAGATCAGTTCTTCTCGTCGGTCATCATCGCCGATCAACCGTTCAGCAATGCAATCCTCTCGTCCCAAGTCCTTTCCGACCCCGATTATATCAAAGATTATAAGGCCGAAGTGTTGGTGCCGGTTACGGCAAGCGCCGACGGCGATGAATTTACGGCCGGATTCCAGTACTATTTCGGGCCGGTGCATTACAATACCCTCAAAGGCTATGATAAAGACATAAAAGACAAGGCCGATAAGCTGGAACTGGAAGAGTTGGTATATCTCGGATACCGGTGGTTGAGTTGGGTGAACAAATGGTTTGTCATACCCGTCTTCAACTTCTTCTTGTCGTTGAATTGGAGCATGGGACTTATTATCCTTATCCTCACCCTGATGGTGAAACTCATTACTTCGCCGTTGACGTATAAATCGTACATGTCGTCGGCAAAAATGCGCGTGCTGCGGCCCCAGATACAGGAGCTGGAAAAGAAATATCCCGGTAAAGACCAAGACGTCATGATGAAGCGTCAGCAGGCAACCATGCAACTATACAATCAGGCGGGAGTGAATCCGATGAGCGGCTGTTTGCCCATGCTCATCCAAATGCCGGTGTTGCTGGCCTTGTTTTTCTTTTTCCCTTCGGCTATCGAATTGCGTCAGCAGAGTTTTCTGTGGGCCGATGACTTGTCGACCTACGACCATATCATTTCGTGGAGCGGCAATATTCCTTTGATAACGCGCTTCCTGGGAAATCATATCAGTTTGTTTTGTATATTGATGACGGTTACGAATATCATTTATACCCGTTTTAATATGGCGGCTACCGACACGGGTCAACAGCAAATGCCCGGCATGAAAGCGATGCCCTATTTCATGTCCGCCTTCATGTTCTTCTTCTTAAATTCATATCCTTCCGGTTTGAATTACTATTATTTCCTTTCGACGCTGATGACGATTGTCATTACCTTATCTTTCCGTCAATTTATTAACGAAGATAAGTTGTTGGCGCGACTCGAAGCGAACAAGAAAAAGCCGAAAAAGAAATCGGGTTTCATGGCGCGGCTCGAAGAAGCGCAGAAAATGCAGGAAAAGCAGGCGCGCGAGAACGCCAAACAAAACGCCAAACGGAATTATCGCCGTTAATAGAGGCGGTTCTATAATGAATAAGGAAAAGGGTGTCGCTTGTATGTATAGCGACACCCTTTTTCCGTCAACCCGTTTGGAGCGGTCAGGCGGGGGAGTTATCGATCGATGCGGAAGGGTGGTTGGGCTTGGAAATCGACTTAACGGGGACGGAAATCGACTGGAGGAGGCTGGAATTTGATTCGTAAGATTCGGAAATAGTATCCTTGAGCTCGGAAATGCGTTCGTTGAGCGGCGGAATCTCTTTACAAAGTGCGGAAATAGACTCATTGGGTGGGGAAATAGGCTCATTGAATTTGGAAAATCAGTCGTCGAGCGTGGAAATAGTCTCGCCGGGTATGGAAATGCGTTCGTCGAGTGTGGAAATTGTCCCGTCGTGGCCGGAAATCGAATCGTCGCGTTTGGAAAACCACTCCTTGTGGACGGAAAGCCATTCTTTGGGAGTGGAAAACCGTTCTTTGAAAGTGGAAGACCGTTGGTCGTAGGCAGAAAACCGTTGGTCTTAGGCGGAAAGCTCTTCGTTGTGGACGGAAAACCTTTCGTTGTGGACGGAAAACCCTTTGTCGTGAAAGAATATCAAAAAGCATAGGTTAAAAATCAATTCTCACGCCGAAAAAGGAATTCATACCCGTAAATTTGCGTCGATTTAAAAAATCGGGATATCCTGTTTCCTTACGAAACCGATAAAACTTCTTTACACTCGATGACGGCGAAGCCACGCGCTTCGTTCAGCAGAGAGTGATAGAAATTGAGAGTTTGGAAGACAGAAGACAATAGACAGCAGACAGAGGGATAAATTTAATGAGAAATGAATTCAAAAATACCGTTTAAAATCATAACTTTGCGGCATACGATTATCGGGACTGTTTCTATTCCTGCTGATATCGCTGAGGGTGATGCTCTGCATTCTTTTATCTACTGTCTTATTTAAACAAACATTATGTACGATTTATTAATCATTGGAGGAGGGCCGGCCGGATATGTGGCGGCGGAACGTGCCGGACACTCCGGCCTAAAGGTGGCTTTATTCGAAAAAAAAGCGATGGGAGGCGTCTGTCTCAACGAGGGATGCATTCCCACGAAGACCTTGCTATATAGTGCCAAAATATATGAAAGCGCTTTGCATGGCGATAAGTACGGCGTATTTGCCGAAAACATCCGGTTCGATTTCGGGAGAGTGGTTTCCCGGAAGAAGAAAGTTGTCCGAAAACTTGTTTTAGGGGTGGAAGCCAAGATGAAGGCCAATCACGTAGAGGTTGTCAGAGGCGAAGCCGTGATACAAGGACGGGGTGCCGGCGGCATAGAGGTCGCTTGCAACGGCGAGAGGTATAGCGGAAAGAACCTGCTGGTCTGCACCGGTTCCGAAGCCGCCGTGCCGCCCATTCCGGGGCTGGAGGAAGCCGGCGATACGGTGCTTACCAACCGTGAAATCCTCGAATTGCCGGCACAACCCGAATCGCTGGTCGTCATCGGCGGGGGCGTGATCGGTATGGAATTCGCCAGTTTTTATAACAGTATCGGAACAAAAGTCACCGTGTTGGAAATGCTGCCCGAAATTCTGGGCGGACTGGATGACGAAATTTCGTCCTTGTTGCGCAATATCTATGCTAAAAAAGGGATTACCTTCCATCTGAATGCGAAGGTCGTTCAGATCGATGGGCATAAGGTGGTTTTTGAGAAAGACGGCGAAACGCACACGGCGGAAGGCGATAAAATTCTGCTGAGTGTCGGCCGCCGGCCCAATGTAAAAGGGTTCGGACTGGAAAGCCTCGGCGTGGAGTTGTATCGGGGTGGAATTAAAACGGACGACCGGATGCGGACGAATGTGCCCGGTGTATATGCCGCGGGCGACGTGACCGGCTTTTCGTTACTGGCGCATACGGCCAGCCGCGAAGGTGAAGTGGTGGTAAACAACCTTACCGGAGGCAATGATCGAATGCGATATAATGCCATTCCCGGCGTTGTGTATACCAATCCCGAAGTCGCCGGTGCAGGAGAGACCGAGGAATCGGCCAAAGCCAAAGGCATTCCCTACCGGGTGTCCAAACTTCCCATGGCGTATGCCGGCCGTTTTGTCGCCGAAAACGAAGGGGGGACGGGCTTGTGCAAGATTCTTACCGGAGAAAAGCATGGTGAGATCATCGGCGTGCATCTGTTGGGCAATCCAAGCAGCGAAATCATTTACGGAGCCTGTATGGCCATCGAGCAGGAGATGACCGTGAAGGAGCTAAAGGAGGTGGTCTTTCCGCATCCCACCGTAAGTGAAATCATCAGGGAGACGTTGTTTGCATGATCGGGCTTTCTTTATCAATCTCAATCATAAACATGATCTATAATAAATAAAAGAATGAAACAGTTAGATGTCAAATTGATGCACCCCGTAGAGCAGATTAATATGATTATGGGGCGAATTTATAAAAGCGGAATGACGACCACTTCGGGAGGAAATATTTCCATCCGAGATAAGAACGGCGATATTTGGATCACTCCTTCGGGCGTCGATAAAGGTTCGCTTACCACAAAGGATATCATGTGTGTAAAAAAGGATGGAACGATTATCGGCTTACATAAACCTTCGTCGGAATATCCGTTTCATAAAGCCATTTATGAAACCCGTCCGGAACTGACCGCCATTATTCATGCACATCCGCCGGCATTGGTTGCTTTCAGCATAGCGCATGTCGTGCCCGATACCAAAATAGTCCCGCAAGCGCATAGCATTTGCGGGGATATCGGTTTTGCACCCTACGGTACGCCCGGAAGCGTAGACTTGGGCGAAAAGATTGCCCGTCAATTTAAAGATAAACGATACAAAGCCGTGATTATGGAAAATCATGGGGTGGTGTTGGGCGGAAGCGATATGATGGATGCTTATCAGCGCTTTGAAACGTTGGAATTTTGTTGCCGCACCATTGTCAATGCCAAGCGTTTGGGCGAGGTGAACTATTTAACGGATGAACAGGTGCTGAAATATGTGAATCATTTACCTGCCAATGTTCCTCATTTTGTCGATATTGAATATCCTTCCGATGAGCGGGCTTTGCGCACGGAGATGGTCGATATTATCCGCCGCGCCTGTAATCAGGGCTTAATGATATCCACCTATGGAACCGTTTCGGCACGATGGAGAGACAATGATTTTCTGATTACTCCGCACAATGTTGCGCGCATGGATATTGTTCCCGGTGATATTGTACAGGTAAAGAACGGAATGGCGGAAGCCGGCAAAACCCCAAGCCGGTCGATGGCCTTGCACCAACGCATTTATCAGCTCAACCCGCATATCAATTCGATTATTTGCACGCAACCGGTCAATCTCATGGCGCATGCCGTCAGTGGAACCAAGTTTGATGTCCGCACCATACCCGAAAGTTGGATTTTTTTGCAGGATATCCCTTCGATCCCGTTCGGCTTGATCTATAATGATGTCGATCATGTGGCAAAACTTTTTAACGAGAACCGTGTGCTATTAGTCGAAAACGACAGTGTCTTCGTTACCGGCGATAAATTATTGAATACATTCGATTATCTCGAAGTCGCCGAATTTTCAGCCAACTCATTGGTAATGGCGTCGGCTATCGGTCCTTTACAACCGATGGGCGACAAAGAAATCGAGGATTTGCGTATTGCTTTTAATGTGAAATAACTCCTTTTTTGTTACTTTTGCCGTCAATTATGAAGATTCTGTTTTCACCATCGTCGGCAGCGGCATTTAATTTGGCGGCGGAAGAATATCTTTTTTCCGGTAGCGAAGATGATTTTCTGTTTCTCTATGTCAATGAGCCGTGCGTGATTATCGGATCCAATCAGGCGGTGGTGAACGAGGTGGATATGGATTTTTGTATCGAGCACGATATCCGCATTGTCCGTCGATTGTCGGGTGGGGGAGCCGTGTATCATGATAAAGGAAATCTGAATTATTGTTTTATTCACAATCAGCGCGCCGGGCAATCGCCTTTAAGCGGCGGGTTTTTGCTTCCGGTGATGGACGTCTTGAAATCATTTCAAGTTCCCGTGCAAATGTGGAAAAGAAAAGATTTGTGGTTACCCGGGGGATATAAAATATCGGGAACGGCTTCGCATGTTTCCCGTAAGAGGGAGTTGCATCATGGAACATTGCTTTACGATGCCGATATCGAGAAGTTACATCGTGCGTTGACCCCCGAAAACGGGCGTATCCATAAAAGAGCCACCGCTTCGGTTCCCAGTCCGGTAAAAAATATCCGTACATATCTGCATGAAAACGGATTGGAGTATCCGCCGTCCGATATCTTTTTTGACTTGTTTACGAAGGAGATGAAGAAATACTATTCGATAGCGGATTTGCGGGTGTTTGAGAATCACGATGTCGAACACGTAGAAATCCTGCGGAAAAATAAATACTCGCGCCGGGAATGGAATCATAAATTATAAGGACGTTACCGGGCACTTCTGCTCATTCATCGTTCCATTCATCGTTCATCGTTCATAATTCATCGTTCATCGTTCATAGTTCATAATTCATCGTTCATTCTCCGAGAATCTTTTCCCCTGCCATGAATTTCTTTCCTGGAAGCGTTTAATCACCCGCTGAGTGAATTCGTAGTTCTTCAGTCCCCAATCCGGTGCGATAAGCAGGTTTTTGGGAGACTGGGAGGCAAACCGTTCGATATAGAAATCGGGATGAAGCCGTTCGGCGAAGTCGACACACAAATCGGCATATTCGTCTACGCTGTACAGTGGAAACGACTCGGGAAAAAGGCGGTATTCCTTTGCCATCGCCGTGCCGCGAATGATTTGTAATTGGTGCATTTTAAGGGTGGTTAGCGGCAATCCGGACAGCTTAGGGGCGTGCGAAAGGATGTCGTCACGGGTTTCACCGGGAAGGCCCAAAATAAGGTGGGCGCCGGTGGGGATGTTCTTTTTTGCCGTCCGGACAATCGTATCCGCCGATTCTTCAAACGTATGCAGGCGGTTTACCCGTTCGAGTGTTTGGTTCAACGTCGATTCCACCCCGTATTCGATAAGGACGAAGGTTTCCTGCGACAATTCCTCGAAGAAATCGAGCAACGCGTCCGGCATGCAGTCCGGTCGTGTGCTTACCACCAGTCCTTTTACTTGAGGATGGGCGAGCGCTTCACGATACATCGAGATGAGTTTGTCGATAGAGTCATACGTATTCGTATACGACTGAAAGTAGGCGAGATAGTGCATCTCGGGATATTTATGCGCAAAAAAGGCGATGCCGTCTTGCAACTGATTCGCGACACTCTTTTCCGGCTTTCCGTAGCCGGGACTGAAACTTTGATTATTGCAGTACGTGCAGCCTCCGCGCCCTTTGCTTCCGTCGCGGTTGGGACAGGTAAAACCGGCATTGATCGATATCTTCTGCACTTTATACGGAAAATGCAGCGATAAGAATTCGGAAAAGTCGCGATAGGGTTTATTTGTTGAGTTCACGTTGTCATTATCTTTTTTCAAGTACAAAGATAGGCAAAATCCCCTCAGCTTTTTAGGGGCTGTTTGGAATAAAAGGTCCAAAACAACCGCGGTTATTTTGTCCGTTATCAAGGTGCATATTGCCGCGAATAGCGGTGCTGTCAGTATAGGTTATTCCTTAACAGGCTCTTAGGTTAAGGCTGATGGTCGCCAAAAAAACGGGAGCGTGGCAACAACGCTCCCGGAAACAATGGTTTATTAAAAAAAGTAGAGTTATAAAAATAGAGAGTTATTTCTTTTCGTTTTTAGGAATGTATGCGCTCCAAATAACCATTACGGTGTCGGAATTTAAAATGAGTGTTACTTTATCCGCTCTCTTGTTGGTTATCCTGTAATATTTAGCGACTTTATTGTCTTTACCGGTCCTCACATAAGAGGTGTTTTCGAATTTATCCGCTTCCAAAGCTTGATTTATCTCTTTCTTAAATATTTCTGCAAAAGATTTATCTTTAGTATTCAATGTGAGCATTTTTCGCCCATCGCTGACCATGGAAGAGTATATTTTTTCGTTACTGCTATCTCCATAATCATCATAGCGATCATATTTATTCTCTTTTTTTTGATAAATATATTGGAACCGTTCGTCTTCCTGATATTTTTCGAAGATCTTTTCAATTTGTTGTGCGGAGACGGTTGCCGCCAACATACAAAATATCGCTGTAAGAGAGATCAATTTTTTCATATTCGTTGTTTTTTAAAAGTTATTTTTCTTGCGTTTGTCTATCGGTTATACTTTTGTGTACTCCTTCAAAAATTTTATCCGCATCCATGTTTTGCGTAATCTGCCGCGCCCGTATAACGGGGCGGAAACTTTCTTTCATTTCTTTCTCCGCCTCGAAAAACATCCGGTCGGCATAACAGCGCGCCTCCCGTGCATTGGTGATATGGCGTCCGTTGACAATAACCACATAGTCGGGTTTTTGGAAACGGCTGAAGGGGGTTGTGAAAAAAAGGAGCAGTCCGCATGCGGCAACAGCGCCGGATAGGGGTATCCATAATTTTAAATTGAACGGTTTTCTTTTCGATTCCCGCGGCAAGCGGGCCGGCGGCGAAGTCCATTCTCGTTCTTGCGAAAAGGCGGCGAACAGTGTTTTATACATTCGATGTTCCGGTTTCACGCGGTCACTTTCAAAATACTGTTTCAATCGTTTTTCTTCTTCGATTGAAGTCAAGCCTTCGAAATAATCATTGAGTAATTTATCGATTTCGTTCATACTGTTTTTCTTCCGATTGTTGGATTGTTACGATCATATCCCGTAATTTTTTGCGTGCCCGAGACAAGTTTACCGTCACGGCATTTTCACTCATATAGAGGATTTGCGCAATTTCCCTGATCTCTATTTCCTCCACGTCTTTCATCCGGACGATCGTGCGTTGCAGTTCGGGCAAGCTGTCGATCAATCGATGGATGTTGTGGAGGGAGTCTTGCTCTTCCAGTTCTTGTTGCGGGTCGGGAGCGCTGGAAACGATATCGGCCGTGAGCCCGCCGTATTCAAGCTTTTTCCGTAATAAATCGACACACAAGTTCCGCATCGATGTAAGGGAAAAAGCCTGCTTATTCTCAATTATGTCCAATTGATCGCGCCGCTCCCATAAGCGCAAGACGAGGTCCTGAAACGCATCTTCCGCGCCGCTCTCATCGAGCAATATCGACCGTGCCATCCGGTACATCTTATCGGAGTAGCACAAAATCTGGCGTTGAAACTGTTGAGCATCCATACATCTTTATAGACGGTGAAATGAATTTTTTCTTACATGTCCGGGCCTGTTTTTTTCAGTTCTTTCAGGAAGTGACCATCTCAAAATAGAAAATAGGCCTCTGGAAATTGAATATCTTCCTGATACGCCCTTATGGTAAAGGATACAAAAAAAGCCTCCCTGTTACGGAGAGGCTTTTTTACTATAAATGGAAAAAAGTTATTCTTTCGATTCCTTTTCTTCTTCTTCTTTTCCCTCTTCTGCAATGGTTTTTGCGTCAGCGGGAGCGTCGGCAACCGTTTCCGGTTCTTTGTTCGAATCTTCAACAGCTACTTCGGTCGTGACTTCGGCCGCGACTTCGGTTACCGGTTCAACGGCATCAACGGCTTCAACCGTTTCTGCTGCTTCTTTCGTTTCTACCTCTTTCGCCTCTTCTACCTCTTTCTCCGGCTTGGCTGCTTCCTTCTTTTGTTCTTTTTTGGCAACAGCTTTAGCCTTTTGGTTATCTAACTTTTCTTTCAATGTGGCTAATTCTTCGATATCACCCAACGTCGTCTTTTCTAATGGAGCCGTCGTTAATGGAATATCATGGCCTTCCTCTTTTCTGCCGGAACGTTTTCCTTTTCTTCTCGAATCGCCTGATCCGCCGTCTTGCTTATCTTCCCATACTCTGCTGTGTGAAACAATAATACGTTTAGCGTCTTTATTGAATTCAATCACTTTGAAGTCGAGTTTTTCATCGATTTGAGCTTGAGAATTGTCTTCTTTAATAAGATGTTTCGATGTTGCAAAACCTTCCACGCCGTAAGTCAGTGAAATTACCGCGCCTTTATCGGTCAATTCGATAACCGTCCCCTCGTGTACCGATCCGGGAGTAAAGATGGTTTCGAATACATCCCAAGGATTTTCTTCGAGTTGCTTGTGTCCAAGGCTCAAGCGACGGTTTTCCTTGTCGATGTCGAGTACTTGTACTTCGATAGGAGCGCCGATTTCGGTCACTTCGCTCGGGTGTTTGATTTTCTTCGTCCAGGAAAGATCGGAGATATGGATTAATCCTTCTACGCCTTCTTCGATTTCCACGAAAGCGCCGAAGTTGGTGAAGTTGCGGACAATAGCGGTATGCGAACTACCCACCGGATATTTTATTTCGATATTTTCCCAAGGATCCGGTTTGAGTTGTTTTACGCCCAGTGACATTTTCCGTTCTTCGCGGTCGAGCGAGAGAATAACCGCATCCACTTCGTCGTTGACTTTCATGAAGTCTTGTGCGCTGTGTAAATGCTGTGTCCAGCTCATTTCCGAAACGTGGATAAGTCCTTCTACGCCCGGAGCGATTTCTACAAACGCACCGTAATCGGCCACAACAACGACTTTACCCTTCACGATGTCGCCTACTTTCAGGTTTTCATCCAAAGCATCCCATGGATGCGGGGTGAGTTGTTTCAAGCCGAGAGCGATTCTTTTCTTTTCGTCGTCGAAATCGAGGATGACCACATTGATTTTGTCGTCCAGTTTAACGACTTCATCGGGATGTTGAATGCGTCCCCACGAGAGATCGGTAATATGAATCAAACCGTCGACGCCGCCCAAGTCAACAAACACACCGTAAGAAGTAATGTTCTTCACGACGCCTTCGAGAACTTGTCCTTTTTCGAGTTTCGAGATGATTTCTTTCTTTTGTTGTTCCAATTCTTCTTCTATCAAGGCCTTGTGCGAAACCACCACGTTTTTGTATTCGGGGTTTATTTTCACGACTTTGAATTCCATGGTCTTATCGACAAACAAGTCGTAATCGCGGATCGGTTTCACGTCGATCTGAGATCCCGGAAGGAATGCTTCGATGCCGAAAACATCGACAATCATACCGCCTTTCGTGCGGCATTTGATATATCCCTTGATAACTTCATTGTTTTCCAATGCCGCGTTGACACGTTCCCATGAACGCGATGCGCGCGCTTTTTTGTGAGAAAGGATCAATTGTCCTTTTTTGTCTTCTTGACTTTCAATATAGACTTCTACTTCGTCGCCTATTTTCAAGTCCGGATTGTAACGGAATTCGTTCATCGATACGACTCCGTCCGATTTGTATCCGATGTTTACAACCACTTCGCGTTTGTTCATGGAGGTGACGATGCCCGTTACGACTTCATTATCGGTGATTTTACTCAGCGTATTGTCGTAGTTTTCGGTCAGTTTTTCCCTGCTCTCCTTATTGTAGATTTCACCTTCGGCATAAGCGTTCCAGTCGAACTCTTCCAGTGGAGCCACGTTTTTTAAGTTTTCTGTCATGTGATGCTAATAAATTTTTTGTAATTAATAAGTTAGACTTTATATTGTTTAAAAACAGTGCAAAGGTAATTGGTTTTTTGTTTATAACCAACTCTTTGCACCTTAATTTTTATCGTGACGGGCCTTTTTTCGAGAGCCAAGAGCTAAAAGCGGGCCATGAGACAGAAAACTGAATAAGGCCGCCTGATAGCTGACGGTTTAGCGCAAGCTACAGCAGAAGGCCTTCTTGTACCTCTTGGCGGGTAGCTATTCCGGCAATTTTTTCAACGAGATCCAAGGCGAAGTCGAAGACCAATCCGGGGCCTTTACCGGTAATAATTTTCCCATCGGTAACCACGGGTTCATCGGTTATTTTTGCCCCAATCAGTTCGGGTTCGAATCCGGGATAGCATGTGGCTTTTTTCCCGTCCAGCAAATTCAAGCCGCCCAATACCATCGGTGCGGCGCAAATGGCGGCGATATATTTGTCTTGAGCCGCAAAATCTTTTAAAACACGCTTAACCCCCTCGTGCTCATTGAGGTTTTTTGCCCCCGGCATTCCTCCCGGCAACACCAGGACATCTACTTGCGAGAAATCCACCTCTTCAAAAACCTTTTCCGCCGTAACTTGTATTTGATGGGCTCCCGTTACTTCACGATGAGAGTGAATGGAAACGGTTTGTACTTGAATTTCCGCTCTTCTCAGGATGTCGATGGTTCCTAAGGCTTCGATTTCTTCAAAACCATTGGCTAATAATACAGATACTTTTTTCATAATGGATAATTTAAATAATTCCTTAATTGAGATTGAATCTATAGGTGATGGTTCCTTGCTGATTATTGGTTGAGTTGATGAGATTGAAACGCGTGCTTCTGGCTGCACGGAGCGCTTCATTCCGTAAAGTGGCGCTGGGGGTATTCGTTCCCTTGCCAATCTCTGCGCGAATCACTTTTCCCGAAGGATCCACCGTGATGTTTACCACCACCGTGCCGTAATCATCTACCGTATACTTCGGTTGTACCAATCCTCCGCTGCCGACACTTCTTCCGCCTAAATCGTACGTTCCTATACCCCCGATACCGGAGGCGGCCCCTTGCGTGGCATTTCCGGTAGGCACGCCTTGTACTCCCGTACCGTGCGTATTGCCTCTGCTCCCGCCGGGAGTATCGCCGAAGAGCCCCGACATTTGTTGATTGATTTCACGCTTGCGGGTTTCTTCTTGCGCCTGACGCTTTTCGGCCGCGGAAACTTCCGGGCTTTTTTCTTCTTTCACCACTTCTTTTTGTTCGGGTATCTTGATAGACGATTCCGTGTTCTGCGTCATGAACGATTGTTCCTGATCTTCCTTTGCCGGAACCGGCGGTGCGGCCGCCTCGGCGTCATTGAAAGACATGCCGTACATCGGAGGTTCACTCGTGCCGAAGGCGTCTTCCACAAAACCGAACATCACCGGAATACCTTCCAATCCTTGCGGGGAAGACAATGCGATGGTAAATTTCGAAAACAAGAGAACAAACAAGAGCAATACTGAAAAAACGATTGTTCCTATAATTCCGCCTATTTTTTCTTTTGTCATCATTCTCTACTTATTCACTCCTGTACCGGAGCATGATTTCTTTAAATAACACAGCCGTGGTAGGAGGCGTATAGGAAATAGCATTCGCACCGGCATCGATGACCTGTTGTATCGTCTCGTCGGTTTTACCCCCCGTCGCAATAATCGGAATATCGTTATCGATGTCTCTGATTTTTTTTACAATATCGGCCGTGTTTGCGGCTCCCGATACATTGAAAATATCTACTCCGGCTTTTAATCGTCCATTAATATCATCTTTTTCCGAGACAATGGTTATGACAATGGGGATATCTATTTTCTGTTTCATCTTCTTGATGATATCGTTTGGAGCCGGTTTGTTTAATATGACTCCCAATGCTCCCTGAAATTCGGCATCGAGAGCTAATTCGATGCATCTTTTTCCGGAGGTAATACCGCCGCCGACTCCGCAAAATACCGGTTTGTCGGAAGCTCCTATCAGCGCATGCGAAATGAGCGGTTGGGGGGTGAATGGATATACGGCGATAATGGCATCGGCATTGGTGTTGCGAATAATCGCCACATCGGTGCTGAACAAAAACGATTTTAATAATTGCCCGAAAATCCGTATTCCCGAACAGTTGTCTATGACGTCCGGAACGGTTACGATCTTTGTTCTGAAACGGCTTGTGAAAACAGGAGGTTTCCTCATATATTTCTAAACGAATAAATTTTTTATAGACATTTTACGAAAACTATTCGGCCGGATGACTTAGAAATTCGATAAATTCGACTCTCTTTTCCGTCAGTTTGCCGGTCGCCGTACGAAGGCTGTTTTTGAGATGAAAGTATCCGCAAAGGCCTACGATTCCCACAATGAGGCCTCCTATTACAGAAGTCGCCGGCAAGTAGAAGGCGGACGCTAAAGAAGCTATCGAAGCGCTTGAACCGGCATACGCCACCGTCATCAAATGTTGGGTTACCTCCACGGTGGTAATAAGCAGTCCCAGCAGCGGAGCCACCAGAGATAGGGCGGCCAACAAAGGCATTCCCTTATTCAGCCGGATGATTTCCACGTCTTGTTGGGTTTTCATCACATCGGCTATTTCCGGGACAGGCCTCCCTAAAAGGTCGATGCCTTTTTGCAAAATAGCCGAGGCGGGCGTGTTATTCTTACGGCAAAGCGCAACCGCAGCCTCCGTTTTTTCTTCCAAAATATAATCTTTGATCCGATTCATGAAAGAGTCTTCTTCTTTCGCAGCTCGCTGGATGACCAGCGCTCTTTCAATGAAAATATAAATGACTGACAGGAAAAGCAGTAATAAAACAATCATAAACCAACCGTTATTGAACGCGAGGTCGATGATGGTTTGTGACGGTTCGGAAGAGGTGAGCGCATTCGTAACCTCTTGTTGTACCTGCTGCTGTATTTGTTGTAAGCTGTCGCTTGCCGGCGGAACGATTTGTAAGATATTCATTTCATCATCTGTTTTTAAGCAGGTAAAGATAACGATATTCTATGTTAAAATCGTACTTTCCGGTGGGTTTAAACAATTTTTATACGCTTTTATTGTTTTTTCCAACCCCATGTAGAGTGCATCACTGATGAGTGAATGCCCGATAGACACTTCCTTTAACCAGGGAATGCATGAAAAAAGATAATTCAGATTGTCGAGATTCAGGTCGTGTCCGGCATTTACACCCAGCCCGAGATCTTTTGCCAACCGGGCTGCCGCGGTAAAGGGCGCCATCGCCTGCTCTCGGTCTTTCGGATAATCCTGGGCATAGGGGCCCGTGTATAATTCAACCCGGTCCGCACCGATTTGCGAAGCTCCGCGAATCATTTCTTCATCGGCATTCACGAAAATCGACGTGCGTATCCCCAATGATTGGAATTCGTTGACGACATCCGTTAGAAAAGACACCTGTGTAACGGTGTTCCATCCCGTGTTGGAGGTCAGGGCATCGGGCGCGTCGGGAACCAGCGTTACTTGCGTCGGCCTGATTTTTTTTATTAACGTGATAAATTCGGGAGTGGGGTTCCCTTCAATGTTGAATTCCGTATATACTTTGGATTGAAGGTCAAAGACATCTTCAAAACGAATATGCCGTTGATCGGGACGGGGGTGTACGGTAATCCCGTCGGCTCCGTACTGTTGACAATCTAACGCCACTTGCACAACGTTGGGAATATTCCCGCCGCGGGAATTACGCAGGGTCGCTATTTTATTAATGTTTACACTTAGTTTTGTCATTTTACCTATTTAACTATCCCTAAATGGAAAACGAAAAACATCGCTTGCATTCGGGAAAGAAAATAAAAAATGTCTTTTCAGACACGTATAATACGCGATTTTTTATGATCTTTGTAAATCAAATACAAAAGTAATACGAAATAACTGTTTTGCGTCATGTCAACAAAAGAAATTATCAAAAAAGAGGTTGAAAAGTTTACCGCTGCGATGACTCCCGATGATTTTACGGAATTGACGGAGATGGAAAATTCATTGATTATATTGGAGGTGCCTTTTAAAGATTATACGCTGACCGATATCGCCCGCATTGTTGAGAGTAACAATGCCCGTGTGGTGAATCTTTCGGTGTTGCCCATCTCCGATGGTTTGTCGGTATGGATATCATTGAAGTTGAATATCTCCGACCCGAGTTCCGTCCTCAGGAGTTTCGAACGCTTTAATTATAAGGTGGTGTATTACTATATGAAAGAGGGAGAAATCAATGACACGCACAAAGAACGGTTAAACGAACTATTATATTATTTGGATATGTAAGTTCGGGAATCAAAAATTAGCTAATTAGCTAATTAGCAAATTAGCGGATTAGCAAATCAATAATCAGTATGAAATTAGCCCTATTCGGGAGTACTTTTACCGACCGGACGGCCAAAGCCGAAGAACAAATTTATGCGGTATGCAGAGCTATCAAGCAATATCCTTGTGAATTGTTTTTGCCGTCTGTGTTTTATCATTCATTGCCTCAACGCATCCGGGATATGATACGGCCGCTTTGCGAGTTGTTTGAAAAACTTCCGTGTGTGGATATGGCTGTAAGTGTGGGGGGCGACGGCACATTCTTGCGGACGGCCGGCGCCGTCGGAGCTTTCGGCATTCCCGTATTGGGTATTAATACGGGGCGATTAGGCTTTTTAGCGGCTATCAATTTCGGAGATGTGGAGGAAACCCTGAAAGAAATCATGTCGGGCCACTACCGGATAGAAAACCGTACGCTGCTGGAAATGACTGCCGAAGATAATCCCACGCCTTTCGGTTATAGTATCCAAGCCTTGAATGAAGTGGCTATTCTTAAACAGGATACGGCCTCGATGCTTACCATCCATGCTTACATCAATGACGATTATCTTACCTCTTATCAGGCCGATGGATTGGTCATCGCTACGCCTACTGGTTCGACGGCTTATTCGTTGAGCATCGGCGGGGCCATTTTATCGCCGACCACGCCGAGCTTGATTTTGTCGGCCATTGCGCCGCACAACTTAACGTCGCGCTCATTGGTGGTCGATGACAATAGTAAAATACGGTTGAAGGTGGAAAGCCGGAGCCGTAATTTCTTGGTATCCCTCGACGGACAATCGCAGGTTTTTCATGAGGATACGGCCTTGGAAGTACGAAAGGCCGATTATATGCTAAAGGTGGTGAAACGCATCAGTCACAGTTTCTATGCTACACTACGGGATAAATTGATGTGGGGAAAGGATGTAAGAAAACAGAACGGATAGGTTGGGGATAATTACAAATTACAAATTACTAATTACAAATTACTAATTACTAATTACTAATGACAAATGAAGTCAAGGGGCTGAAGACTGTAAACTGAGGAGAATGCTGCGATGAAGATATTATCGGCAGAACAAATACGCGAGATCGATGCAAAAACCGTTACTTACGAAGCGGTTTCTTCGCTCGAACTCATGAAAAGAGCCGCAAAGGCTTTTTACTATTGGTTTATTGAAAAATATCAAGACAAGCAGGCCTCGATATTGATTCTATCCGGAACGGGGAATAACGGGGGTGATGGGATTGTCGTCGCCCGTTTGTTGTCGTCGTCGGGGTATTCGGTGAAAGTGTGTAACGTGGAATATAGCAAGAGGCGGTCGGAAGATTGCGCTCATAATATCCGGCGGGCAAAAGCGGAAAATGTTCCTTTGCTGTTTGTCTCGAAAGCGGAAGAAATTCCCGATTTTTCCGATTACGCTATTTTAATCGATGCGCTTTTCGGTACGGGATTGAACCGTGACGTGTCCGGTATTGCCCACGATGTGATCCTCCGCATGAATGAGAGTGGAAAAACCATTATCAGTATCGATGTGCCGAGCGGTTTGTTTATGGATAAGCATACGGATTTTGCCGTACAGGCCGCACACACGGTGACTTTTCAGATTCCGAAAGCGGCCTTGTTTTTGCCGGATAACGCCCCGTTTACGGGCGAAGTGACGCTCGTGGATATCGGATTAAGCCGGAAAGCGATATGCGAAGCGGAAACGAATTGGTTTTTCCAGGTAAAAGAGAATATTGCTGCATTGTTGAAGCCGTTATCGCGATTCGCCCATAAAGGCACGCAGGGGCATGCGTTGATAATTGGCGGAAGCGGGGGGAAGACCGGTTCGGTCTGTTTAGCGGCTAAAGCGGCCTTGAAAACCGGTTGCGGATTGGTGACGGCGTATGGCCCGAAAGGTCTTTCGGCGGTATTGGGCAGTTGGTTTCCGGAAGCAATGGTGATAGAAGATGCGGATTCGGACTATCTTTCGGATATTGCCTTCGATATCCGTCCCGATGCCATAGGTGTCGGGATCGGATTGGGGACGGAGCCCGCTACACAAAAGGCTTTCTATCGGTTCTTGTCAGGAAATAAACAGTCGTTGGTCGTTGATGCGGACGGATTGAACATCTTGTCGCAACACAAAGAGTGGCTCAGCTTGCTTCCTGTTGGAACGATATTGACTCCGCATCCCAAAGAGCTCTCACGCTTAATCGGTTCCTGGAAAAACGATTATGATAAAATGGATAAAATCCATGTTTTTGTCAAAAAATATCCGGTTATTCTTATTTTGAAAGGCGCTTATTCGATGATTGTCAATAATGAAACCGTTTATATAAACAGTTCGGGAACACCCGCGTTGGCGACCGCCGGAAGCGGGGATGTGCTGACGGGGATGATCGCGGGGTTGCTTGCCCAAGGGTATCCGGCTATCGATGCCGCGCGCATGGCGGTATATATGCATGGACGAACCGCAGACAGAACGCAGTCGGTTATACATCCGAGGAGTTTTGTGGCTTCGGATATTATTGACCAAATCGGGAATGTGTATTTTGAGTTGGATAACGAATTGTCTATCCATTGATTGAAGCTCCTGGCCGATTAACGAATAAAAAGAGGGTGAAATAGCATTTGCAGTGAGCCAAAAAAGTTTCTTACAATACAAAAAGACCTCATTGGTCTTGTCATATGAAAACCCCTGAACAGATGCATAAACAAAAAAGTGTAAAAATTAGAACGTATAAAAAATCAGAGAGAAACAAGGTTAACCTTGTTTCTCTCTGATAAATCATTTAATTTTGTCCAATAAACTGTAACGCTTATTTAGGAATAGTCAATTTTCATTATACACCGAAAAAATAATTTACTTTTTTGGTTTTTGAATGATAGTTACAGTATCAAAAAAATTAGAATTTTGTAGAGTCACTATTATTTCTCGCGACTCGGAGTTCGTATTGTCCGAAACATTAATATTAAGTTTTTTACCATTCTTTTCAATAGTAACCCATGAGGCTTTTATTCCGACAACTGTTTCGTATTCACCCTTAATAAATGCATAGTTTTTATCATTTGATGGGATATCAACTCCATTCACACGAAGATTAGATATCCACCATGTATCAACCTTTGTGGATAAACTTCTATTTCCACCTTCATAAGTAAATTCTACAACTTGTGCAGAAAGGCCTATGTCCTCCGTGTTTTCAGAATTGGAACACGATATACAAAACATAACTGAAATAAACAATAATAGTATTTTTTTCATTTTTTCGCTCTTTTAATTATTTAATCTGGATCTTTACTCGATAAAGCACAGTATATTATTCCATAATTATAGTTTACGTTAGATGGTGCTTCGGACGATATACCGCCGCTTAGATATGAAAAAGTATTTATAAAATTATAAACTTGTTCTAAATAATAACCATCATAGGTACCGCCATATCCCCAATTACAATGGTATAAATCTAAATTTTTTTCAGTAGTAGAATTACTTTTATAACATTTTATACCATCCACTACCCAAAAATGACCTGCTCCATTTATGTTTCTTCCTCCCATAACAATAATACCTCTCGTGCTTCTAAGACAATTATAGAAATTAGTAACAGACAAATCAGTCCTATATTGCCTAAAACCTGTTTTAAATTTAATATCTAATGTTTGAAGATATTCCCAAGCTTTGGCATCAGTAGCATAGCTAGTTTTGCCATAATTCATATTGACGTTTCTTCCTATTTCTCTTAATAATCTATCTACTTGGTTGCGACCTACTGCATTTGCTAATAAGTCATCTTTTGTTTTCATTTGCTGTATAACATCCCAATCAATCGGATAGCCATTAATAGATTCAATAGCTGAAAAATGAGCAGTCGCATATCCTAAAGCAACAGCAACACATCCAACGACACTGTTGCCACCACTTGGTAATGATGGACAGTAATCATTAAAAGGTGCATCTTGATTCCATGACCATATTAGCTTAGGGGCCGTTTTTCTATTCAAATACCATTGACCGGTCGGGTCGTCCTGTCCAAGTTCGGTTTCGCTACCAATTCTTGTTTGTGGGGTATTTATTGTATGGATGAAATATTCTTCGGAATATTTGATAAACATTTTAAAGCTTTCATTATGAATTAATTCATCATCTTCTTTGCTGTAATTCCCATTGTCAACCAATGCAAAAATAGGTTCGGTACGTTTGTCCGCGGACATTAGAGCAAAGCCGCCTTCATTATTCAAATTAATTATGTACATCATCGTGTCAGGCACTTGTGACAAATCATAACTTGAACTTCTTAGTTGACTTTGATTTTTTGTTATAGCCTCAATATTCTTCACACTAACTGGTGACCCTATTGACCTAGTACTGTTTTCTTCATTTAATCCTATAAAGTAGTTTAATGTATTAACAGCTTCATCTGGAGAAATCCTGTTTGGATTTTGGGTTGCGGTAAATGCTTCGCTCTCATCATCATTGTAAGAGGTTTCTATATTATTTTCACTTTCACAAGAGTTGAAAATGAATACCCCTAAAACTAAAGATAAATGTAATAATAAAAAAAATCTTTTCTCATTGTTTTACTAAATGTTAAATGTCTGTTTATATAGTCTTTATATTACTTATAGGTAAAAACTATATAATATAACAGAACAAAAAAGGAAATGTTTTTGTATTTGAAGATAAAAAACAAAAGAATATTTGGTGTTTACCGAAAAGATTGGTATTTTTGCACCTCATTTTGCCAATAGGCCCGATAAGAAGCCGTGAAAACGGTTCGCCTCAGGCATGTAACGTAAAAGTTATTTTTATATGTACGTCATAGTAGACATTCAAGGTCAGCAGTTTAAAGTAACGCAAGACCAAAAATTATTCGTACACCGCTTGAATGCAGATCGTGGTGCCGATGTAGAGTTTGAAAACGTATTGCTCGTTGATAACGACGGCGATGTGAAAGTGGGTACGCCTTCGATTGAAGGAGCCAAGGTGGTCGTCGAAGTATTGTCTCATGTAAAAGGAGACAAAGTTCTTGTTTTCAAAAAGAAAAGAAGAAAAGGATATCAGAAGTTGAACGGTCACCGTCAACAATTCTCGGAAGTAAAGGTAAAAGAAATTATTGCTTAATCAGTGAAGGAGAAAAAGAAATGGCACATAAAAAAGGTGTAGGTAGTTCAAAGAACGGTCGCGAATCGGAAAGTAAGCGATTAGGCGTAAAAGTATTCGGAGGTGAAGCGGCAAAAGCCGGCAATATTTTGGTAAGACAGCGTGGCACGGTTCATCATCCCGGTGAAAATGTAGGTATCGGTAAAGATCACACATTGTTCGCTTTAATTGACGGTGTGGTCGTTTTCCGCAAAAGAAGAAATAACCGTTCGTTTGTATCGGTGTTTCCCAGCTCGGAAGCGCAGGCCTGAATGTTGTATTAAAACGGTTAAAATAGACTTTAAACCATAAAGTTATAGTTTTTTAGTTGATAAAATGAAAACAACCGGCTTTTTATAAGTCCGGTTGTTTTTCTTTATTTTAGCGCGAGCCGTTTCCTATAAATACTTTTGAAAACGCATTTATACAATCATTATTTTCTTTATCTTTACATCGTTTTCAACATTCATTCTTATTATCTACCTGTATATATGTTGCAAAAGCGCAAGATTATTAACGATCCCGTATTCGGGTTTATCAACATCCCGAACGATTTTATCTATGCAATTATTCAGCATCCTTACCTGCAACGGTTAAACCGCATCCGTCAATTGGGAGTAGCGGCTTTCGTATATCCCGGGGCACAACATACGCGTTTCCATCACTCTATCGGCGCGATGTATTTGATGAATGAAGCGTTATCGAATTTGAAAATGAAGGGGCTTCACATATCGGAAGAGGAATCCGACGGCGCTTTAGCGGCTATTTTGTTGCATGATGTCGGTCATGGCCCCTTCTCGCATGTGTTGGAACAAACCCTGGTGCAAGATGTACGGCATGAGAAGATCTCTCTTTTGATGATGCAGAAATTGAATGCATTATGGAACGGAAAATTGACTACCGCCATCGAAATATTTAAAGATACGTATCCCAAACGCTTTCTTCACCAGTTGGTGAGCGGACAGTTGGATGTGGACAGACTGGATTACTTGCGGCGCGACAGTTTTTTTACGGGTGTCGTAGAAGGGAATATCGGGTCGGCGCGCATTATTAAGATGCTCGATGTGAAGAATGATAAGTTGGTGGTCGAGTCGAAGGGCATTTACTCTCTGGAGAATTTTTTGTTGGCGCGCCGTTTGATGTATTGGCAGGTTTATCTGCATAAAACCGCGGTGGGAGCGGAAAAAATGCTCATCAATACGCTGAAGAGAGCGAAAGAATTATCGCACGATGGGCATCGTTTGTTTGCTTCTCCAGCTCTGGAATATTTTTTGCGCAATGATATTTCGATAGATAACTTTGAAGAGAGTAACGAAGCGTTTGATTCTTTTATTTCTCTTGATGATAATGATATATGGGTATCGTTAAAAGCTTGGTGTACCTATCCGGATGTGGTCTTGTCGGCTTTGAGCAGGGGATTGGTCGACCGGAAATTGTTTAAGATTGAAATTAGCCCCGAACCACCGGATGAGGCCAAAAAAGAATTGTTATTAGAGGAATATTGCCGCAAATATGGTATTTCGGCCCATGAGGCATCGTACTTTATCGCTTCGGAGATGCTGGTTACCGATATGTATAATGAAAATGACGACAGTATCGATATCCTGTATAAAGACGGATCGGTGAAGGATATTGCCGTCGCTTCGGATATGTTTAATATTGAACTGCTTTCGAAGAAAATCGAAAAGTACTATTTTGCCTATTTGAGGGATTGACAAAAGAGGATACGGATTTATGATTTTTCCGGATGGTCATCGATGGCCGTCGGAACGATAAACCATACGACCAGCGAGCCGATTAGGCCGAGTGAAAGGATGGCAACGCGAATAGAAATAATTTGAATGACCACGAAGGAAGAGAACAGTACCATAGCCGTCATAAAAGCGATCACCCCCATTTTTCCTTTTCGTGTGATGCCTTTGCGGCGTTGATAATTTTTTATGCGCGGGCCCAATATTTTATTATTTAGCAGCCATCTGTAGAGCTTTTCAGAACTCCGGGCATACAATGCGGCCGACAAAAGGGCAAAGGGTGTTACCGGCAGCCCGGGTACAAAAATACCCAAAATCGCTAAGATGAGCGCCACCGTACCTCCTATGGAATACAAAGCTCTTACAATTTTGTTCTTTTTGATCTGCAACTCCATTTCTTCCGCCTGGGAAATAGTGACTTCTTTGCTGATCGAGAGGTTATTCTGCCGCGGTTTATTGATCATATATAAATTTTTTTCTGTGGATGGAAGTGTAAAGATAATCAAAATAGTAACGGATTCCACCCAAAGCTACGAAAAATATCCTTGTACTTCTCCGAAAGTGTGCCTGAAACCCCTGCATGTCGTCGTATTGGTACGATGGGTTGCCACAAACCCGGGGACGTCATCGTATTAGTACGAAAGGTTGCCACAAACCCGGGGACGCCGTCGTATTGGTACGACGGGCTGCCACAAACCCGGGGATGGCGTCGTATTAGTACGACGGGTTGCCACAAACCCGGGGACGTCGTCGTATTGGTACGACGGGTTGCCGCAAACCCGGGGATGGCGTCGTATTAGTACGACGGGTTGCCACAAACCCGGGGATGGCGTCGTACTTGTACGACGGGTTGCCGCAAAATCACGGAAAGCCGCTGTCAATCTTCGCAATAGTCCCTAAAGATATGGGTTTGGCAATGGTTTTGTCGAAGGGTCTGAATCCATTAGACGGGGGTAGGGAGTATCGTATTCTCTCAATCCAGTTTGAGTACGGCAAGGAAAGCTTTTTGAGGGATTTCTACGTTTCCGATCTGCTTCATGCGCTTTTTCCCTTCCTTTTGTTTTTCGAGCAATTTTCGTTTACGTGAAATATCGCCCCCATAACACTTCGCCGTCACATCTTTCCGGACGGCTTTGATGGTTTCGCGCGCAATAATTTTGGCTCCGATAGCTGCCTGTATGGCGATATCGAATTGTTGGCGCGGAATCAATTCTTTTAGTTTTTCGCACATCCGGCGTCCGAAAGATTGAGCGTTGTCGAAATGCGTCAAGGTGGAAAGCGCGTCTACCGGTTCGGCGTTGAGTAGTATATCGAGCTTTACCAGCTTTGAAGGCCTGAAATCATGCAAATGATAGTCAAACGAAGCATATCCTTTCGAAACGCTTTTCAGTTTGTCGTAAAAGTCGATGACAATTTCGCCCAAAGGAAGGTCGAAAATAATCTCCACTCGATCGCCCGATATATAGTTTTGCGTTACCAGTACGCCGCGTTTCCCGAGGCAAAGTGTCATAATGGGCCCCAAATATGTCGTGTTTGTGATGACCGACGCGCGTATAAACGGCTCCTCGATCCGCTCGATAAGCGTGGCGTCGGGCAATCCTGCCGGATTATGCACTTCTTTCATGTTCCCTTTTTTGTCATACACCCGGTAAGATACATTGGGGACGGTGGTGATGACATCCATATTGAATTCACGCTCCAAGCGTTCCTGGACGATTTCCATGTGAAGCAAGCCCAAGAATCCGCAACGGAATCCAAAACCCAGCGCGACCGACGATTCGGGCTGGAAGGTGAGCGACGCATCGTTCAGTTGCAACTTCTCAAGGGACGAGCGCAAGTTCTCGAAGTCCTCGCTTTCAATAGGATATACACCGGCGAAGACCATCGGTTTCACTTCTTCGAATCCATCGATAGCTTTGTCGCATGGACGCTTCACATGCGTGATCGTATCGCCTACTTTGACTTCTGTAGCCGTCTTGATGCCTGAAATGATATATCCTACATCGCCGCATTCCACGCGCTCTTTTGGGATCATATCCAAGCGCAGGATCCCTACTTCATCGGCTTCGTATTCTTTTTCGGTAGCGACGAATTTTACTTGTTCGCCTTTAGCGATACTGCCGTTTAAAATTTTGTAATAGGCGATGATTCCTCGAAAGGAATTGAATACCGAGTCGAATATCAGGGCTTGCAAAGGTGCATCGGGATCTCCTCCCGGTGCGGGGACTCTTTCGACAATCGCTTTGAGTATTTCGGGGATGCCGATACCGGTTTTTCCGCTCGCACGGATAATATCCTTCCGTGGAATTCCCAAGAGGTCTACAATCTGGTCCTCCACTTCATCGGGCATGGCGCTGTCCAAATCGACTTTGTTCAATACCGGAATGATTTCCAAATCTTGTTCGATAGCCATGTAGAGATTCGATATTGTTTGCGCCTGAATGCCTTGAGCGGCATCCACCACCAACAAGGCGCCTTCGCATGCGGCGATGGAACGCGAAACCTCATACGAAAAATCTACGTGCCCCGGCGTATCGATCAGATTCAACGTGTATTTTTCTCCTTCATACTCATAGATCATCTGGATGGCATGGCTTTTGATCGTGATGCCCCGTTCACGTTCCAAATCCATATCGTCGAGCAATTGATTTTGTAGCTTTTTACCGTCAAGCGTATGAGTGAACTCGAGCAATCTATCGGCCAGCGTGCTTTTTCCGTGATCGATATGAGCAATAATGCAGAAATTACGTATATTCTTCATTCGCGAATGATATAATCAAAAACAATCAATATCTACTAATTGACAATTAGTAATTAGTAATTAGTAATTAGTAATTAGTAATTAGTAATTACTAATTTGTAATTTGTAATTAGTATTAGTAATTTATTTAAAACTCCGCGTTATTAGGAGTCCGGGGGAAAGGAATCACGTCACGGATATTGGTCATGCCCGTCACAAAAAGCATTAAGCGCTCAAATCCCAATCCGAAGCCTGCATGTGGAGCGGTACCGAATTTACGCGTTTCGATATACCACCATATCGGGTCGATATTCATGCCGGTTTCCTTCACCCGCTGCATCAGTTTATCGTAATTTTCCTCGCGTTCCGATCCTCCGATAATTTCTCCGATCTTCGGAAAGAGCACGTCCATGGCGCGGACTGTCTTTCCATCGTCATTTTGTTTCATATAGAAAGACTTGATTTCCTTCGGATAATCGGTCAGGATAACCGGACGCTTGAAATGCTTTTCCACCAGATAACGTTCATGTTCCGACTGTAAGTCCGTCCCCCAATGTACCGGGAATTCGAATGTATGTCCTGATTCTTCCAATATTTTGACACCCTCGCCATAGCTTAGGCGTACAAAATCATTCTCCACCACAAATTTTAACCGGTCGGGAAGTTCTTCGTCATACATCTTTGCGAGGAATTCGATATCGTCTTTACAGTGTTCCAACGCATAGCGGATGAGGTATTTCAAGAAATCCTCCGCCAAATCCATATTGTCGTGGATATCATAAAAAGCCACTTCCGGTTCGATCATCCAGAATTCCGCCAAATGACGGGGTGTGTTGGAATTTTCGGCTCGGAAGGTCGGTCCGAACGTATAAATCGCTCCGAGAGACATGGCGCCCAATTCTCCCTCGAGCTGCCCGGAAACGGTGAGGTTGGTCTGCCGGCCGAAAAAATCTTTTGAGTAATCGATGCTCCCATCCTCTGTTTTAGGCACATTGTTCAAATTAAAGGAGGTCACTTCGAACATTGCTCCGGCGCCCTCGGCATCCGAACCGGTGATGATAGGAGTATGGAAATAATAAAATCCGCGGTCGTTGAAATACTGATGGATGGCGAACGACATGTGGTGGCGCATCCTGAATATTGCTCCGAACGTATTTGTCCGCGGGCGCAGATATGCAATTTCCCGTAAAAACTCCAGCGAGTGCCCTTTCTTTTGCAAAGGGTAGGTTGCCGGATCGGCGGTTCCGTAAATTTCAATCTCTTCCGCCTGAACCTCTACGGTTTGTCCCTTTCCTTGCGAGGCGACCAGTTTTCCGTTTACACTTAATGACGCTCCGGTAGTAATGGGCTTGAGGAAATCTTCTCCGAATTTTTCCATCTCGATTACTACTTGTAGGTTGTGGATAGTAGAGCCGTCGTTTATTGCGACGAAACTTACGTTTTTATTTCCCCTACGGGTGCGCACCCATCCTTTTATATTAATTTCTTCACCTATTTTTTCCGGTGATAAAGCATCAGCGATTTTTGTCCGTTTTCGTTGTTTCATCTAATCTTTAATCAATCTCCCTCATCAATCTTTTTTCAATCTTGCATCGATCTCTAATCGAAAGCCCCCATACGAAGCATATTGACTTCTTGTTCGGTCAGATAACGCCATCTGCCGCGCGAGAGACCTTTTTTGGTTAAACCGGCGAAATAAACCCTGTCCAGTTTCAGTACGCGGTAACCCAGTTTTTCGAACATACGACGGACTACACGGTTTCTTCCCGAATGGATTTCTACACCGACTTGAGCTAAATCTTCTTCACTGACATAACTGATAGCATCGGCATGAATTTCCCCGTCCTCCAGGTCTATTCCGTCGGCCATAGCTTGCATGTGCTCCATTGCCACCGGTTTATCGAGCCAAACCTGATAGATTTTACGTTTTTCGTATTTCGGATGGGTTAGTTTCGACGCCAGGTCTCCGTCGTTGGTAAGAAGCAATACGCCGGTGGTCGCCCTGTCGAGTCTACCTACCGGATAAATCCGTTCCGAGCAGGCGCTTTTAACCAGTTCCATTACGGTTTTCCGGTTTTCCGGATCATCGGTGGTCGTGACGAACCCTTTCGGTTTGTTTAAAAGGACGTATACCTTACTCTCCAATCTGATCGGTTGATCATGGAACATTACCTCATCGGCACGCGTAATTTTAGTACCCAATTCGGTAATCACTTCTCCATTTACTTTTACCACACCCGCCTGGATAAATTCATCGGCTTCACGACGGGAGCAAACCCCCGCATTCGCCAAATATTTATTTAAGCGGATCGGAGCGTTCGGATCGGCATTCTCCTTATATTTAACCTGTTTGAAAGGCTTTTTCTTTTTGATTTTCTTCTTTTTTTGATTATTGCCACCCATACCGCTTTTGTTACGCGGATCGTACCCTTTACCATCGTGTCTTTTACCGCCTCCGTATGGTCCGGAGCCCGATTGTGCAATGCGATCGCCAACGCGCGGACGGCGTTTTCTGGGAGCATGCATACCGCTTCCGTTTTCTGTGTTGTCTTGTGATTCCCTGAAAGATGATTGTGACGGCCTTTCAGCATAATCATTACTGTCTTGTGGTAATCGTCTTTCATTACCATAACTTCTGTTAGAAGAAGAGTGTCTCTCATTGTTCGCGTTGCCGTATATGTTTTTTTCGCGCGAATCTTCGTTGTTTGTTCCCATTTTCCTTCGTTCTTTTTAATTTTCTACTATAACCTCACGGTTGTTATTAATCGAATATTTAACCTAAAACATTACGATAGAGCCCTTTTTATAGGGTTATCAGAATTGATCTTCTCTTTAAAGTATATATAAATAAGCCTGTTTAAATTCCAATATAATTTTCCGGAGTAATTGCCCTTAATTTTTCTTTTATAGGTTCCTCCACATTTAACGTATCGATAAATGTTTCAATACTCTCTTTTGTTATATGTTTATTGGTGCGGGTCAATGCTTTGAGTGCTTCATACGGATGGGGGTATCCCTCCCGCCTCAATATTGTTTGAATTCCCTCTGCAATAACCGCCCAATTATTATCCAAATCTTTTCGAATCGTTTCTTGATTCAATAACAATTTATTCAGTCCTTTTGTTGTACTTTTTATGGCAATTAATCCATGTGCCAAAGGGATGCCGATATTCCGAATGACTGTCGAGTCGGTCAAATCGCGTTGCAAACGCGAGACCGGTAATTTTGCCGATAAATGTTCCAACACAGCATTTGCCAATCCCAGATTGCCTTCCGCATTTTCAAAATCGATCGGATTTACCTTGTGTGGCATAGCCGAAGAGCCCACTTCTCCCGGTTTAATGTTTTGTTTAAAATATTCCATAGAAATGTATTGCCACATATCGCGGTTTAAATCGATCAGGATGGTGTGGATACGCTTTATGGCGTCGAATCCTTCCGATAACGTATCGTAATTCGAGATCTGAGTCGTCCATTGCTCGCGTTCCAATCCTAATTTTTCTTGAAGAAAACGGTCAGCAAAGTGTTTCCAGTCCACATCGGGATAGGCCGCATAATGTGCATTGAAATTACCGGTGGCGCCACCGAATTTGCCTTTTACCGGAATACTCTTTAAGGAGTCTATCTGGTTGCGTAGACGATAGGCGAACACCTTTATTTCTTTGCCCAAGCGGGTGGGAGAGGCGGGCTGTCCGTGTGTGCGAGCGAGCATAGGGATATCTTTCCATTCCTGCGAATAGGTATCCAATAATGCGCACAATTCCTCCAGTTGGGGAATATAAATCGATTCCAAAGCGTTTTTCCACATTAATGGAGTAGCCGTATTATTGATATCTTGAGAAGTTAATCCGAAATGGATAAATTCTTTATAGTCGGATAATCCGATGTTATCGAATTTTTCTTTCAGAAAATATTCCACCGCTTTGACATCGTGGTTGATTTCCTTTTCAATATCCTTGATACGAAAAGCATCTTCTTCGGAGAAACGGGTAAGAATCCCTTCCAGTCTATCAAGTTTATCTTTGTCTATATTGTTCAAAGGAGGAATTTCGGATTCGCAAAGAAAGAGGAAATACGCAATTTCGACCTGGGTGCGATATTTTATTAAAGCATATTCCGAAAAATAAAATGCCAGTTCCTTTGTTTTATTTCGATATCTTCCATCAATAGGAGAAATAGCTGTAAGTTCGTCAAGTTTCATTTCGAGAGTATCGTTCTTTTTAAATAAATGGAGAATTGTAGAAAATCACTTTTCTATCAATTTCTCATAATCATGTGCTTATTTCAGAATTTGTTTTGTTCATCAAAGAGTCTTTCAGGAATCTTAGATTCCCATCTTTGAAATTTGAACAATTTGTGACTTCTTTTTCAAATGTTTATAACCTGCACTTGATTTTCCAATCGGATGTACAAAAGTAAGGATAATTCTAGTATCCTGAAAATTTTCAGAAAAAAAATATCAAATATTTTGCACGTAAAGAAAAAGGGTGTATCTTTGCACCGCTTTTGAAAACAAAAGGTATAATAAAGGGCGTTTAGCTCAGCTGGTTCAGAGCATCTGCCTTACAAGCAGAGGGTCGGGGGTTCGAATCCCTCAACGCCCACAAAATGGCAAAATCCTAAAAAGACAGGAGAAGCCGAACAAAGACATAAAGTCTGTTAGTCAGTAGATTAACAGGCTTTTTTTATTCTACCCTCGGACAATAAAAGCCAGTTTAGGACAGCGGTTGAGTGACCAAAGAGTGAGCGGATCGCGTTTCTCGGTTTTGGGTCACTTTTTAGTAAATTATCTACTGGAAGCTAATGACTTAGCTTGACATAAATAGGCTTATTTAAGAGCTTTATTCTTTAAGTGATACTGAATAATTTTGTCAAATCATTTAAAAAGAATGAGCAATGAGAAGTACGTATCGAATCCTTTTTCTGATCAGAAAGAAGAAATTAAACAAAGATGGCTTAACCAATATCATGGTTAGAATTAGTATTGGTGGCGAAAAAGCCGAATTTAGCTCTTTAGCTTTTGTAAAGCCTGAAATGTGGAGTCCATTGGGCAAGGTGTTGGGGAAAACCAAAGAAGTTCAAAAAATCAACGACTCCTTAGATAAGATAAAGATCGCATTAGACAACCACCACAAAGCTATTCTTGAAAAAGACGGCTATGTTACAGCAGAAAAACTTCGAGATACTTATCTAGGTAAGGAAATTCGTATGAACACAGTTCTATCTCTATATGATATTAAAGTAGAGCAGAAACGGAACCTTGTCGGAAAAACAATTAGAGATACCACCCTTTCCAAATATCTTGCAACAAGAAAACGTGTTGGTGATTTCATGGTATATAAGTATAAGAAAGAAGATATGCCCATACGGGATGTGGATTTTCAGTTTGTAACAGATTACGAGGTTTATCTGAAATCCGTCTGCAAGTGTGGACATAATTCCACCGTGAAGCATTTACGTTATCTGAAACAGATTATCTCCAACGCACTTAAAAATAGGTATATTACTATTGACCCTTTCGATGATTATACTTTGGGATACAAACCGGTAAAAAAAGAGTTTCTGATTGAACCTGAGATCAAAAGATTGATGAATAAGAAATTTGAATCGAAACGGTTGGAAGAAGTCCGGGACGTATTTCTATTTCAAATTTTCACTGGATTGGCTTACATCGATGCAGCCAATCTGACAAATGAGAATATTATTGAAGATGGTTTCGGGCAGAAGTGGATACAACTAACCCGTCAAAAATCATCGGTTCAGGCAAATATTCCATTACTGGACGTTCCTTTGTCCATCCTGAAAAAATATGAGGGATTGGAGAACAGTAAATTGCTACCTATTCATACTAATCAAAAAATGAACGAATATTTGAAGGAGATAGCTTCATTATGCGGTATAAATAAGCGACTTACGACACATTGCGGCAGGCACAGTTTCGGAACGATTATGCTGACCAAAGGAGTTTCTATCGAAAGCGTTTCAAAAATGTTAGGACATACAAATATTACAACCACACAGATTTACGCAAAAGTTTTGAATCAAAAAATCTTTACGGAAGTCAATAAAGTTCGAGGGGAATTTGATGATATGATGAAGTATTATAAGCAGCGAAAATAATTAAGTGTAAGGTCGAAATTTCGACCTTATTTTTTATCGAATTTATCAAGAAAATAAGGCTAAAATATTCGATTGTTTGAGAATGCTAAGAATTACATAACTTTCTTCTATAAATTCCCCCCATATTCAAAGAAAAATGGAGCTAAATAGA
>ENA-UOOR01001103-UOOR01001103.1-fermentation-metagenome-genome-assembly--contig:-NODE-1103-length-33667-cov-5.100946_pt1 | contig 33667 bp, 33 predicted proteins | sample MGYA00245780_ERZ724029 | MGnify/ENA primary metagenome ERZ724029 (study PRJEB28704, sample SAMN03018315) | fermentation metagenome | biome: anthropogenic terrestrial biome; feature: soil; material... | reverse complement strand
CTACCCTTGAAGATGCTGAATATTAGCGACTTTTGGGGTTTAGCAATTAACTAATATATTATATTTTCGAAAGGAGCGTTTACATGAAACGCAAATTTATCCTTCTGTTTGGTACACTCTTACTGATTTATTCAATAGTACCGCCGCGTCTGCAGCTCAGGCAGAGCCGCTCGTTCTTGAGGCGCCGCAAAATGTCACGGTGGAAGTCAAGCAGTATGAAGACGGAAGGCCTTATTTTGCGGTGAAATGGAGGAGTCCCGCAAGTATATTGGAGCTGGTTCGATATTGGAACGATCAAGGTGAAGCACCTTTAGAATACCAAACCGATATGAAGGCAGGAGATGGAGCCTGGCGCTATGACAAGGGGGAGTCGCTTTGTGGGAACAGTTTGCATGCAGGATATGATAAAACTGGAATCTTTGCGGTAAACAATGCAAGTTATGATCCTATTAATGAAGGGCATCTGGATAATGTGGACATAAAGTCAAATGCCTACAGCTTCCGGGTTAGATATGCCTGCCTGACTTCCAATGACGAGGAGGAATATTATTCATACAGTCCCTTTTCAAATGTCTTTGAAACAGGCACACCCGTCTTTTACAAGGATGCCAGCAGCTGGGCAAAGTCCGAGCTCCAGAAAGCCAATGATCTTGGCCTGATCCCCAAGATATTGAAGGGCGCCGATATGACAAAACCCATCACGCGGGAGGAATTCTGTGAGCTGGCTCTCCTGCTCTATGAAAAGTACTGCCAAGCCTGTTTCGCCCAATCCCTTCAACGATACCGCAAACCCGCAGATTCTAAAAGCATTTGCGCTGGAAATTTCAAAGGGTACCTCAGCGACTGCTTTCACACCAAATAAGACAATCTCAAGACAGGAGTGCGCAACAATGTTGTTCCGCGCCATCAGGGCAATCGCCCCTAAGGCCGATTATTCCATAGCCGGCGTACCGGATTTTCCCGACCAGAAAGACATCGACTCCTGGGCTGCGGAGGGTACGAAATACATGTTCAAATTGGGCATCATAAAGGGCGATAACAGGGGTTACTTCGAAGCTCTATCAGAAGTGTCAGGACAGACCACTGAGACGAAGTATTGGAAGAAAGGCAGCATGGTCAAAAAAGTCGAAACAGGAAGCAGCGACAACAAAACGAAAACAGACATTTTCGACATGTCGAAAGGAGTGGCCTACAGCTATTATGAGGGCTCCGCTGAAGCGGTCAAGTCGGTATATACCATGAGCGACCCGAGCAAGCACATCAACCCATTTAATTTTACCGGGCCTTTTATCCTTGGTTCCGTGCAGGAGTCTGCCGACACAAAAATTACCGGCAACGAAACGATTAACGGCGTCAGCTGCTCCGTGATCACCACAACCATAGACGGCGAGATCTGCGCAAAGATATGGGTCAGCGAGGACGGTCTGAAGCGGCGAAGTGAAACGGTTTACTTCGGTTTTCCGATGACAACCTTGTACAAAAACTACAAAATCGGCGGCTCAATCAGCGACAGTGAATTCGAGCTCCCGCCGGGGATGACAGTTGATGAGGATGTCAACATAACCATTACGGAATAAATCTGACAAACATGGGAGTGGTTCATTTGAAAGTTTTCCCTTTTCTTATCATTGCAGTGTTAATAATCAGCCTTGCCGGCTGTGCAGCGTTACCGGGGCCCGGCAAAGCATCGGAGAAAAAACCGGAATCTCTGCAGAACTCCGGTTCCCAGGATGATAAATCCGGTGGGCAGTCAGATGTAAAGTCAGAAGGCCTTGACTGGACTATTAATGCAGACGACACCATTTCCGGCAGCTATGAATTGCCTGCGGGCGGTAAAGCTCTTGAATATGATATTACTCTCAGACTGGCTGCCTGGAAATCAGGAGGAGAGGATGTTTACGGCAGGTATGAGGGGGAAGCGTATATCCTGTTCAAGTTTGATGAGTCCGGGCTTTCGGATTCGGATTATCTGTATATGGGCGGGGGTGCTTTCAACAGAAAGTGTGAAAAGCTGGAGTTTGAAGTTGAGGTATATGACCGGGAAGAGCTGAACCAGAAAATTATCCCGTTACCTGGTACCGATACCATATCTATTATGCCGCTGCGGACTTATAATGCTATGGCTTCCTCTAATTCGGTCTGGTCAACCATTCTTCAGATGGATCAGACTGTAAGGGGCAGGAAGTCCGGTGATACCCTGTCTCAAATAGAAGGCGGTTCCGGTGAAAGCTCTTCAGATGTTATGGGAATCGACTTTTTTATTGATAATAGATATGTAACAGTAGATATCCCCACATACAGACTAACCTGGAATTGCGGATATTTCACCGGTACAGTTGACAGCAGCCCTTTGGGTACTGCAAAACGCAATAAGCTTGATATGCCCGATACCGGGTTAGAAAATTCCAATGTGGTGGATGACGGAGAAAAGAAAAATCCCCCTCAAACAGAGCAAAATGGGGGAAATGAGGAATATCCTTTTGATTTACCTTAGAATGAGCTCAAGGATAAATACATCCATGATGATCCCAATGGGTTGACCGGATACGATATGAATAGCGACGGTAAGGTTGATGCGTATATTGACGACGACGGTAATCTTAAATTTGATTTGAACTTTGACGGTGTGTTCGATGATTTGGAGGACACAGAAGGAACCGAGTGGGGGCAAGGATGACAAAGGAAAGGCAGGTGGAAAGTTATGCCAACGGTAAAAAAAGCAATAAAGGTATCGCTGCTGGTTCTGGTTATGGCAGCTATTGCTTGCGGATGCTCCAATTCTATTTCCATTGCAGACAAAACACCGGCAACAATAAAGATTTATCCCGCAATGGCGGAGCTTCCGGCAGGAGAGACTTTATTGCTTAAGGTGAATACGGCATCCAGTAGCACAGAGGATATGTCCGTGGAATGGAAAAGCTCGGATGATCGGATTGCATCGGTGTCTGAAAATGGGTGTGTCACTGCGATAGCTGAGGGTGAGGCTGTTATGGAGGCCTTCCTTGTTAATGACAAAAGGCAAAAGAGTACCTGCCGGATTGTAGTTAAGGAAGATGGACCGATACTGTTGTTTTCTATTGATGAAAAAGAAGATGAAAATAATGCATCAAACGGAGCATCCGGCTCTCATACCCAAAATCCGCCCGGCATAGGCGCACCGCAGGGAGAGCCTGAGCAACTTGAGCCTCCTGATATACCGGATGATTCTCAGGGCGAAACCGAACAGGGAGGAATGGAAGAGGAGATTCCCGTTGAACACGATCCTGAGCTGGATATTCCTGTTGAGCATGATCCCAGGCTTGATGAATATATCTGGGCAATACGCATTAATGATACCCTTGAACAGGATATAGGGGATTCCGGGCTTCCGTTGAAGCTTGTATATAAGCTTCAGTTGAATGTGGTGAAGAAGGGCGGCAAAACTTCAGAGGGAATATATGAAGGAAATGCTACTCTTGAAATGAAGGTTGATACCGGTAAGTTATCCAAGGAAATCCTTGAGAAATCTGAGGGATTGCTGAGCAAGTTCATGGTGAATGTTGGTGGCAATTTCAGTGCAGATAGCCTATCGATGAAAGTTGGTCCATATAAGCATAAGGATTTTTCAAACTTTGACAAAGGGTCTGTGGATGACTCCGGCGATACAATTACCATAGCTCCGTTAGTTCCAAAGGATGGGGGCAGTTCGGGTGGTCCTGAGATTGTAGAGCTAAAACCCAGGGAAGACGCTGGTTCCGGTCCCGAAATTGTGCCGTTGGTCCCGAAGTTTGGAATGGCACTTGGCTACGCGTTGTTTGAAGGTTCAGGGGCCTTTGGCATATCTACTATGGATATTTCCGGCGTAGGCATCGATTCGGATGAGCAGATGGGTTCCTCGGTAGCTCTGACATATAAATTGAGTATTGGTTCAGCCGGAAAAATTGACTTAAAGATAGCGGGATTGGGAATAAATAGTTCCTTTAGTGGGCGTATCAGCAAGAAACCTATGGTTCCCAGGTGAGAGGGGGAGAAAAGGATATGAAAAAAAATCTATAAATACTTATTTATTATTACTGCAGTGCCATTGATAAGCATGTCCGTATTTCTGGCAGGCTGCGGTTCAACGGGTAAAGCTGCTAAAGATGCGAAAGCGGCTGCAAAGGATGCTGCTGAAACAGTAAAAAAAGTAGTTGATATACAGGATGAAGGCGATGAAGCAATGAATGCTCTGGAGAATATTTCGGATATGATCGGTGAGGATGCATTAGGCAAGGCGCTGGATGGAGGCGGCCTTACAGTCGAAGGCTGGCCTGAAGGCAAGATCCCTGCCGAAATTCCCGAATATAGGAAAGGGAAGGTGGTAAACTCCGGCGGATACGAGGAAGAATATACAATCCTTGTGGAAACCGAAGAAGAAGAATTAAAGGAGTATCTTGACCAGCTTGAGGACTCAGGCTGGTATGTTGACAGGGATGATAGGTTTCCTATGGCGAGGGAAAAAAACATAAGCCTCAACTTCCAATTCAATTCAAAAACCCTGCTGCAAATAAGCGTATATGTGCAAAAGCAAGGTCCCTGGCCTGTAGATGAATTACCTTCTGATATTTTTCCGCCGGATAAAGGTACTCTGGTTGGGGAGGTTGCAATCTCGGACATAGGAGAGAGAGAAGGTACAGCGTATAATATCGCCTATGGCTATGAAGGCCTTAGTATTGAGGATGCCGGGGAATATATGCAGAAACTTATTGATAAAGGATGGCAAGGAGATGCGTATATGGTAAGCAAGATTGTGGAATGGAAGGACAATCGTTTTGAAGCATCCATAGAAGTTATGGAATATCAGGAAATAATAACCTTCTCCAGCAATTTAAGAAGGCTGCAATAGTAACCGCACTGGCGCTCGTTGTTGTAATGTCGTGCGCCGTCTTTTCATGGTATATGCCGCCTAAAGAGTTTGGGGGCCTATACTTTTGCTATACTAATAAAAAATATAAAATAAATATAATACATCCCATTTAAACGTACGTTTCCGCCGAAAAAAGGAATCCGGTTGTTGCATGCGGAGTGTCCTTATAGGATCTGAGTATCCTATCAAGGACACTCTGCTTTTTTACGCTCAAAAAAGGGATATAGGTTGCGATTACTGACTTCCAGCCCTTCCGATACACAAAGCAGCTTTACCTTGTGTTCGTTCAAAAGGTCAATGTACGACTGCACAATGCCCCACTCCCGCCCGATACGCGAAAGGTTTTTCACCAGCACCACATCGACCTTGCCCGCGCAGTTCGGCGGCTTGGGCCTCCAGACTGGACGTGTCCTCGCGGGCCACACGGCAGTAAAGGGCGACTCGCAAATTGATCGTTGCCATATGGCTTTCCTCCGTTTCGATTTTTGAGTTGAGCAATCGAAACGGGGAAAGGCGGGGATCGGCAGCCGGGGCCGCCGCCGCGCACCTCGGGACATTTTGTCTCGAAGTGAAAAGGGTTGACTAATAAAACTGGTTGGCAAAGTCCACATGATGTTAAAAAAGCGCGTAAACAAAACACCTTTACGGGAAACGTCCCGAAAGATGTCGAATAAAAAATGGCCGCGATAGTCGGCCATGAATACTTGTGCTTTTTTGAAGTTATGTAGGGAGAAAACTTCGGCTACATCCTCAAATAATTTTGTTTGCTCCTCATAGGGGCTTCGTACAGGATAATCACTCCACGCTTTTCAGCGATGCCACCATATCAATGCTCCTGAACTTTCGCTCCATTAGATGATTTACAAGCATGGTAAATCCAATAACAAAAGCAAAACCTATAACGATATTGAATGCGCCAATTGATGGCATAATCTCCAAATCCGGCGTCGTTGCTTGTTGCAGGATCACACGGAGCAGCAAAGTTCCAACTATATAGCCAAAGGGTAATCCGAATATCGTAATCCAGATGTTCTCGCGCAAAACCAGCCGTTTCATCTCCTTTCTATAAAAGCCCAAAACTTTTAGCGTCGCAAGCTCGCGCGTTCGTTCATAGTAGTTCATGCGCCCCAGCACCATCATGACGGCAAAGGCAAGCAAGCCGGAGAACACAATCAAAATGACTTGGAAAAATTGCAGTGTTTCCAGCACGATCAGCATGTTATTTCGCATTTCTTCCTTCGTCTCAACCAGCGAAATCCTCGGATCGGCTTTCAGATTTTCGAGTTCAAGCCCCTGCCCATCTATAAGCAGCGTCCGTACGAGAAAAGGCAAATCCGACACCTTCTCAAAAGCGGTTTTACCTATATAGACCTCATTGCCTACAGGGAAATCCACAATGTCCGTCACTTCAAGGGAGAGAACGGTTCCGTCAAGGTGTTCCGCTTTGAGCGTATTGCCAGCGCCCACAGAAAGGTACTTCGCCATTCTCGGCGTAATCAGCACGCCATCCTCCGGCAAACGAACAGCCATACCGTTTATATCTTTGAAGTTGAGGCTTTTTTGCCCTTCGTCCATTACCACAAGATACGGGTTTTGCATTTGACCGTTTTCCCCGTATAGATAGACACCAAAGGCCATTGTCTCATCGATATTTTTTGCACCGTCCAACTTACCGTAGATGTCCGAAAGCTGCTCCTGTGCCAGAGAGGTCCGGAGCTTGATTTCCACGCTATACTGCACTGTCTCATTGAACGCTTTGTCGAGCATTCCATTGATCGAGTTCATCAGCCCGAAGCCGCACAGTATCAGGGCCGTGGAGCCTATAATTCCAACAAGGCCCATGAGCATCCTTACCTTATTGCGAAACAGGTTTCGCGTGACGATTTTTCCGCTGAAGCTTAAGCTCCGCCAAAACGGCGCGATCCGCTCCAGCACAATACGGTGTCCTTGTGCCGGGGGCTTTGGCCGCATCAATTCCGATGGCATGGACCCCAGCGACTTGCGGCAGGAGAGCACCGCAGCGCCGCAGGTTACGACCGCCACGCAAAACACCGCTAACGCAAGATGGGGAGAAAACGCTTTCACTCCGGTCGCTTCTATGGTGTAATAAGTGATTCCGACATCATACAGGGACTGGGCAATCAAATACCGGGAAAGAATCCATCCCAAAATCATGCTGGGAACGGTTATTAAAACGCCAAAGAGCGCGTACCGCCTCATGATTTCTCTTTTAGAGAAGCCCAGGGAGCGCAGCGTACCCAAATGCTGGCGTTGGTTTTCCGTCATGCGGGAAACGGTAATCCACGTCACAAGAGCAGCCGTCAGGAAAAAGGCGACGGAAAACAGCAGCCCGATTTGCTTTATCCCGGTCATGGCGTCCGCAACCTTTCGGTAGCTCGTCTGATGAGAACGGCTGAGGATATTTGCGCCCTCAACTGTTTCGCGCACCGCTTTCGTGGTTTCTTCCTGTGAAAGATTTGATCCCTTATCAACGGTAAGGATGATTTCATTGAAAGCAACGTTCGGTAAAGAGGACACGTTCGTATAGGCAAAACCGTATTTGTGGTAGTCGGGAACAGTCAGTCCCTCCGGCGCATAATAAACGTATTCCACATTACGGACAATTCCTTGAATCAACCACTCTGTTTGTTCTTCGCCGTCCCCTGTGGTAATTATTTCTCCAACAGACAGCCCGTGCGCTTCGGCAAAGCGGCTGTCAAGCAACAGGGTGTTTGTTTCACTCCCATCGAGCAGGCTGCCGTCAAGCAGTTCCGGCACGTTAATCGTCGCCGTTTCATCTTCGGCGTGAATGCGCAACACCGCGCCGGACGAGCCGGACAAAGCGACATCGACCACCTTGCGGCGCTGTGCATCTTGAATATTGTCCAAAGACAGTACATTGTTTGAGTCGGAATCGGAGAACTCCGCTTTGTAAATCCAATAGTCGGCAAGATTGGCGCGCTCGTAATAATTTAAGACTTCATTTTCAACGGTACTGACATACAGGTTAATTCCGCTGAACAGAGCGATCCCAAGGGAACAGATACACACGATGGCAAGAAAAGACCAGCGATTCTCCCCAATATCCCGAAAAATCTTTTTCTGCAGCATAGTCACCATTTGATTCCCTCCAAATCCGCGGGGGCTTCCTGTACGATTTCCCGGACGACTCTGCCGTTCTTCATTTCGATCAGCCGGTCGGCAACCGGCGTAAGTAGTGAATTGTGCGTGACGATAATCACCGTCTTGCCCATCTTTCGGCTGATGTCGGACAAAACCCGAAGAACAGTTTTGCCTGTTTCAGTATCCAGCGCGCCCGTTGGCTCGTCGCAGAGAAGCAAATCCGGGTTTTTACAGATAGCTCTGGCAATAGCGACGCGCTGCTGCTCCCCGCCGGAAAGCTGCGCTGGGAAATTATGTACTCTGTCTTTTAGACCCACAATCCGCAGGGCTTCCTCCGGCTCCAGCGGAGATTTGCACACCTGCTTTGCAAGCTCAACATTTTCTGCCGCAGTCAGGTTTGGTATCAAATTATAAAATTGAAACACAAATCCGATTTTATAGCGCCTATAGTCGGTGAGTTCCAAGTCGTTCATTGCGGTAATATCCTGGCCCGCAAAGAGGATTCTCCCGGATGTGGCGGTGTCCATACCGCCCAACAGGTTGAGTACGGTGGTTTTGCCCGCGCCGGAGGGGCCAAGAAGAATGCACAATTCACCATTCCTAACCTGAAACGACACGTCATCCGCCGCACGAATGATTACTTCCCCCATTTGATAGTCTTTTCTTACGTTTTCAAACCGAATATCCGCCATAACAATCCCTCACTTAATATATGAACTTTAGATCCTTTTATAGTTCATATATTATCACAATGCGGTTGACTCGTCAAACGTGGTGTGGTATATTATTTACGCACAAGGTTTATATCGTTCATATTTTGAGGTGGTTGCTTTGGACGGATTTGAAAAAAGAAGAAATGATAAGAAAAAAGCCATCATGCAGACGGCTTTAGAGTTGTTTGATCAATATGGGTTTGATAAGGTAACCGTAACGGAGATTGCTGCCAAAGCGCATGTCTCCAAGGTGTCTATTTACAATTTTTTTGAAAGCAAGGATAATCTTCGCCGCATCATCATTAAAGATATGCTGGATGAGAGCACAGAGAAAATCAAAACGCTGATTGAAAAAGAAGAAAACTTTATTGAAAAAATTGAGGAATATATTCAAATTAGAACTTGGTATTTTGGAAAATACAGCCTCCGGTTCTTTTTTGAAGCCGTTGAGAGTGACCCGGAGCTTCGGCAATACCTCAATGATTTTAATGCCTCCAGCAAACAGCTTTTGATGACTTTTATTGAAAAAGGCAAACATTCAGGTGTTTTTTCACCGGATGCCTCCGATGCCGCAATTGAAATCTATATTGACATGATCCAGACCTATTTAATGCATAACAAAGAAATTCGTGACAGGATTGAACACAATCCCGAACTGGCAAGAGAACTCAATATGCTGTTTATGGATGGGTTGATCCGGGGAACAGATGCTCCTCGCTCATGATGTAGATCGGGGCATGGGAAAGGTTGAAGTTTTCCAGCGTAATCGTTTTCATCACGTATTGGCTTCCGTCAAAGGCATAAGTGATAACTATTTCTCCTGCAAAAACCGAATAGGAGATTTGGGGAGAAACCGTGGCCTTAAGCACATCCCCGTCCACCTCATAGGTCACAACACTGCCGAACGACGCCTTACCCTCGACCCATCCCTGGGCATAATCCTCCGGCAACGTGATAACGGACTTTTGTCCATTCACAATAACTGTAACCGTTACGGAGCCATTTTCATGGACGATGGATGTATCAACATTTTTAGCGATGATGTCCAAAGGATCTGTTACGCCGGTCTCAACGAAATTTTCAGGATTTATTACATGGATAGCTTTTTGATTGACGCCCGTTCCTTCACCGGTTGTCAGAACGACGATCAGTTCCTTTTGCCCGTCACCGTTAATGTCTTTTAAAATAAGTTCCGGCAGAAACGAGTCTTTTCCAATGTTCTGCCATCCATAGTATCTGCTGACGCCTTTAATGGAAAGATACAGCCCATCATATTCGCCGGTCATGTCAAAATCATTTTTATCACCGTATATATAAATCTGATCATCCGGCAGGCTCGCAAGCAGCACGCTTGCTTCGGGCAATGATACATTGCCTTCCGCTTCCCGCGAAAAGTACTTATTCGAATATTCTTTAGAGGAAATCGTCCAATCGAAAACATAATAGGGGTCATCCTGATCCGAAATGGCGCCGCCGGAGCCAGAGGATATCCTTAAAATATAGTTTTGCATCTCGTAATAATAGTACTTATGTCCTTCGGCCTCATCTCTCTCAACGGATTCACACGGCCCATATATCTGCTCAATTTTATCCTCAGCGTCTCCAGTCTTGAGACCTTCCGCAGTTTCAATCACCGGGGCTTTTACCGATATTGAGCTTAGAACCCATTCTTTCTGCCCCGCGTCAACAGAAGTTTCGGTAAACCAAAGAGAATAGTCCTCACTGAATAACTCATCAGTATAGTCGCCCTTCAGATCGATATTTGCCGCCTCCAACTTTTCCGTCGCTTCATTCACCCTCATACCAAGTCTCAACGGGCACTTTTTACTATTAGGGCCAATCAAAGTTATATCCCACATTTGATCGGAAGAGTTACCGGACGCGTCCCCGGTGCGCTGATGTGAGACAATCAGAAAGCCGTCGCCCTGCTTCTTCAGCGTTAGTACCGCATCTTCACTGTACAGGCGGATAATATTTTCCTGTGTTTCACCGCTCGTACAGACGGAGGAATTGAATGCGGCATCACTGGTAAAGTTATAGTACGCATCATATTCCTTCAGATACACCAATTCATCCATTCCTACGCCGTTTAGATCGTCCAGCGTGATGTCCATGTACTTTTTCAGGACTTCATTTACGGTATCTGCGGAGAATTTGTGGATTGGGACGGGCATATTGCTCAAGGTCATATCGGCACCGAATGGCCAACTTATTTCAGCCTTTAGCGCCTCGAATTCGGCTTCATTTGTCACATCCTCATCTGAGGGGTAATAACGCAGAAAGTCGGCCAAATTGAGGTTCTCGGGCTTGTCGTAATAGGACCTCAGGAAATGGCTGAGAGGATTGATTCTGGAATCGCCCTGCTCGTCAGACAGCAGCGGTTCAAAAGCTTTGTTATACACTTCCAACTCGTCTGCCGTCAGCGGAATGATTTGAGCGTTTTCGGTTTTCGCTCCTGTAAAGGTGAAGCCTACCGCAAGGAACGTGACCAGTAAAACCGCAACAAATGCCGGCACTAGCATTTTTGGTTTTTTTGCGATGAGCGTGATGCGTTCCTTGATCCCGTTTTTACCATCAGTCATGGTTGTCGCGCAGTAAAGCAGATCCATAGCTCTGCGCTTTTCACAGGTGAGTCTGATCAGCGTGCGCCCATATTCCATGCGGTTTGCTTCACCGATGCTTTTTATTGCAGACTCGTCACAGGCCAATTCCGCGTCCCGCCGACTTAGTATTGCTGCCAGCCAGACAAGCGGATTATACCAGTGAATGGCAAGGCAAATACTGCGCAGTGCCGACCAGATGTGATCGCCATGGTGGTAATGGGTCAGCTCGTGCGCCAGCACATGGCGTAATTTCGTCTTATCCCCGGTAACGTTAAGCGTTATATAGATTGCGGGACGGAAAACTCCGAACAGGCAGGGGGACGGCAGGGCTTCTACCTCATAGATAGGCAACTTACAATTGTACGCCTGATATTTTTTCCTTGTTTTTCTCAATTTCCTGCTGAAACTGAGGTTGGATAAGAGCAAGGTCAACCCGACGATCCCGATCCCGATATACCAGACCCATTGCGCCAAAAGCCCCCAGCGAAATACATGATGGGATACGTTTGTTACGGAATTGGTGACATTTTGTTCCGTGCCACCCGATACGGCAACGTTTTCCGCCCCTATGCCACCGTATGCTGAGGAAAGCGTCGGTGCCGGGGTGGACGCCACGGAAACATCGCGTGCATATTTAGCTGCCTGAATTACGTTCATGACACTGATTGGGCTTTCAAATAAAGTAACCGGCACAAGCAGCCGTATCAGCACCAGTGCCCAAAGGGCGTATTGCAGGCGCAGGCTGATTTTACCCTTTAAAAAATGCCGCAGTACAATCACCACGAGTATGAGAACAGAGGACGTTATCATAAGTTCCGTCATTTTTTTCCCTCCTCGGCCTCGCGCAGAATGGCGTACAACGCTCTGATTTCTTCCTTTGTAAGTTCCTGCTTTTTTGTTATGGCACTCATCATCAGGCTGATGCTGCCTTTATACACCCGGTTCAGGAAATCGTCCGTTTCCTTTATGACCGCATCTTCCCGCTTAATGAGAGGCAAATAGACCTTCATACCGTCTTTATCCTCGCACCGGATCAGGCCCTTTTCCGCCATGCGGCGAAGCATCGTCAATGTCGTACTTCGGGTCCAGCCCACATGTTTCTGCAAATAATCTGTGGCCTCTCTGCCAGTGCGTGGCGACGTTTCCCACAGACACTCCATGAGGCTCCATTCGGTATTGGTAAGGCTTATATTTTGCTCATTCATTCCAATCACGCTCCAAGTTGTTTACAATGTAAACACATTATATACCGCGCTGTTTACGTTGTCAACACATATTGATGCGGTGCTGTGTGGGGCAGGGTGTCCCGGCGAGGATTTTGCTGTACTGCGAACAGGTATACTGCGGGATGCGTTTGCCGTATGGATTGAGTCTTTCATCGTATATATCTCCGAATTATTTTATCTGGGTCTAACCTGGTAGAAATCGTCGACAGAACCCGCTCCTGCCTGAAGTATTTCTAAACAGAGACCATCAGGCAGCCTAAACCAGTTTTTGCCCTAGGGAAGTTCTTCAACTCCTCTGGCATAGGCAAGATCCAGTACTGCTGCCTGATCTTTTACCATGAAACCCAGATGGGCCATGCGTCCTTGAGAACCATTGAAGTCGGGTGATGAAATTAGCTGTAACCCGCCATGGAACCAAACCTGTTTGGGGCTTTCGGGGTCGCCTTGTATCTCTCTTACGGTTATGCCCAGAACTTCCTCAAAGAATTTAATATGCCAGATAATATCTTTGACAAAAAAGGCTGCGTGGTCTAAAAACGATTCTGACTTCATGATTGTTACCACCTTTTTTATTTTTTTGACAAAACAGACTGACACTTTTCCGCGACGGCGTTTCCATTGAGGCTATATTTATCAAGCAATTGCTCATAGTCACCGGATTCGGCGAACTCTTCAAGCCCCATAAAGCCCACGGGTACAAGACAGTGTTCTGATAATACCTCAGCAACTGCACTGCCAAGTCCGCCCCTAATACTATGCTCTTCTACAGTAACGACTGCACCTGTTGTTTTTGCACATTTAATGAGGAGCTCTTTGTCTATGGGTTGTACGGTGTGAATATCCACAACACCTGCTTTGGAAAGAGCGAGATAAAGCATAGGTGCGGCGTGCCCTTTTGAAAGAACAAACCTGTCGCGCTCTTCTATTTTTAGATTTTTGGGATCATAATGCTAATGCATTTTCTCAAAGTATAATGGCGTAATGATCTCTGTTGCTGACAAGGATCCACCGGGATGACCTGTCTGAATACTGTGCAGCAACTGAATCAAATCTTTTCTGAACTCCTTGCAGAGTGATTTTAATTCTTTTGTTCTTTATTCTGTCATAGTTAGTTATCCTCCACAATCTTATTGTTCCAGTAGAGCCTGAATACGCTTAATGCATAAGTCAGGGCTTGAAAACACCGGAAGGCCGGTCTTTTCTGAAATGGCTTTTTCTAAATGTGCCATGGATGCCTGAGCAAGTACAACGACGTCATAACCTGCTGCATCTGAAGCCAATTCCAACACCAGCTGATCATGAGTTTCCATGTCGCCGCGCTTCAGTGCTGCAAAAGCCTTATCACTGCGGCGAACCTTCAAGGAAATCTGTTTTTCCTGATGCGTTGCCTCAGAATTCAGCTTTATTTGTATAGGCCCCTCTGCACTAATAGCAGTTGCCAGGACTAAAATATTACTTCCGGCCATCACAGCTTGCTCCGCCATAGCATCGTCTATTGCGATAACGGGCGTTTTAAGCTGTGAGCGCAGCTTTGTAACTGCAGGCGTCAGGGTGGAACATGTAACGACTATCACATCCGCGCCAGTCAATTCGGATGACTTCAGTGTATAGAGAAGCCGGTTTTCATTTGCTTCCGAAAAGTATCCGATTTCAGCCGGGTCAGATGCTAAAAAATCATCAAAAATATTATGAATTTTCAAATCGAAGGAAATGGTTTCACGTAGTTGTACTTCAAAGGAATTCAATACGCTTTTGACCGTATGGATGAGAGCAATACGTTTCACTTGGGCTCCCTCCCGTAGATATTCTTAAACAATGGTGCAAGATACGTAAGTGAACCCTCCGCAGCTTCCTCCATAGAGGGCAGCTGATAAATCTCCGTACAAAAAATATCATTATATCCGCAATCACGGAAAGTCTGCAATGCTTTTTCAAAATCTAAGCCGCAGCTTCCGGGATAACGTCTGTTATTGTCAGCTAAATGAACGTGGATTGTATCTGCGCAGTATTCACGAATAGCGGCATTTAAATCTTTTTCTTCAATGTTCAGGTGGAATAAATCCATCATAAGCCTGAAATTTGGCTTGTCAACGCTATCTATAACTGATTTGGCTTCAGCCAGTGTATTGATGAAATTTGTCTGCAAATAAGTAACTGTTTCCAGAGCAATTTTTACACCCAAAGGAGCAGCGTGGTCACTGATATTACGGAATGCTTCGATTGCCCATTCCTGTGTCTGCTGACGTGCAACTCCAGGTTGGTATTGACCTCTGACACGGCCTATGTTTACCTTTGCTCCCAGATATGCAGCAAAATCAATAATTCCGTTTACACGGTCTACGGCTTCACGGCGTATACCGGCGTCCGGATTGGTAAAATCCAGCTTTAATTGGCCAAATACTTCTCCTGTACACACTAGCCCGATATCGAGGTTAAAATGATGGGCGGTTTCTTTTACTTCGTCCCAATTTAATTTCTTTGGATCCAGGGTCATTAGCTCAACCCCATCATAGCCTAAAGCGGAAAGATCGCCAAAGCTTTTCTCAAGGCTCCCTTGGTATGCGGTTACAGTATCTGCAATTGCAACATCTGGTGTTGCCACCTGATAACAAAGTTTCATAGTTCCTCCGTCTAATTGATTCTGAGAGGAAGCCCGTCAAATGTTTTCAAGAAATTGACAGGCTTCCGCCAGATATTTTGAGCTTAAGCAGAAAATGTAGAATCATTTTTTTTAGATCTACTGCTAATTGCCATTTGACTCGCCATTTTGATGGCGTTTTCAAATGATGAAGTGTTGGCAATTCCCTTGCCTGCAATATCGTAGGCTGTGCCATGGGAACACGTAACGATAGGAGCAGGCATGCCGCCGGCGATTGTAATGCCCTGATCAAAACTTTTCAGTTTGAGAGCAATTTGTCCTTGATCATGGAACATAGTGACTACACAGTCAAAGTCACCGCGAAATGCCTTAATAAACAGGGTATCGCTGGGATAAGGGCCGTCGGCATTAATGCCTATTTCCTTGGCTTTTTCGATGGCGGGTATGATAACGTCAATTTCTTCACGGCCGCAAAGTCCATTTTCACCGGCATGTGGGTTCAAAGCTGCTACACCAAGACGTGGATTTTCATAACCGGCTTGTTTCAGTGTGTTATAGCATAACAATTCAGCCCGCAGAACAGAGTCTACTGTTAAATGATCGCTGACTTCTTTGATTGGGACGTGACTGGTTGTACGGGACGTCCACAGATTATCCACGACATTGATTTCACCAAAGGGTTGGTCTGCGCATCCGAATATATCTGCCAACAGATAGTGCTCGCTTTCAAAGCCGCACCCGCCCATTTTCAAAGCAGCTTTATTGAATGGGGCAAAGCAGAAGCCTTCGATATCTCCATCCTTAAAAAGTTTTGCTGCAACCTTCAGCGCATTGTATACCGCAGCGCCGCAGTAGGTACTTGCTTGGCCTACAATAACCTGATCAGGATCCTGATCACGCTGATCCAATACCGGAGTACCTTTGCTCCAGTCGGCATCAGCAACTTTGTCAATGCTTGTAAGCGGCGCGTCGGCATGAATAATAGATAAAGCCTGATTTAAGATGCGTATATCTCCAATTATAACAGGGCGGCAATAATTTTGATAAAAATTGGATGCAGCAAGCTTTGCAACCAACTCAGGGCCGACACCTGAAGAATCTCCTAGCAAAATTCCAAGTATAGGTTTTGTGCTCATACAGTTCTTTCCTTTACAATAATAAATAGTTGATTAGAATACGGGATAACGGTAATTCATATTTATACAGAGAAATAAAGCAAAAATTGTGCTAATATTAGCGGTAAAAAAATATAGGTTGCGTTGGGTAAATCATTAAGCGCGCGTTTATTATAGGGTTTAATTATTAATGAACTTTTAATAAATAGGGGGGGTGTTTCAGTATGTCTCTGAAACATACTGAAACATAATGGTTCAATTTATTATTTGCTTTCTGCCAAAACACTTGTCTGATAATCATTCATGTACTTAGTAGCTTCTTCATAGTTCATGTACTTGGGCGTAAGAAGATTCTTTTCGATGTAATTCTTCTGCCAAGCCTCTGACTCGGAAACTTTCTTCAAAGTTTCGCTCCAGAACTTAACAGCTTCATCAGGCATTGATTTGGATGCAACGACACCTCTCCATACAGGAGATTCAACGTCTTCATAACTGCCGATCTCGCTAAGCAGAGGAACATCTTTCAGCGTGCTGCCGAAACGCTCAGTAGCAAGGGCGACAACAGGTGTAACATCTTTAGATTCGATATACTGCATAGCAGCTGCCGGTTTACTGATACAGAATTCGACGTGACCGCCAAGAAGGGCTGTCTGAGCATCTGAAGTAGAATCATACATCAGGTAAGGCATTTGAGCTTCTGTAACACCGATAGAATTAAGCATTTTATTGTAAGTTGCGATATCGTCGCCCTTGGATCCGCCTATAACAACCTGCGTACCGCCCTTAGCAGCTTCAATGGCTTCAGCAAAATCCTTATACTTTGTTTTGTTGCCCTTAAGAAGAATTTGGCGGTCTATTGCCAAGACTGCAACAGGTTTAAATCCGTCCATTCTAAGCGTGGTGTTTTTAACCATGGGGGAAAGATCGCCGCTGTTAAATGTAAGCAGCAGGTGGCCGTCGTTCTTTTCCTGGCTGACTCTTCTTCTGCCTACTTCACCGCCGCCGTCGGTCTGGTTGTTTACCAAAATAGTTTGATCTACTAACTTTTCTGATTTAAGTATGTCAGCAATCATACGGGTGTAAATATCGCTGCCGCCTCCCGGGTTTGAGGTTACGACCCATTCTACCTGTTTCTTCGGTGTCCAGGATTCAGGTGCGGGCTGGCTGCTTGTCTGCGCTGGAGCTGAAGAGGAGGGAATTTGACTGTTTTGACTTGATTGCTGGGTAGAGCATCCGGCAGCAACGGAAACCAGCATGACACTTCCAAGGATCGCTGCTAAAGCTCTGGTTTTCTTTGTTGTTTTCATTTGATTCACTCCTTAATTTTTTTAATCTATTATAAATACTAAATAGATTTCATTATTTAAATTTATGCCTTTGCTTTTTGACGCTTTTTGTCAATGATTGGCTTTACTATGGATGCGATAACAATACCGAAGAGAATGATCATCATAGCTGCGGAAATCGGTTTTTGGAAGAAAATAAGGGGACTTCCGTTAGAAATGATGAAAGATCTTCTTAGATTAACCTCAAAAATATTTGTCAAAACGATTGCAAGAACGGTGGGGTTTGCCGAGTATCCAAACTTCTCAATGATATAGCCGATAATTCCGGAGATAACCATAACCCAAACACCAAACATAGAATTGGTTGTGCTATAGGATCCTATTATGCATACTGCAGTAATGGCAGGAATCATTAAACCTGTACGAACCCTGATTGCTTTAGACAGTAGAGGGATCAGCAGGAATCCAATAACCAATGCTACAATGTTTGAAACGTATAAAGATGCAATCAATCCCCAGGCAAAATCCGGATTTGTTTGGAATAATAATGGACCAGGGTTAAGACCCCACATCATTAAACCGCCGAGTAATACCGCGCCTGTACCCGAACCTGGAATGCCAAGAGCCAGAAGCGGAGCGAAAGCACCCGAAGCTGCAGCGTTATTAGCGCTTTCAGTTGCCGCAAGACCTTCTATGGAACCGCTGCCCATTGGCGTCTCATTTTTAAAAGCCTTTTGCATTGCGTAGCAGAGGAAAGAGGCTGCAGTAGCGCCCGCGCCGGGAAGAACTCCGACAAATGTTCCGACAAAACCTGCTCTTACTGACGGCCAAAACATAAGCTTTAGTTCATGGGCATTGGGAAAGCCTTCAGTCATTTTAAGCTTGATGATATCAGGACTCTTTTCGCCCCTGGCCTGCATCATGGAAATGACACGTGAAAAACCGACTAGGCCGATAACCAGAGGAGTGAATGGAATACCTCCCATGAGTTGGATGGTACCAAAATTAAATCTTGGTGAGCCGACAACACTATCGATCCCTATGCAAGCTATTAACATACCTAAGCAGGTAGAAATTAAACCTTTAAGAGGATCATCTCCCATTAACCAACCTATTGAAGTCATTGCTACAAGCATGATTGAAGCCATTTCTACAGGTCCAAAGTTAAGTCCGATACGGGCCAGTGCAGGGCCGAGGAAGGTTACGATGACCATACCTATACCGCCGCCAATGAAAGAGGACAGGTTAGAGGTCCAAAGTGCGGTACCTGCTTTACCTTTTTTAGCCATTGGATAGCCGTCCAGAGTTGACATAATAGCCGGACCGTCGCCGGGTATATTGATAAGGATAGCGCTGTATGCACCGCCATACATGTTAGAGAAATATAAAGCACCGAGTAGAATGATGGCAGTAGTAGGGTTAAACTTGAAAGTTAAAGGAAGCAGAAGTGCAACGCCCGCAAGACTGCCAATACCGGGCATGGCTCCCACAAAAAGTCCAATAATTGAGCCGAAAAATGCTGCTAATAGATTTTGGGTTGTAAAAACAACCTCAAACCCGTAAAACAGGCTCTGCAAATTTTCCATGTAGTTTTTCCTCCTTTGCTATACTCCCAGTAATTTCATAATCAATGGTTCCGGGAATGGTGTGGCAAACCATACTCCGAAAACCAGACCTAGAGTGCCGCCTACGGTAAGCACCATTATAAGAGATGTCTTAATACTTTCTTTCTGGACAAATTTTGTCCAAACAAACAAATAAACTAAAATGGCAGGTATCATACCGATGAGGTAAGCCATGATAATGACAGACAAAGCGGCAACGATAACTGCCAAGTCATCAAGGGGGAAGCGCACAACTTCTTTTTCGGTGGGTTTTTTAACTAAAAGAACAACACTTAAAATAAAGAGAAGAATGCTGACGATAATGGGGAAAAAGCCGCCTGTAGGACCCTTGATGGGATCCCAAAAGCCATAGGATGTAAATCCAACAACAATGAAAACAATAGCTACGACTAAAGTAAGCAATGGCAATACTTTATTTCTGGTCATTTTGATTCCTCCAATCCTTGTATTTTTAATTTAGCTATAAATGATAACGGTTAAAAATTTCGTCCGGTGCAGCGTTGAGTCTGAGAACTTCGGCTAAGCCGTCACGGAGTTTTTTCTCAAGTTCAGCGTCCTCAATGCAGTGATTCATTTCAGGGTCATTCTTTAAATCAAACATTTTTGGTTCCTGAAATACTTTGGACTGACTGAAACGAGGATCCCAGATAAATAAGGGAATATTTGCAATTTCATTATAGGTAGGTCCGATGTTTTTTCCCATAGAATTAAGTGGTGTTTCGTAAGTAGAGGGATAATTTCGAAATAATCACATCCTTTCATAACAGGGCGCAGACAATTTCCTCTAATTCTTTTAATCTCGGTATAGGCGGAACTGAAAATGTTTCACCCGTTATAGGCTGTGATAATTTATAGGATGACTTAAAATAATCACCAGCCAATGCAATGAATACTTCATCACGTGCGACTGAAAGGCTTATACACTCACTGGTTTGTGCTGCGAGCTTTAATAATGTCCGTTCTATATTTTCAGGAAGCTTGCCGTTTAAGTTTCCCTGTATGCTGAAAATTTGTGATAACGCAGCCGGCTTTGCGACACCTGTTCCTTGACTGCTTAACTTTCTTTTAACTATAAAATCGTACTCGGTGGCATGGTTTAGCGTGATCTGAACGAACATGCCGGAAAATGTGTCAGCAGGGTATTGCTGTAACTTGTCTGTAAAATAGTTGATGTCAAAGGATTTCCAGTTGTAATGGTTCGTTTTCCATGTAATCTGCTCTCTGGCGATAAAGCTTTTTTTATTGATTGGTGGCAGTATTCTGGATTTATCTATTAGTTGACAATCTGCTTTAGGTTTCTTTAAATAATTTACATCAGGAAAGCATTGTTTTAATGTTGTCTCAATATTGCGCAAAACGCATTTTCTCTGAAACCTGATTATTAACGGATGATAAACAGCGGCCCATAGAAATATGTAAGAACTAAGCATTATAAGAGCTTCTCTATAGGAGAAAGCAAGGGTTAAAATAGATATCACTGTTCCCAGTTTTACGAAAGCAGAAAATACCCTGAGAATGGTCCGTTCTACATTAAAATGATCTTTTTCCGGGAATCTCTTTTTCATCATGGATCCTTTCTTTATTCTGCTGATTTTTTAAGATGCTCAATCATTCTAACTTTATTAATCAGCATGAAGTGTGCCAACTTTGGAAAAATTAAAAAATTTTTAATTGAAATATGCGCAAATAGGCTTGCTCTTTTATTATGCATGACAGTAAATATGACGGGATAAGTTAAATGAATATTAAAACATTGCTTAATTTATGAAACAATATGTAACACCTTGAAACAAAACATTTCAAGGTGTTACATATTATAAATATTATTTATTATCTATTATCTATTTTCTAGACTTCATTTTTCTCCATAGAGTGGTACGGCTGATACCCAATTGCTTTGCCAATTCAGCTTTACTGATATTCGACATAGCAAAAATTTTTAAAGCAAGCTCTTCATCAGTTAGCTGTAAATTGTTTTTTTCTGATGGCCCAGCAATATATTCAGTCTTAGGGCTGACCTGTCCGTCGAAAAGATTGGCATTACGAATGGCTGCAGCGTCAATGATTCCACTATCTCCAAGCAATACCATTCGCTCGCAGAAATTCCTCAATTCTCGAACGTTGCCTGGCCATGAATAAGTTTGAAGAAGGCGGATGGCATTTGCGGTTACTTTGGGTATTGGGCGGTTAGCCCGCTGGGAGTAAATTTTTATGTATTTATGGATAATGGTCTCAATATCCTCCGGGCGTTCCCGCAGCGGGGGAATTTGGATGCTTAATGTATTGATACGATAAAATAAATCCGGGCGGAAAAGTCCATCTCTCAATTTTTCCTGTATATTAATATTGGTTGCACAGATAATGCGAATATCTACAGGAATTACCTTATTGTCTCCGATACGGCGGATTTCTTTCTCTTCAAGGACGCGAAGAAGCTTCGCCTGAAGCATGATGGGCATTTCACCGATTTCATCCAGAAACACAGTACCTTTATGAGCTTGTTCAAAAAGTCCTATTTTACCGCCTCTGGATGCGCCGGAAAAGGATCCCTCGGTGTATCCGAATAACTCGCTCTCTAGAAGCTGTTCCGGCAGTGCGGCGCAGTTTATGGCCACAAATGGTTGTTTGCATCGGCTGCTTGCGTTATGGATACTCTGAGCAAACAACTCCTTTCCGGTACCTGTTTCACCCATTATAAGCACGCTGGATTCCACCTGACTGTATTTTTTGGCAGTTGCAATCCGTTGAAGCATTACAGAATTAACGGCAACTATGTGTTCAAAGGTATGGTGAGCAACCAGACCTTTACTGCTTAACTGCTTTCTAATACGGACTTCCGTTTCACGAATTTCTTCTGTATTTTGAAAGGTCAGCAATACACCCGCTTGGTGTGAATCTACCAGGATGGGGGAGCGGTTGACAAGCATAAGCTTGTTATCAATGGTCTGCAATCGTTCAGAATGCTCTCCTGTATGTAAGGTGTTTATCCAATCTGCATCACTAAAAATATCCTGAATATATAGGGGATGTTTTTTTTCGTCAGGCAGGTGAAAAATAAGGTTTGCCTGGTTGTTCATGTCAATAACCAACCCATCACTGTCCACTGCTATGATAGCGTCCCGGTTGTTATTAAGAAGTGTTCTTAGTAAATTGGTTTTGGTGCGTTCACGATTTATACTTTTGGCAGCATTTAATGCCTCGTTGATAGCACGCTCCATCGCCTCTGCACCTGTTCTGATTTTTATGGCAGACAGCCCCATCTGCTGACAATACTGGCAAACGGTAACACCGCCGATAATTGAATGAATACCGCGGCTTTTAACATCTTCTATTACCAATCGAATATCATCTTCATCTGATATATAATAGGGTTGGATAGAAAGTCCGGTAACCTCCTCTAACTGTTGTAAGCGGGTTGTGTTCGTGTCGGACAATATAAGTGCAATTCTTTGGTTTCCGTTTTTACGTTTGCATTCGGCCAGAGCAGCAATGATATCATCACTCGTAATGGCGATATCTACAAAATGTATATCACGATGTGTACGTTTAATGGCCTGTCCTGTTATACCGCGAGCAATGACTATATTTGCATCAAACTTGGCTGCCAATGCTTCACTGGTACCGTACATATGTGTGCTTTCAAGGATAACATCCTGGATATTGATATGAGATAAATATGCCTCAGCTCTTTCTTGCAGATCCTTATCCGGAACAATCAGCAGTATTTTATTCATGAATTTACACCCCTTCTTAAGGTAAGTATACAATACCAACCCATAAACTGCATTTGCTAATTTGTGCACTTTCACTAAAAAGTATTGAGAAAAGCACTTTATATGTTATAATAACCTCACCTATTATCGAAATCAAAGATTTCGAAAGGATGATAGCAATGAAGCTGAACTTAAATGTAGATCAAAAGCTGATATTATATCCGAAAATGGAACAATCATTGAAAATTCTCGGAATGGATTCTACCGAACTCGAAATGTATGTTCAGCAATTAAGTGAGGAAAATCCCACATTAGATGTGGAACCCCGGGAAAACGAAGTCTTTACAAAAAAGTCCTCGGCAGAAAAAACTTATGACGGCGATACATACAGGTCAGATATATATGGGACTAATCAAAATGAAGAAGATGAATCTGATATGTTTGCACAGATCAGCAGCCCTGAATTGGGTTTCCAGGAGCTGCTAATCCGGCAGCTTAGACTACAGCCTGCAACTGATGAGGAATATCGGGCCGGCGCCTATATCATAGGTTGCCTGGATAGAAATGGTTACCTCAAAATCGGAGTCAATAAAATTGCAAATTTAACAGGCTATTCGATAGAAATTGTTCATAAGGGACTGGGGATGGTTCAGAGTCTTGATCCGGCGGGAGTGGGTGCAAGAACACTTAGTGAATGCTTGATATTGCAGTTAAGGCGAAACGGCCAATTAACAGATCTGCTTCAAAATGTTATTGAAAGATATCTGCCACAACTTGGACAGGGACATTTTTTACAGGTTGCCTCGAAACTTAAGCAAAATCCTGAAATGATCAAACATTGTTACAACTCAATCAGGAAATTGAATCCAAAGCCGTGCGCTTCATTGGGATATGACCATGAGGTTTCCTTTATTAAGCCTGATATCTGTGTGTTAAATCAGAAAGGAAAGTTTGCATCGTCAATTTACGATAGTTTGATTCCCAGAATCAATGTGCGGAGGGATTACCTTTCTATGCTGAATTCTTCACCGGATCGTGAAACGGTCTCTTTTATAAGCAAGAAGATCAATGAAGCCGAGTGGGTAGTGGATGCAATTAAACGTCGCAATCGTACAATGTTTGCAGTAACATGTGCAATTATTGAATTGCAATCAGAATTTTTCAATAAAGGTCCCAGATATCTTGCACCAATGACATTATCGGATATTGCCGAGAAAGTAAATATGCATCCGTCTACCATTAGTCGTGTCGCCAGCCGTAAATATCTTCAGTGTGATTTCGGTTTATATCCTATACGTTACTTTTTTTCCCAGGGTATAACCAAAGAAAATGAAAAAACTGGTGTCAGCGCGGTGGGTATAAAAGCCCGAATTAACGCTATTATTTCAAATGAAAACGCGAAAAAACCATATAGTGACCAGGAACTCGTTAAATTACTTCAAAAAGAAGGGATTGATATATCCCGCCGCACGGTTACCAAATATAGAGAAAGTATGGATATTGCTTCATCTACTGTCAGAAAGGCCAGACGCAACGCATAACTCTTTTACCTGACGCTTCTCTATGCCATACTATTGGCGAAACTCGGAAAGTTTTATAATTTTTGCGAAAAAAAAGAGATTCGCTTTGAAAGCGAGGAAATAAATGAGAAGTAGGTATATAATTATTAGGTTAGAAGAGGTGTTTTTCAGACAGACGTTTTTTCATGGCACAAAAAAACTGCCGTTCAATACGGAGCCGCGGGAGAATTTTATATGGCGGAACTGAAGATAAGAAAAAAAGGATACATACCAAAACTGGTTTCGTCTTTGCATAACCTTTGGAGCGCGCAGGAAATGTTAGCGCTTCGCAATATAAGGAAAGACTACCTGCAATATTTTTTCGCTTTCCCTTTGGCGATGGCTTTTATCAATATACAGGATTTTGTTGTGGACGATGGCATTGGCGTATTTGGATTGGCTCATACCACAATCACATTCCTTGCGTTTGCCCTCGGAGCTATTGTAATGTTCGCTTTTTCCAATGAGAGGAATATAGCCGCCATCTCAAAAGCCTCTGCCCTTATTACTGCGATCGGATTTGTCACATGGCTTTTTCTTCATGACGGTTACCTTTCGCTTGCATGTGATATAGTTTTTATGGCAGGCGTTGGTGGATGCTTATCCAGCAGCAGCTTTTCCTTTGTGTTTATGCTGAACAATGCCGAGCGTTTTTTTGGCAGCACATTTATAATATTATTTATTGATTTGGTAGAGCTAAGCGCTGGATTTATCTCAATCCCCCCAATTGTTCTGAAGACTTTTGCTCTGATTACGATTGCTGCTCTATGTGTTTGTATGTACTTATCAAAAAGCAAAGATTATCATGGGACTGAAAATACGGCGATTAAAAAAATTGATCCAAGCATCTGGCTGGTGCTGTTTATCTTTTTCTCTTACTTTGCCATTCGAATAACGGGCTTTTATGCCCCGGCATTTCAGCATCCGTCCAATGCGTGGCTGTGGGGAATACTTGCACTTGCTCTGATCCTTTGCTGTATTATCTTGCAGGTGGTATTCAAACGAAGTATCTGGACTATGTGCAATGTGTTTTTTATCGCCTCCATCATGAGCTATTTAATGTGGTATATAAAGCTCCCGAAGGCTGCCTATCTGTTTTCCGAGTTAAAAGAAGTTGGATTATTGATAACCTTTTACTTGCTTGGCTGTGTTACAAATAAATTTTGCGATTTCCGTATGCACAAGCGCTTCGTTCTCTTGTGCATGGCAATCATCGGCATCCTCTACGTTGGGATTGACGTCCTGCATATGACAATGCCCACTCAGTCTGTTGCCGTTATCACAGCCGCAATTTTATTTATAGTGTTTCTGCTGCTTTCCCCCGCATTCTCACAGTACCTGTTCTTTGCCAACTGGTCAAAGGAATTTCGTCAGATCAATATGTCCTCCCTTGTTGACAGTACTATGCAAACAAATGCGGCGGAGCAGAAACAGACGCCAAGTCTGGATGATACCAACTTATCGCCGCGCGAAAAACAGGTTGTCCTGCTGCTCCTGCAGGGGATGACGCTCAGACAGGTTGCCCCGGAGCTGGGGCTTACCGTTTCTACGGTTTCCACTTATAGTAAGGCTATTTATAAAAAGCTCGGAATCAACAGTCGTGCGGAATTGTTTCTGCTGTTCGGGCGCCCGCAGTCAGCCGGAGCAACCGAATCTACCATGAAGAAATAAACTGATAATTACTGTGGTTTTCGCACCTCCTCCCTATTTTGGGAGGGGGTATTTTTTTCTTCACTCCTAAAATTGGGGTATTGCAGTGCAAAAAGATCCGCTGCAAAATGGTTTATACAAGGATGGGAAAGGAGGAATACCATGCGCTGGTTTAAATCAATCTTGCCGCTCAAAGCCGGTGATCCCATTCCCCCCGAGGGAATGGACACCGATCAGGAAAAGCAGTGGCGAATATCACTGCTCACAGACGATGAGTACAAAGCATTTGAGTGGTTCCAAAAGGGATACACAGCCCGTTGGACAGCCGAAACGATGCTTCTTGATCGAAAGACATCCAAAAGGTTATTTGACTCCATCTACCGTAAGCTGGGTGCGGCCGATGAAGCCGAGGTCAGCAGAATATACCGTGCGGTAAAGCTTACGCCGGAGGAGCTTCCTCCGTAGGAGGATAACCCGTAGACAAGACATCAAGGTAAGGGGGAAGGTAAAGCTGTCGCCAGCCGCCTAACAAATATTTATATTTTTAGGGAGGTTCCTATGAGAAAATATTTAACGCTGTTTTTAATATTGATTATGGCCGTCTCGCTATGTGCCTGCGGACAAAAAGGATCGGAGTCCCTGCCGGGAACCTCCGGCACACCCGGCGCATCCGCCTCTAAAACCGAAACAGAGGCTTCAAGCGATGAGACCGGTGCCGACACAGCTTCCCAAGATAAGCAGGAGGGCGCTGTGACAATTGAAGTTACGCCGCCCGACGGCTGGACAAAAAATGAAGGTTCGATTCTGCCGGTTCATTACATGAAGGGCACCGCGAGCTTTATGGTGAAAGAAGAGCCCTTCGGCAGCGCCACCTTGGACGACGTGGTGAATGAGGCGCTTGAAATTTATCAAAAATCCTTTGACAACCTCGAAGTTCAGGGAGAGATCGAGCCATTTACGGTCGATGAAAAGGATGCCAGAAAGCTGATCTTTACCTGTACTGTCAGCAAAATAAACATGAAGTATCTTTATGTCTATCTCTTTGCCGCGGATAAAACCTATGTCATCACATTTGGCGATCAGGAAAGTACCTTCGATACCTTGGCCGCCGACTACGAAACCATTTTAAGCGATATCAAATTCAAGGCACAATAGCGACTGGGGGAGAACTCCCTGTCATCCAATAGTTTGATGATCACTACATGAATCTTAAAGGAGGATCGTCATGAAATATAAATATTTTAGAACCTGTATGCTATTGGTTGCAACACTTCTCATAACCACTATGTTTTTTATCACCGCATTTGCGGCTTTACCGGAAGGCGTACCTTCCAAATTGGAATCCCCTTCCATCCAGCAGATTGAGCAAAAAACATATGAAGACGGAAGACCTTATTTTGAAGCTCAGGTCTATTTTCCGCAAAGCGTTCTCGATCTGGACAGCGAGGCTCCTGGCGGTGGTTCTGTTTTCTGGGACTATGCGGTAAAGGTTGACAACGGCTCCTGGGGTGAGTTTGGCGGCGGTGGATATATCAATGTTTACACCGGCGGTGAGGATGGCGAAACGCCGGTTAGCGCCGGCAGCTTTGTGGTTACATTTGATCCCATTGATGAAGGCAGTTTGACCTCCGTCGATATAAAAAGCCATATTTATTCCTACAAGCTTCGCGTCTATTACGATTACTACGAGGGCTGGCCGGACGTGCAGCCGATCTATTCTCCCGTTTCCAATGTGGTCACGATTGGATCGGGCAGCTTTTACTCCAACGCAAGCACCTGGGCAGAGTCTGAGCTTAAAAAAGCAAATGAGCTGGGTCTTATTCCCGGTATCCTGAAGGGCGCCGACATGACGAAGCCCATCACCCGGGAGGAATTCTGCGAGCTGGCCGTGCTGATGTATGAAAAGGTTATGGAAACCACGGCGGCGCCCGCATCCCCGAATCCTTTTACCGACACAACGAACAGCCAGATACTCAAGGCATATGCGCTGGGTATTACGACAGGCACTTCAACCACCACATTCTCTCCAAAGACGCTCATCAACCGGGAGCAATGCGCCGCGATGCTGTTCCGGGCAATCAGGGCCATCGCGCCCGCCGCTGACTACAGTGTTGCCGGAATCAAGAATTTTCCGGATCAGAAGGATATTTCCGCCTGGGCGGCCGATGCGGCCAAATATATGTCGAAGCTCGGCATCATTAAGGGCGACGCCTCCGGCAACTTTATGCCGAAGGCAACTACAACAGCTCAGACCGCGGCAGGTTATGGCATGGCCACCCGTGAGGCGGCGATCCTCATGACCGTCAGAACCTATGAGGCCATGGATTGATGTAAACCCGTGCATTAGGGGCGGAGCGCATTTCACCGCGCCCCGCCACCAATATTGCGGAGGTGAAGAATGAAAATACGAAATTGGGGACATCGGCGGTTCCACACCGGTTTGATTGTATTGACACTGTGCATCACAGCGATCCTTACGGGCTGCGGCGGCGGAACGTCGGATACGGCTAAAATAACGGATGCTTACATAGACGGTTTTTCAAAGTTCTATGAACAGGGCAACGAATATACAGATTTAGGACTTCAACTTCAGGCGGATTACGCATACGGCTGGGCGGCGGCCTCCGTTTCCGCAATGCGCTGCTGTGCAGACAACTTGATTTCCCAGAAAAGCGAGGGACGGTCGCTGGAAGAAATCTCGGATGGACGTATGACAGATTGGAACGAAATCGCGTCAATGAGCTATGCCTCGCCCTATCCTTGGTATTTTGAGGGCCTGATATTCAACGCGCAGGGAAAAAATGATGAAGCCCAGGCATGTTATGAAAAGGCGCTGCTGAACCCGGCCTTTTCTGCCGAACATGACGAGACCCTGTCCGTTATGCTCATGATGTCGGTGGAAGAATTGGAGGCCACCCGGGAAAAGCTGGCGGCGCTGGAGGATAAGATCTTTGCGGTCTACAAGCCGGAGCAGACGGTCTACCCACGCGAAGCACTTGGCTTTGATGATGTTTATCTGTGTACCCTTGCCAAAGAGTGCCTTGCTTCCGATACTACTGATTATCGCGGAGCGCTTCGGCATTATAAAGCGGCGTTGAAGGTAAATCCATATGAAGGCGATAATTTTGTGGGATGTGCTCTGATGCACCTGTATCTGGAGGAAATGGACGAAGTGTTTTTCTATGTCAACGAGGGCTTGTTTGTCGACCCGGAGCATGAGGGCCTGAACAAAATGGCGGACATCCTGAACGGGGGGGTATCATGATGCGAAAGAGATTAAGCTGTTTCCTTCTTGCCTTGGCAATGCTGGTTATGGTATGCCCCACCAGGGCGGAGGCTTCCTCCAATATCGACCTGTCACGGGTGAAATTCAGCTCCGGCAGCGAAAAGCTGGTATTTGAGTTTGGTGATATACAAATAGAGGGTGAGGTTCACCAGAAGGTTCCCTTCACCCAAGGGGAAATCAACCGATTCGTAAAGGAGACGCTGAAAGAGCAGGGCTTGACCGAGCTGGACATCAAAGAGGCCAACGGCAAGGTTGAAAAGGCGCGTCGGGCCTCGGAATTTACCAAGGAAGATATGGAGCGGATCAAGCAGAATCTCCTGACCACCGCAGAGGTTACCCCCGTGCCGGAGGACGCTGTTACCGTGTTTAAGGTCATCGACAAATATTTGAGTACCACCAGTTGGGACGACATAGGTACGGCCTCGGCGGATTTACTGGAACAATCCATGACCGACCAGGTGAAGGACACGGCCAGCGGCTTCGTGGACAGAGCCGGCGAGCTGGGCGAAAATGTAAATCTGGCAAACGAATGGATGGGGGCGCTCAGTTCTATCATCAGCTTTTGCGAAATGCTGGCCGACGAACAGGCCCATAGTCGCCAGAAGTGGCAGGACATTGCGAATGGCGCAGAGGCCAAGCGCCTGCTCAACCGTTTCTATGAGGCGCTGCAGGATAAAATTGACCGTTATAAGCGAAAGAGCGATCAGGAGGGCTGGGCAATCGATTTCAACCAGGCGCCGGGTCGGAGGGTATTTACATTTTTTAGTGTTGGCAACAACTTTCAAGATTGGTATCTGGATATGAATATGGAGCAGAAAAGCACCAATGAATTTGGCAGCATCGCCGGAGAATATGAGGGACATTTCACAATCAGGGCGGCAAATAATATGAAGGAAGGCTTCCAGAAGTATACGGACGCGGTGCTTCGCCATTTGGATAGCAAGGGTGTGCTGGGCAGCGGCCTGAAAGCCTATATCAGTCAGATGAGCGGGGCGGGCTTTCCTACGTCCTTCACGCCGGGTGCGGCTGGCGAAGCCTATATTGACCGCACCATCTCCGGCTCCTGTGAGGCGGCAATTGCGGAGTCCGGCGAGATTACACTGTCCCTGCACGAGGATAACGACAAAACGGAGGTCAACATTTCGGGCGTTACGTCCGATCTCACAACCACCATTCAGGAAAACGGCGTCAACGCAAAAATTATCATAACATTTGAGCTCTACGCCAGCGATGAAGAGCTTAAGGTGAAAGGGACGATGACGGACTCGTTCGGCTCGGCCTACGGGCATGGCTTCTCTTACTCCGAAGGCTTGGGCGCAGGGGGCAAGGCCGGTTGGGACGAGAACATCTGGAAGCCCTGGGACGGCACGAAAAAAACGCTGAAGCTCGCGGGAGAATAGACTTCTTACCATCAGACGGGAAAAGCGGCTGAATATTGAAATTAACACAAGGCAGGTTTTTATATGAAAAGACGGATCACACGTTTTGTGCTGACCAGCATAATAATTGGCGCACTGGCGCTGTCCGGCTGCGGCGGCGCGGCACAGAAAACGCCGAAAGGCAGTCAGCCAAACGCCGCACAGACGGAAAAGGAAGCGGCAGATGAAGGCCTTACTTCCGGACCTTATTGGCTTATAGAAGCTTCAGATTCAAAAAATTTTGCTTACACGATTCCGAACGGCAGCGGCGGGGTCATCGACATGACAGCCACGCTTTACTTTATCGCATGGAAAGCGGGCGGCGAGGAAATGTTCGGCCAATACGAGGGGCGGGCGCTGGTGACCTTTGATATGGATTTAAGCAAAGCAGGAACCGGCGGCGTTACCTTTATGGGCGGCGCTATGGACGACAGCATCAGCGACAACATTTCCTTTGAACTGATTCCGGCACAGCGGGAGGCGGTAAGCGCAAAAGGCGAGGACATTGACCTTGCGCCGCTGGTAAAATTCATCGGGCAGGCGGAAATCATTACGGGTGAGTACACGATATCCCAGCAGAACTGGAAAGCCTTAGCCGACGGGCAGGTCAAGCTGGATGTAAGCGGCAGCTTCGGGGATGGCGCAAAAAATGCGCAGGGCTTTGTACTGAAAGCCGGAGAAGATACCGTCCTGATATCCGTAGCTGATTTTGCCGCCGCTTATAATCTTGATGCTTTCCGAGGGACAATCTCAAAAACGGAATCAGGGGCAGATCCACGCTCTTGGTTCAGGGACAAGGTTATGTCACGCATGGAGGAGCGCCTGGCTTCTACGGAGCAGCCAGGCGCTCAGCAGCTGCCTGAAACAGTCCCCAGCGATGCAGATGCCCAGGAAGGTTTAACAGTGGATTCGAAGGGCAGAGAAGGCATGGACACAAACGGCGATGGCAGACTTGATATTTACTTTGGCGAGGACGGAAACGTCTGGGCCGATTTCGACGGGGACGGCAAATATGAGATAGCTGGTGAAGACGGCGTCGATCACTGACATAATTTACGAAAAGGTATGCATGCGAAGTGTGTGCTCATAACCTTCGCGTGGTTAGTCAATTTACTTCCTTTATATGTCTTACGATTGCAATAATTCCTAAACAGACGGCAGATAAAAGCGCAATAAATCCGAACAGGAAGGACAGCGGAATAAAGCCAAATGCCTCTACTAATCTGCCATTCTCCGCAACATAGCTTCCGATGGCATTATACGCAATCAAACATCCGATGCAAGCGATGACAGAAACCAACAGGGCTCCTTTAAAAAAGGCCGACTTTTTGTCGTTCTTCCATCTTTTGGCGATTGCACGAATCGGTTTTATATCTTCCATATTATTTACTCCTTTTATGTCTGTGTCAATTTTACTTAGCTCTAATTTACATTTCTCACAGGTTTTCAGATGTTCTTCCACCAACTTGCAGCTTTTTTCGCTGCAAACATTATCATGGTAAAGCGGGAGCAAATCTCTGATAATTTCGCAGGATATATTCATCACAAATTCTCCTTTAATTTTAATTTTGCGCGGTGATAGGTGACACGTGCCCAGCTTTCGGTTTTTTCAAACAATTCGGCAATTTGAGCAAACGGTAATTCACCAAACAATCGCAAAGCAAATACTTCTTTGTATGGTTCATCAAGATTGTGGAGCAGCTTGTGTATTTGAAAAGCGGACTCTTTATTTATAAATTTTTGTTCGAGATTATCGAAATAAGCTTCTTCCTCTATTTCAATACCACATTTTTGATTCTTCTCTTTCCTTCGATATGTGAAATAGGTATTTTTCGCAATTTGACAAAGCCATGCCCTTATTTTGCACTTTCCATTGAATTCATCAATACTTTTAAGAGCCTTAAAAAATGTTTCCTGTGTTATTTCTTCGGCAAGTCCTTCATTTTTGCATAGCACCAACGTGTACTTATATATATCCTTAAAATATTGGTTGTATATGCTTGAAAAATCGGTCACGTTCTCACCTCGCTTTCATTAATAAGACTTCCATATCGAAAATTCGTTACAAACTTTTTTTAAAATTGAATGCGCCGCTATGCCTCTCACATACAAAATATGTAAATTACCCTCTCGGGGCAGATTTTCATAAACTACCGTTAAAATATTTTGGTTGTTGACTTAGGAATAGTTTACCACAATAAGTAATATTTCAACAAAGCAAACAGCAATTCCCTTGTTTGCTGCCTCGATGAAGTCTTCATGGCGACTATAAGGCATACACCAATTTTTGAATTTAGGGTATAGAAGTTGTTTCACGATGGTAAAAGCGCCTATGATAGCCGTGGCTGCTTATGTTACCAAAGCATACGAATATAATATTGACCGGTTGGTCTGTTAATGATATACTTGCTATTGCAGACCAAGCAGTCTGTAATATAAGCTGTGGGGCGATACAATAAAACGCGGGGAAAAGATTATCGGGTATCAAACCGTCAAAGGCCATCTTCAAACTGGCTGTTTCCGCTACAATTGCCCTCTTTGCAAAAGCAGTATATAACGTCGTTTGTACTGCGTATATCGGAATGCTGCACTCGGATACCGCATTTGCAGCGGTGGAAGTCACTTCCGCTGTTATTTATATTTGTTTCAATTGAAAACATTTTCGCGGCGGGCGCGGCTGTTTTAGCTGGCCATCAGCTTGTGGCGTAAGCTATATTTCACTGGCGCGATGATGGTCGTACCGGCGAAAAACATACTGTATTATTGACGAAAGGCGGTAAAATCAACTTGATTATAGAGAGAAAAGCAAAAATCAATATTGATGAATTTAAGTTTGGAGCCGAGCTTCTTAGCCTCCCGGCAGATG
>ENA-UOOR01001102-UOOR01001102.1-fermentation-metagenome-genome-assembly--contig:-NODE-1102-length-33674-cov-23.502603_pt1 | contig 33674 bp, 25 predicted proteins | sample MGYA00245780_ERZ724029 | MGnify/ENA primary metagenome ERZ724029 (study PRJEB28704, sample SAMN03018315) | fermentation metagenome | biome: anthropogenic terrestrial biome; feature: soil... | reverse complement strand
GAGGAGATTTATTATGAATATGTCAATTATTTTGGCAGCAGGTGAAGGGACAAGAATGAAATCTGATATTCCTAAAACCCTGCATAAGGTTTGCGGAAAAGAAATGATTAAATACATAATTGAAGCATCCGTAAATTCAGGCGCAGATAAAAATATTGTAGTTTTGGGACATGGGAAAGAAAAAGTTGGACATAATATTAAAGATATGAATGTTATAACCGTTGAACAACCAATAGGAGAAGGAGTGCCTTATGGTACGGGATATGCTGTTATGGCAGCAGAAAATTATATTGACGATGAGGACATGGTTTTAATACTTTGTGCAGACGGACCGTTAATAAGGAAAGAAACATTAGTTGATTTTATGAACTATCATTCGGAAAACAACTATGCAGTATCGGTTATGACAGCTGATTTAAATAATCCGAAGGGTTATGGAAGAATTTTAAGAAACAAAGATAACTCTGTTTATAAGATTGTAGAAGAAAAGGACGCATCGGAAGAAATTAAAAATATTAATGAAATAAACACAGGAATATATTGCTTTAAAGGAAAATTACTTAAATATGCTTTGAAAAAAATTACCACCGACAACTCACAAAATGAATATTATCTGACGGATACTGTCAGGGTTTTAAATAGTAAGGGATTTAAAACAGGCGGATGGCTCATAGATGATGCGGATGATATTAAGGCTGTAAATGACAGAGTTCAGCTTGCGGAAGTAACTAAAATAATGCAGAAAAGAATTAATCAAAAACATATGTATTCAGGGGTTACAATTATTGACCCGGATAATACTTATATTGAGGATTCGGTTACAATCGGAAGAGATACGGTTATTTATCCCAATACTTATTTGCAGGAAGGAACAGCCATAGGCAGCCGGTGCATAATCGGACCTAATTCGAGGATTATAAATTCCGCTATAAGTAACAATGTTACGGTGGAAAGTTCGAAGGTTATTGAATCTGTCATAGATGACGGAACAACCGTAGGTCCTTTCGCATATTTAAGACCGGGCAGCGCTTTAGGCAAAAATGTAAAAATAGGCGATTTTGTTGAGGTTAAAAAATCAACTATCGGTGACAATTCAAAATCATCTCATTTGTCATACATAGGTGATGCTGAAGTGGGCAAAAATGTTAATATCGGCTGCGGAGTTGTTTTTGTTAATTATGACGGAAAAAATAAGCATAAAACAATTGTGGGAGACGGGGCATTCGTGGGAAGCAATTCTAACTTGGTTGCGCCTGTTACGATTGAAGGCGGAGGATATGTAGCAGCGGGCTCCACAATAACAGAAAATGTAAAACAAGGCGACTTGGCAATAGCAAGAGCAAGACAGGTAAATAAAGAAGGAAAAGGGAAAAATAGATTTTAAGAGGTTAATATGTATATAATTGCAGGACTTGGCAACCCGGGTAAAGAATATATAAACACAAGACATAATGCAGGTTACTTGGCAGTTGAGTATTTAGCCGAAAAGTTAAATATAAAATTAAATAAGCTTAAATTTAACTCCGTATATGGGGATATTTCCATAAACGGAGAAAAGGTTATGCTTGTAAAACCTGTTACCTTCATGAACAGAAGCGGAATTGCCATAGCGGAAATAATAAATTTTTATAAAATTCCAACGGAAAATCTCATTGTTATTTACGATGATATAGATATACCCTTAGGGACATTAAGAATCAGGCCAAACGGAAGCTCCGGCACCCATAATGGTATGAAATCTATCATTAATAATGTAGGAAGCAACTTTCCTCGCATAAGAATCGGTATAGGAAGAAATGAGGATATGGATTTGGCTGACTATGTGCTGCAGAAGTTTTTGTCCTCCGAAAGGGATTTGATTAATCCGATTGTTGAAAAGGCAGCCTTAGCTGCAGTTGAAATTATTGAAAAAAACATTGATAGTGCAATGCAGAAATACAACATTAAAACAGTAGGGGAATTATAAATAACAGCTGTTTACTTGCAGCGGTTGTTATAAAGAAAAATATGAACAAAGTTTTGTTTGAACAATTTCAAAGAACGGAAAAATACAAAAAAATATGTGATAATTATAATAAAGGAAAAAGCCAGCTGATTCAAGGAGTAAATGAAGAAGGATTGGCTTATTTGGCGTGCAATCTTTTAAACACCTCAAATAAAATATTAATCCTTACAAGCAGCGAAGCAAAATCAAAAAAATACGAGGAAGCTCTAAGAGCTTACACCGAAAATTCAGAGCGTCTTCAGCCTAAGGAATTTATTTTATACAATGTTGATGCCTTAAGTAAGGATGTCGATTATAAAAGAGCAAATTTACTTGATAATATTTTAAACAAACAAAAAAATATTGTTACGGTTTCAATTAATTCCATTATTACAAGAGTAATGCCTAAAGATAGATTTAAGGAAAGCATTATAGAATTAAGGTATGGTAAAAATTATGATTTAAATGAGCTAAGAAGTAATTTAATCAAGCTTAAATATGAAAGAGTAGATGCTATAGAAGGTGTGGGGCAATTTTCCGTAAGAGGCGGAATTATTGATGTTTTTTCTCCTTCTGAGGCAAATCCATGCAGAATAGAATTTTTTGATGACGAAATAGATTCTATAAGGCTGATTGATTTAAAAACACAGCGCTCTGTAAAAAATTTAAAACAGGTAAGAATAATCCCTTGCAGTGACATATTGTTTAAGAAGGAAGAGATAAGAAATATTTTATCTGAGGTTGAAAAAGATTATAATGAACGTAAAAATAAAGCAACATTAAGCAAGGAAGCTCAAAAGAATCTTAAGAACCTGTACAACAGTTACCAGGACAAATTAATGGGCGGTATGGGTATTGAAAATGCAGATCTTTTGGTACCCTTTATAAGAGAATCATTTGCAAATATTTTAGATTATTTTGATGATGATTTTATTCTTCTTATTGATGAACCTGAAAGAATATTCGAAGAAATTAAAGTTTTAAATGAAAGCTTCCAATTAAAATTCAGCGAATTATTCGAAAAAGGAGAGGTTTTTTCCAATCAAAGCAATGTGTATTTAACTGAAGATGAACTCCTGTCCGAAATTTCCAAAAGGCCATTCATATCAATAAACGGAAAAGAAAAAGCAGTCAAAACAGATGACTCTGTCCATATGCTTTTCAAGGAAGCCCCATCCTACTATGGCAAGATTGAGGATTTGTCAAAAGAATTAAACAGGTTAAAATACAAAGGCTACAAGGTAGATATCATACTGAGCAGCTATGAAAGCTGCCGGAAGCTTTATAATCTGTTAAACGATTATGAGTGTACTGCTACATTGTCAAAGGATGCCAATATTGCTGAAAGCGGACAAGTGGTAATAGCACCTGGAGAATTAAAAAAAGGATTTGAATATTATGATAATAAAATCCTTGTGCTTACTGAAAATGAAGTGCTCGGTACAATCAAGCATAAATCCCAAAAGGCAAAAAAACATAAAGGCTCTGTAATTAATGTTTTTACAGATTTAAAGGTTGGGGATTATGTAGTTCATGAGCATCACGGTATAGGTAAGTATATCGGAATAGAAAAAATTGAGGTGCAAAATATTCAGAAAGATTATTTGTGCATCAAGTATAAGGCTGAAGATAAGCTGTATGTGCCTATCGACCAAATGTCACTTATTCAAAAGTATATTGGTTCTGACTCTGAAAAACCAAAGCTCAACAAAATGGGCAGCTCGGACTGGGTAAAAACAAAGGAGCGCTCAAAGGCAGCCATAGCAAATATGGCAGGTGAGCTTATAAAGCTGTATGCAGAGAGAAAAGTAGTAAAGGGTTATCCATTTAACCATGATACTGAGTGGCAAAAGGAATTTGAATATAAATTTCCTTTTGAAGAAACGGATGATCAGCTTCGCTGCATAAAAGAAATTAAAAAAGACATGGAAAGACCTATTTGCATGGACAGACTTCTTTGCGGAGATGTTGGATTCGGAAAAACCGAAGTGGCAATGAGAGCTGCATTTAAAGCAGTTATGGATTCAAAACAAGTGGCAATATTGGTTCCCACAACCATATTGGCTCAGCAGCATTATACAAATATTATTGACAGATTCAGAGGATACCCGATAAAAATCGAAATGCTGAGCCGCTTTAGAACACATTATCAGCAAAATAAAATAATAAACGATTTAAACAAAGGTTTGATTGATATTGTAGTGGGAACACATAAACTTCTTTCCAAGGACCTCAAATTCAAGGATTTAGGTCTTTTGATAATAGATGAGGAACAAAGATTTGGTGTAAAACATAAAGAATTGATAAAGCAGCTTAAGTCAAATATTGATGTTCTTACCCTGTCTGCAACTCCCATTCCCCGAACCCTTCATATGTCAATGATTGGTGTAAGGGATATGAGCATTATATCTGAACCGCCCGGAGACAGGCTTCCCATTCAAACATACGTTATTGAACATAACGAAGGATTAATAAAGGATGCTATAGAAAAAGAAATAAACAGAAATGGTCAGGTTTATTACGTGCACAACAGAGTGATAGATATTGACCATACGGCATCGAAGCTTCGTAAACTTTTGCCCGAGGCTCGCATTGCAGTAGCTCACGGACAAATGAGCGAACGTCATCTTGAAAATATAATGGTTGAATTCGTTAATAAGGAATATGATATTTTGGTTTGTACAACCATAATAGAAACCGGAATGGATATACCCAATGTAAATACATTGATTATAGATAATGCTGATCATTTAGGTCTTTCGCAGCTTTATCAGCTTCGCGGAAGAATAGGAAGGTCAAATAAGGTTTCATTTGCATACCTTACCTATGAAAAGGACAAAATGCTGTCTGAAGTGGCTGATAAAAGACTCAAGGCCATAAAGGAATTTACCGAGTTTGGCTCGGGCTTTAAAATAGCCATGAGGGACTTGGAAATAAGAGGCTGCGGCAATATATTGGGAGCTGAACAGCATGGTCATATGCTGGCAATAGGTTATGATTTATATGTGAAGTTCTTAGAAAGAGCAGTAAAAGAGCTTCAGGGAAAAGTGATAGAAGAAGATATTGAAACGACCGTTGATTTAAACGTTGATGGATATATTCCTTCATCATTTATAGAAAATGAGGAACAGAAAATAGAAATATACAAAAAAATAGCGGCAGCAAATAATAAGGATGATATATTTGATATTACGGAAGAAATTATTGACAGGTTTGGCAATATTCCCAAACAGGTAGACAATCTTTTGAAAATATCATACATTAAATCATTAAGCAATAAATTACATGTAAAATCAATTACACAAGCTGGAAATACAGTAAATATAGAAATGCATTCAGGCAATGACCTGAGTCAAGATATGATTGGGTTTTTAATGAAAAATTATTATACGAAAATAAGCTTTGTTGGAACAAACGAGCCTATTATTAAATATAAACTGCAATCTCTTGAGCAAATGAAAATATTAAGTGAATTGGAAGAATTTTTGGAAGTACTAAATAATTTTAAGGCAGGTAATGCTGCTATGGAGGAAAAACATGAATAAATTTAATAAATCACTAATTTTAATGACGGTATTATGCATGGCGTTAGCGGTTACAGCATGTTCAAAAGACAACGAAAACAAAGCCATAGACGATGAAAATGTAATTGCAACAGTTAACGGTAAATCTATTTCACAGGAAGAATATGATCAGGCTGTGGCATATTATAAAGATTATGTCGAGTATCAATATGGCGAAGGTGCCTGGGAAACAGAAGCGGCAAGGGGATTAACTTATAAGCAGCATTACGAAGATTATGTAATGGATACAATGACTTACAGACTCCTTCTGTTGGATGCTGCAGAAAAAGAAGGAATTACAGCAACAGAAGAAGACAAACAGCATGAATTGGAAAATTTTAAAGTATACTTCCAAAATGACGAAGAATATAAAAAATATTTGGAACAAAGTAATATGACGGAAGAACATTTGTTGGATGAATTGACAAAAGATATAATGATTAATCATTATGTATTATCTAAAATAGAAAGCTTAAGTCCTACAGATGAAGAATTAAAAACTATTTTTGATGATTTAAGAATGAATGTACAGGTAAAGGCAAGCCATATTCTTGTTGATACGAAGGAAGAAGCACTAAAAGTAATTGAAAGAATTAATAATGGTGAAGACTTTGCAGAGCTGGCAAAGGAGTTGTCGATTGATACGGTAAGCGGTGCAAACGGAGGGGATTTGGATTATTTTGATTATTCTAAGATGGTTAAACCTTTCTCAGAAGCAGCATTTGCTTTGGAAATAGGAGAAGTAAGCCAGCCTGTTGAAACAGAATATGGATACCATATTATTAAATTAACAGATAAGGTAGTTGATGAAGCTAAAACTGTCGAAACAGAAAAAGATAAGCTTATTGAATATTACAAAACTTATAAATACGAAGACCTATTAGAAAACCTAAAAAGCGAAGCAGATATAGTTAAAAAGTAAAAAAAATAAAAAAATGTTAGATTGCGTAAAAAAATGTTGAATACTGTAAACTCTTCCTATATAATGTAATTGACATTTCTATTATTTAAATAATAAATCCAATAATATCCGTAAATTAGTTGGGATAAAATTTGCCAAAGTGTAAATAATAGAAAATATTAAAAGAAATGTCATTAAAATATAAAAATATGTAATTGGAGGAACATAAGTAATGAAAGCAACCGGAATTGTCAGAAGAATTGATGACTTAGGCAGAGTAGTAATTCCTAAAGAAATAAGAAGAACCTTAAGAATAAGAGAAGGGGATCCTTTAGAAATATTTACCGACAGAGAAGGTGAAATAATATTAAAAAAATATTCACCTATAGGAGAATTGACTGAATTTGCAGGAGAATATGTGGAATCCTTATTTGAAACAACAAGGAATATTGCAATAATTACTGACAGGGATGGCGTGATAGCTGTTTCGGGAAGTTCAAAGAAGGATTATGCGGAGAAAAGGCTTAGTCCCGAATTGGAAAAAATAATTGAAAGCAGAGAAGTTTATATAACAAGTCCAACTTCAAAACCAATCAGAATCACTGCCAATGAGTTTAATCCTGACAATTATACCAGTCAGGTTATATCGCCGATTTTGGTGCACGGAGACCCTATCGGAGCCGTTATGCTTTTATCAAAGGAAAAAAACGCCAAAATGTCAGAAGTGGAAGAAAAACTGATTAAAACGGCAAGTATATTTTTATCAAGACAAATGGAAAGTTAAGATGCCCTAACCCCATTTCTCAGAGTGTTTTTTCTGAGAAATGGCTGGTAGGTCATTCGCAACGAATTCCCAAAATATGCGACCAAAGGGAGCAAATATTTTGGTGAATGAGACTGCGAGATGCCCTAACCCCATTTCTCAGAGTGTTTTTTCTGAGAAATGGCTGGTAGGTCATTCGCAACGAATTCCCAAAATATGCGACCAAAGGGAGCAAATATTTTGGTGAATGAGACTGCGAGATGCCCTAACCCCATTTCTCAGAGTGTTTTTTCTGAGAAATGGCTGGTAGGTCATTCGCAACGAATTCCCAAAATATGCGACCAAAGGGAGCAAATATTTTGGTGAATGAGACTGCGAGATGTCCTAACCCCATTTTTAAGAGGTGTTTTCTATAAAATGAAGACACCCTTTTTTGTTTCTATAAATATCCGTGTAATTCTGAGGACTTAGCCCGAAAAATATCATATGTAAAAAGATAAGATTCTTAAGCCTCATTCGCTCGGGGATTACATAAGTGACATAAACAAGCCATTGACATAAGTGACTTTTTTTGTCATACTTAGTATGTAGATAAATATAATAATAATTAAGTTATTTACTACTTTACAAATGAGGTGCAGTAAATGAAAATCAGATTTTTAGGTGCAGTAAAAGGTGTTACGGGTTCATGCCATTTAATTCAGGTACAGGGTAAAAATATAATGCTTGACTGTGGAATGTATCAGGGTAAGGATGAAGATTTAAACCCGGAAGAATTTGAAATTAACCCTTCTGAAATCAATTGCCTGCTATTGAGCCATAGTCACATCGACCACAGCGGCAGAATTCCGCTGTTGGTAAAACAGGGCTTTAGAGGAGATATTTATTGTTCAAAACCGACATACGATCTATGTGAGATAATGCTTATAGATTCAGCTCATATACAGGAAACGGAAGCAGAGTGGAAAAACAGCAAAGCTAAACGTTCTGGGAAAAAATTAGTTGAGCCTTTATACACTCAGCAGGATGCTTTGGAAAGCTTACAGTATTTTAAACCTGTATTATATGATCAAATAATCAATATTGATGAAAATATTACTGTAAGATTTAATGATGCAGGTCACATTTTAGGTTCTTCTATAATCGAAATATTGATAAAGGATGAAGAGTATCTGAAATTAGTATATTCCGGAGATTTGGGAATGCATGAAAAACCTTTGCTGAAAGATCCTGCCACAATCCAAAAAGCCGACTATTTAATAATGGAGGCAACCTATGGAGACAGAATCCACGAAAATATTGAGAAAAGAACAGAAGAATTAATCAATATAATATTAAAAACAACAAGGAGGGGAGGCAGTGTAATAATTCCGTCCTTTGCGGTTGGAAGAACACAGGAGCTGATTTATGAGCTTAATAAATATTATGACAGTCATTTGGACAAAATCGGAACGAAAGAAAATGAATTAAAAAAGATACCTGTATATATAGACAGCCCCCTCGCAATGAAAGCAACGGAAGTATTTATTAGAAATGCACATGCCTTTGATAATGAAGCTAAGGATTACATAATGAAAGGGGACAACCCGCTAAACTTTGAAAATCTGCATTTTACGCAAAGTGCCGAAGAATCAAAAAAGCTTAATTTCTCTAATGAGCCGAAAATTATTATTTCTGCAAGCGGAATGTGCGAAGCGGGAAGAATCAGACATCATTTGAAGCACAATCTTTGGAGAAAGGAAGCGAGTATTGTATTTGTAGGTTATCAAGCTGAAGGAACATTAGGCAGAAGATTGCTGGAGGGTGTAAAAAAAGTAAAATTATTCGGTGAGGATATAGCGGTTAATGCTGAAATATACAATATTGAAGGATTTTCGGGACATGCGGATAAAGTTGCGCTTCTTAACTGGATAGAAGGTTTTAAAGAAAAACCCGGACAAATTTTTATAGTCCATGGCGAACCGGAAGCGAAGGAAGCTTTTGCAAAAGAAGTTAAGAATAAGTTTAACATAAACTGCATAGTACCTGAATACAATGTTGTCTATGATATAAAAAAGAAAGAAATTACGGAACAAGTTTTGAGCAAAGATGAAAAAGTACAGGAAGTAAAAATAGAGCAAGTTCAGGAGTTGTTAAATGAAGTTGAAGGTTTGAAGAAGTCTTTTGAAAATGCATTGAAAATCACGGAAGGTTATTTGAACGGTGAAGTTAATATTGAAGAGATTAAAAGAATAAACAACAATATTTTAAATCTTGAAAATGAAATTATGAATTTAACTATGATCAGTGCAAAATAGATATTTAGAAAATATTAAAGGAGGACAAAAATGAAAGTTTTAATGACAGGCAATGAGGCGATTGCTCAGGGAGCTTATGAAGCAGGGGTGCATTTTGCCGCTGCATATCCGGGTACTCCGAGTACGGAGATATTGGAAAATATAGCTCCGCACAAGGAGATTATCGCAGAATGGGCACCTAATGAAAAGGTTGCCGTAGAATCGGCAGTTGGCGCATGCTATGCCGGTGCAAGAACTTTAACCGCAATGAAGCATGTTGGACTAAATGTTGCGGCAGATCCGTTTTTCACAATGGGTTACACAGGTGTTAACGGGGGGATGGTTTTAATAAGCGCGGATGATCCGGGGCTGCATTCTTCACAAAATGAACAGGATAACAGGTACTATGCTAAAATGGCAAAGGTCGCTATGTTAGAACCCAGCAATTCACAGGAATGCAAGGACATGGTATTGAATGCCATGGAAATAAGTGAAAAATATGATGTATTGGTTATGATAAGAATGACTACAAGACTTTGCCACAGCAAATCTGTAGTTGAAACAAAGGAAAGAACTGAAGTACCTATAAGACCGTATACTAAAAATATGCCAAAATACAATGTGTCGCCAGCAAATGCCAAAGCTCTGCACTTAGTAGTTGAAAAGAAGCTAACGGAACTTGAAAAGTTTTCAAATGAAACCGATTTAAACTATATCAAATGGAATGACAAAAAAATAGGTGTTATTTCCGCAGGTGTTGCTTATCAGTATGCAAAAGAAGTTTTTGGTGACAGTGCATCTTATTTAAAATTAGGATTTACATTTCCATTGCCGATGGAAAAAATCAGAAAGTTTGCCGAGGAAGTTGAAACACTTTATGTAATTGAAGAGTTGGAGCCTTTCATGGAAGAACAAATAAAGGCCGCTGGCATTAATTGCATAGGTAAGGAAAAAATACCAAATACGTGGGAGCTTAATCCGGATATAGTAAAGAAGTCCATATTCGGTATCGAAAATGCTACTATTGATTATGACAAAACCATTGCTGTGGGAAGACCTCCTACACTCTGTGCAGGCTGCCCACACCGAGCATTCTTTTATCAGCTTTCAAAAAGAAAGGATACTATGATAACCGGTGATATAGGCTGCTATACATTGGGAGGTGCTCCTCCGCTAAATGCAATGGATACATGCGTATGTATGGGTGCGAGTGTAAGTATGGCACATGGCGCAAAAAAAGTATTTGAAAAGAACAACGACAAAAAACGAGTGGTTGCTACAATAGGAGACTCAACATTTTTCCATTCGGGAATGACAAGTCTCTTGGATGTGGTATTTAACAAAGGAAATACCATAACATGCATCTTAGACAACAGAATAACCGCTATGACCGGTCATCAGGATAATCCGGGAACAGGCTATACACTTCAGGGAGACAATACCGAAATTGTTGAAATCGAGCCTATAGTAAAAGCTTTAGGAATTAAACATATAAAAACCGTAAATCCTTTGAATCAAAATGATATGAAGGCTGCTCTTGACTGGGCTTATGAATTGAATGAACCATCAGTAATAATTTCAAGATATCCTTGTGCTCTTAAGAAATATTCAAAAGAAGACCTTGGGGAGTTCGGACCAATTAAAGGCTATTGCTATGTTGACCAAAATATTTGCATTGGATGCAAAAAATGTGTAAGCACAGGCTGTCCGGCAATTGTTTTTGATAAATCCATAAAGAAATCTTCAATTAATAAGGAACAATGCGTTGGCTGCGAATTATGTCTTCAGGTTTGTCCTGTAAAGGCAATCAATAAGGTAGGTGAATAAAATGAAGGATACTAAAAATATTTTATTGGTAGGTGTTGGCGGTCAAGGAACAATATTGGTAAGTAAAATATTGTCCACAGGCCTTATGGAAGCAGGCTATGATGTTAAAATGTCGGAAATTCACGGAATGGCACAAAGAGGAGGAAGTGTTTCTACTCAGGTAAGATATGGAAGTGAAGTTTCTTCACCGATTATAGGAATCGGCGAAGCAGATATTTTGGTTTCCTTTGAAACAATGGAAACATTAAGATGGCTTGAATTTTTGAAGCCTGATGGTGTTGTTGTTATCAATGATTACAAAATACCTTCAGCACCAATATTGATGGGAAAAGTTGATTATCCGGAAGAAATAATTGAATTAATTGAGAGTAAATCCAAAACTAAGGTTATTAATGCAGGAGAAGTCGCTGAAAAGTTAGGAAATACCAAGGTTATGAATGTCGTGCTTTTAGGTGCTCTTATTAAATCAATGAACTTAACGGACATTGATTGGGAGGGAGTTATAAAAAGCCAGGTAAAGGAACAATTTGCGGTAATAAACATTAAAGCGTTCAATGAAGGAATGAATGCGGTATAAAGGAAGGCAAAATACCATGAGCTATAAAATATTTGTTATTAATACAGGTTCAACCTCTACCAAAATATCACTATATGAAGATGAAAAAGAAATTTTTACAAAAAGTATAAGTCATCAGGATGAATTAATCAATAAATCCGATGATTTTCAGGAACAGCTACATATGAGATTGCAATTTGTCAGGTCATATTTAGATGAGAAGTGTTTTGACGTAAAGGAATTATCATGTGTGGTTGCAAGAGGAGGAATGCTTCTTCCCGTTAAGTCGGGAGCATATGTAGTAAATGAGCTTATGCTTGACAGGGTGGAAAGGCGTCCCGTTATGGAACACGCATCAAATTTTGCGGCACCAATTGGTTATGATATAGCCAAGGAAGCAGGGGTACCTTCATATATATATGACGCTGTGATGACGGATGAAATTACTGACATTGCAAGAATATCAGGCATGCCCGATATACCGAGAGCCAGTACGAGCCACGTATTAAATACAAGAGCAATGGCTATAAAATATGCTAAAAGCATAGGTAAAAAATATGAGGATCTGAATATTATTGTAGCTCATTTAGGCGGCGGTATATCAATTAATCTTCATCATAAAGCCCAGATAATTGATTTGGTTTCCGACGATGAAGGACCGTTTTCTCCGGAAAGAGCAGGGAGAGTACCCTGCAGAGAGCTTATAAACCTGTGCTATTCAGGCAAGTTTGATAAAAAAACAATGCAGCGTAAATTAAGGGGAAATGGCGGATTAAAAGCATATTTGAATACTATTGACGCAAGGGAAGTAGAAAAGATGATTTCGGAGGGCGATGAATATGCCGAGTTAATTTACCAAGCAATGGCATATCAAATTGCTAAGGGAATCGGAGAATTAGCAACAGTCGTAGAAGGTAAAACAGATGTTATAATTCTTACCGGAGGCATTGCTTATTCAAAGATACTGACTTCTTGGATAAAAAACAGAGTTTCCTTTATTTCCCCTGTGGAAATAATGCCCGGCGAAAATGAAATGGAAGCTTTGGCATACGGCGCTTTAAGGGTGCTTAGAGGTGAAGAAATATCTAAAGAATATACTGAATAGCGGTCATTCTGAACCGTATTTGAAGAATTTAAACAGTAACCGTAAAGGTTACTGTTTTTTTGGCACTTCGGCACTTTGGGGACGGACCTTGAAATGATTTTGGGGTGCTTTGGGGACAGTGCTTGAAATGAACTCACCGTGAACTCGAAGGTCCGTCCCCGAAATTCCTCAAAGTGGTATAATTTTCATAGTTCATAATAGTACGAACATACATCAAGTTGGTTATTGGTACATTCGTATTGTAACGAATAAAAAATATATTAAATCTTTAATTTACAGATAAATGGTTGACAAGAGTTTTTATATTTGTTATTATATTTTTGAAATATGATAACAAAGGAAGGTTATTTATGAACTTTGATGTTAGAAGAGTTTTTGCGGAAAAAAGATTGGGGTTTAACACCGAAGCAGTAAATTTATTAAATAATTTAAAAGAAAATATATATCTTGACAAATTAAAAACCCTTAGAATATTAAACAGATATGATGTTTCAAATATTGATGAAGAGGATTTTAAAAGAAGCGTAACTGCTGTTTTCTCGGAGTCAAATCAGGACATGGTGTATTTTGAAGATGTTGAATTATCGGGACATGTGTTTGCAGTTGAATACCTACCCGGACAATATGACCAAAGAGCGGATTCTGCTGCTCAGTGCATACAAATTGTTACCGGAAAAGAAAAACCTCCTGTTAAATATGCGCGGGTTTTTGTTCTTGAAGGGGATTTATCTAAAGAGGATATCGAAAAAGTAAAGAATTACTGTATAAATCCTGTCGATTCCAAAGAAGCGGAGTTATCTAAACCCGCCGCCTTGTATGAAGAGTATCCGGTGGCTAAAGATGTTGAAACAGTAAATAATTTTATAAATAAATCAAAGGAAGAATTAGAAGAATACAGATTATCTATCGGACTTGCCATGAGCTCTGAGGATTTATTGTTTTGTCAGGAATATTTTAAAAATATTGAAAAAAGAAACCCCACAATTACCGAAATAAAAGTGATAGATACGTATTGGTCTGATCACTGCAGGCATACAACCTTTTCTACAATTATTGAAAATATTGAATTTGAAAAGGGAACAATAACGGAAGAAGTTAAAAAAACCTACGATGAATATATAAATACAAGAAAATTTGTCTATGAAAGCAAAGAAAAGGATGTTACCTTAATGGACTTGGCAACCGTAGGTGCTAAGGAATTAAGAAAATCAGGGCTTTTGGATGATTTGGAAATTTCCGATGAAATTAATGCATGCAGCATTATTATTAATGTGGAAAGGGACGGGAAAAACGAAGAATGGCTTTTAATGTTTAAAAATGAAACTCATAACCATCCTACTGAAATTGAGCCATTTGGCGGAGCCGCCACTTGCCTCGGGGGAGCCATAAGAGACCCTCTGTCGGGACGCTCCTATGTATATCAGGCAATGCGTATTTCAGGAAGTGCAGATCCAAGACAAAAAATAGAAGATACACTGACAGGAAAGCTTCCACAGAGAAAAATTTCAACTGAGGCGGCTGCAGGATACAGCTCTTACGGAAATCAAATCGGACTTGCAACAGGTTACGTAAATGAAATATATCATCCTGATTATGTTGCTAAAAGAATGGAGGTAGGTGCGGTTATTGCAGCGGCACCTCTTGAAAATGTAAAAAGAGAAACTCCCGTTAAAGGAGATGCGGTCATTCTTTTAGGAGGAAGGACCGGCAGGGACGGTTTGGGAGGAGCAACTGGCTCATCTAAAGAGCATACCGAAGAGTCCATTTTATTATGCGGTTCGGAAGTTCAAAAGGGAAATGCACCGACCGAAAGAAAAATTCAAAGACTGTTCAGAAACAAGGAAGTAAGCAAACTAATCAAGAAATGCAACGACTTTGGCGCAGGCGGGGTAGCTGTAGCAATAGGGGAATTAGCCGATGGATTAAATATAAACTTAGACTTGGTTCCGAAGAAATATGATGGTCTTGACGGGACTGAGTTGGCTATTTCCGAATCTCAGGAAAGAATGGCTGTTGTTGTAAGAAAAGAAGACATAGAAAAGTTCTCGGAATATGCTCATGAAGAAAATCTTGAGTCAACAGTGGTTGCAGAGGTAACTGATGACAATAGGCTGAAAATGACATGGAGAGGCAAGACAATACTTGATATAGGCAGAGACTTTTTAGATACAAACGGAGTAAAGCAAAAAACTAATGCTGAAATCATAGAGCCTCTTAACACAAAATATGAAAGAAGCTTTAAAAACATAAATTTAAAAGATATCTGGCTTGAGAATTTGACAGATTTGAATGTTGCAAGCCAAAAAGGAATGATTGAAAGATTTGATTCAACGGTTGGAGCAGGTACCGTATTGATGCCCTTTGGAGGCAATACACAGCTTACTCCCACGGAAGGAATGTGTGCCAAAATTCCTGTTGAAAACGGAGTTACAGACACATGCTCTTTGATGACCTATGGGTTTGACCCGTATCTTTCTAAGGAAAGTCCTTATCACGGAGCCATGTATGCAGTAATACATTCTGTTGCCAAAATCGTTGCAATGGGAGGCGATTATAAGAATATTCGCCTTACATTCCAAGAATATTTTGAAAAGCTTAATAAGGAACCGAAAAGATGGGGTAAGCCCTTAAGCGCTATGTTAGGAGCTTTCAAGGTTCAGCATGAGTTAAAAATTCCTGCCATCGGCGGCAAAGACAGCATGTCGGGAACATTTAAGGACATTAACGTACCTCCCACGCTTATAAGCTTTGCGGTAACGGTTTCGGATGTAAAAAATATAATTTCACCAGAATTTAAAAGGGCAAACAGCAAGGTCGTTTTGGTAAAAATCAAAAAAGATAAAAATAATATTCCTGATTTTGAAGATATTAAGAATAAGTATGAAGCAATTCATGAAGCAGTAAAATCGGGGAAAGTATTAAGTGCCCATACTGTCGGATACGGCGGCATTGCTGCAGCCATAAGCAAGATGGCGTTAGGAAATGAAATAGGATTTATGGCAAAGGATACACCGGTAAATAACGGATATTTTGATGCAAGCTACGGTGACATTATATTGGAGGCTGAAGACTTATTATTTGATGATTGCATTGTAATAGGCAGTACGACAAATGAAAAGAAAGTCTCAATAAATGAAGTTGATATATCCTTAGAGGAAATAAAAAATACTTGGTTAGCTCCTTTAAACAATATATATCCGGTTAAAAAGGATGGCAGCGGAGTTATTGAAAATTACAGATTTAATAATAAAGATATTGCTAAATCCAATATATCAATTGCAAAACCAAAAGTATTTATTCCAGTATTCCCTGGAACAAACTGCGAATATGACACTAAGAGAGCCTTCGAAAGGGCAGGAGCTGAAGCGGAAATATTTGTGTTTAAAAATTTAAGCTCGCAAGATGTGAAGGATTCCGTTGAAGAAATGAATAAGCTGATAAGACAATCTCAAATTATTGCATTTCCGGGAGGCTTCAGCGCAGGTGACGAGCCTGAAGGCTCAGGTAAATTCATTGCGGCAGTATTTAGAAATGATATGTTAACTGATGCGGTTACCGACTTGTTAAAAAACAGGGACGGTTTAATTATAGGCATATGCAACGGCTTTCAGGCACTTATTAAGTTAGGGCTGGTACCGTTCGGAGAAATAACCGAAATTGAAGCCGATTATCCAACCTTAACCTATAACAAAATCGGAAGGCATATATCAACATTTGTTAAGACAAAGGTGTCAAGTAATTTATCACCATGGCTTAACGGATGCAGCATAGGCGATATTCATTACCTGCCTGTATCTCACGGTGAAGGAAGATTCGCTGCAAGCGATAAGTGGATTGAAAAATTGAAAAAAAACGGTCAGATAGCAACTCAGTATGCAGATATTTACAATAATCCGACATATGATGGTTTTTACAATCCAAACGGCTCGGCGGAAGCAATTGAAGGTATAACAAGTCCTGACGGCAGGGTATTCGGCAAAATGGCACATTCGGAAAGACTTGACGGCAATTTATATAAAAACATTCCGGGAAACAAAAACCAATTAATCTTTGAATCGGGAGTCAAGTATTTTAAATAACGGAGGGATTATGAAAATAGCAATTGTTATGGGAAGCGATTCAGACTTTCCGGTAGTTGAAAAAGGATACAATATTTTGAAGGATTTTGGAGTAGAAACCGATATAAGAGTAATATCAGCCCACAGAACTCCGTTTGAAGCTTTGGAATTTGCAAAAAATGCATATACAAACGGTTATGAGCTGCTTATAGCCGCAGCGGGAAAGGCTGCGCATTTACCGGGAATATTGGCGGGATGCACTACGGTTCCCGTAATAGGTATTCCTGTTAAATCCTCGGAATTAGACGGAATGGATTCACTTTTATCAATAGTTCAGATGCCTCCCGGAGTGCCGGTTGCAACCGTCGGTATTAACGGAGCTGAAAATGCGGCACTTTTGGCTGTTCAAATATTGTCTGTAAAATATGAAGAACTAAGGGTCAAATTTTCCGATTATAAAAAACAAATGGCAGAAAAAGTAATTGAAAAAGATAAAAAATTAAATGAAAAGCTGTCATCATAAGGATTAACCCTAAAGAATAGCTTAAAGACAAGACAAGGAGACACTATGTATTTAGAAGATGATAAGTTACACGAGGAATGCGGGGTTGTAGGGGTATTTACCGACAATCCGGATATTACAAGCCAGCTTATATATTATGGATTATTTGCATTGCAGCACAGGGGACAGGAAAGTGCAGGCATCGCCATCCATACGGGAAAAAGAATTGAATTTCATAAAGAAATGGGATTGGTTACGGATGTTCTTACGCAGGATGTCATAGACAGGTTATCAGGATGTATTGCAATAGGACATGACAGATACTCGACATCGGGAGAAAGTGAAAAGCAAAATGCCCAACCCCTTGTGGTGAGATATAAAGAGGGCTCCTTGGCATTAGCTCACAACGGTAATCTGGTAAATGCCGATTCATTAAGAGAAATCCTTGAGGATGACGGTGTAATATTCCAGACATCAATAGACACCGAAGTTGTTGCAAATATGCTTTCGAGAAATTTCAAAGGCGATATAATCAGGTCTATTAAAAACACAATGGAATTGGTTAAAGGAGCCTATGCGTTCGTAGTAATGACGGAAAAAGAATTGATAGGCGTAAGGGACAATTACGGGCTGAGACCATTATGCCTGGGAAAAAGAGCTGACGGATATCTCTTAGCTTCCGAAAGCTGTGCTATAAATGCAATGGGCGGAGAATTTGTAAGAGATATTGAGCCCGGAGAAATTATTGTTATAAATAAAGATGGTGTTAACAGCATCAAGTCCGAAAAATATGCACATCAAAAGCTATGTATTTTTGAACATGTATATTTTGCAAGACCGGACAGCAATTTAGACGGTGTAAATGTTTATGAGACAAGGTATAATTCCGGCAAATTATTAGCTCAGGAATCTCCCGTAAAAGCAGATCTGGTTTTTTGCGTACCTGACTCGGGAACACCTGCTGCTTTGGGATATGCACAGGAATTAAATATACCTTACGGTCTTGGTTTAATTAAAAACAGATATGCAAAGAGAACATTCATTGAACCTAAGCAAAGTTTACGGGAGCAGGGAGTAAAAACAAAGCTCAGTGTTTTAAAGGAAATAGTCAAAGACAAGGTTGTGGTCATGATTGATGACAGTATAGTGAGGGGTACCACGACAAAGCAGATTGTGAGCATGGTTAAGGAAGCCGGTGCCAAGGAGGTTCATGTGAGAATAGCTTCACCTCCCGTGACACATTCCTGTTTCTTCGGCATTAATACTCCTGACAGAAGCAAACTGATAGGGGCAAACAAAACAGTACAGGAAATACAAGATTATATTAAAGCCGACAGCCTTCACTATTTAAGCTTAGAAAGCTTAATAAAAGCAACAGGCTCGGCTTCAGGATACTGCAAAGCATGTTTAAACGGGGATTACCCCATGGAAGTACCAAACAACGGCATATGAGGAGGTATGTATGGAGCATAAGTTAACTTATAAGGATTCAGGCGTAGATGTACATTCGGGTTATGAAACGGTAAAGCTTATTAAAGATTACGTAAAAAAAACATATACTAAGGGAGTAATGTCGGATATTGGCGGCTTCGGCGGAATGTTTGCGCTTGACAAGGATGAATACGAAGAACCCGTTTTGGTTTCGGGAACCGACGGGGTCGGAACGAAGCTTATGATTGCATTCATGGCAGACAAGCATGACACCATCGGAGAGGATGCTGTTGCCATGTGCGTAAACGATGTTATATGCCAGGGTGCAAAGCCTTTGTTTTTTCTTGATTACATTGCAACGGGAAAATTAGAGCCCAAAAAGGCAGCGGATATTGTTAAAGGTGTTTCCGAGGGCTGCATTAAGGCAGGCTGCGCTTTAATCGGAGGAGAAACTGCTGAAATGCCGGGGCTTTACGGTAATGATGAATATGATATTGCTGGATTTTGTGTTGGAATTGTTGATAAAAAGAAAATAATAGACGGCTCTACAATAGTTGAGGGCGATATTCTAATAGGAATTCCTTCAAGCGGAATTCACAGCAACGGATACTCTTTAGTCAGAAAAGTATTTTTCGGTCATAAGAATTATGATATTAACCAATATGTGGAAGAGTTAGGCTGTACCTTGAGCGAAGAGCTTTTAACCCCCACAAGAATTTATCCGAAACTTATACTTGACCTTATATCAAAATATGAAATTAAAGGTATGTCAAATATTACAGGGGGAGGATTTTACGAAAATATTCCAAGAATGTTTCCGGAAGGTATAACCGCAGATATTGATACGGCAAATATCAACGTTTTACCTGTGTTTAATCTCATGCAAAGAGAAGGCAACATAGATATTGACGAAATGTATTCCACATTTAACATGGGTATTGGAATTGTGGCGGCAGTCGGAAATGATATTGCCGAAGATGTTATAGATTATCTGAAGAGTGCCGGAGAAGCTCCCGTGATTATAGGCAGGACGGTTAAAAGGGAAGGCGGGCTTAAGATATGCCACAAGTAAAAATCGGCGTATTAATATCCGGCTCGGGCTCAAACCTGCAGTCATTGATTGACAATATCGAAAACGGAAATATAAACGGAAAAATAACGGTTGTTATATCAAATAAAAAAGATGCTTACGGTTTGGAAAGAGCTAAGCAAAAAAATATTGATGCCATTTATGTAAATTATAAGAATTATGAAAGCTTTGACAAATTTAACGATGCAATTATAGAAGAGTTGAAAAGTCATGGTGTTGAATTAGTAGTATTGGCAGGATATCTTAAAATTTTAACTTCTAAGTTTATTGAAGAATACAGAAATCGAATAATAAATATTCACCCTTCCTTAATTCCCTCATTTTGCGGCAAGGGATATTATGGAATTAAGGTTCATGAAGAAGCTGTAAAATATGGTGTGAAGCTGAGCGGAGCAACGGTTCATTTTGTGGATGAGGGAGCGGACACAGGCCCCATCATTATTCAGGAAGCCGTAGAGGTTGACTGTGATGATACTGCGGATTCACTGCAGCAAAGAGTGCTGAAAATAGAGCATAAAATACTGCCCTTAGCTGTTAAATATTACTGCGGGGGAAGAATACAAATAATCGGAAGAAAAGTAAAAATTAAGGAGTGAAATAATGAGAGCTTTAATAAGTGTATCCGATAAAACGGGAATAGTTGAATTTGCTAAAGAGTTAAAAAGCTTGGGAGTTGAGATAATTTCTACGGGAGGCACTCACAGGACACTGCAGGAAGCGGGAATAATAGTAACAGGAATTTCTGAAGTAACGGGTTTTCCCGAATGCCTTGACGGAAGAGTAAAAACACTTCATCCGAATATTCATGCGGGAATTTTAGCAATGCGTTCTAATCCGGAACATATGAAACAGCTTTCGGATTTAAATATTAATACTATAGACCTTGTGGTTGTAAATTTATATCCTTTTAAACAAACAATCTTAAAAGATGGAGTCACAAGAGAAGAAGCTATTGAAAATATAGATATCGGCGGTCCGACCATGCTTCGCTCTGCGGCAAAAAATTATCAGGATGTGGCTGTTATAGTTGACCCTAAAGATTATGAAAAGGTAATTAAAGAATTAAAGGAAAAAAGCGAAGTTTCCTTAGACACTAAATTTTATCTTTGCTCCAAGGTTTTTGCCCACACTGCGCATTATGACACATTGATTGCTACTTACATGAAAAAAGAATTAAAAGATTATTCTTTACCTGATACATTTACATTTACCTGCGAAAAAATTCAGGAAATGCGCTATGGAGAAAATCCTCATCAAAAAGCGGCTTTCTATAAGGAAGTGCAAAATGCACAAGGACTTCTGGCATCGGCTGTACAGCTTCACGGGAAGGAATTATCCTTTAACAATATAAATGATACAAACGGTGCATTGGAGCTGTTAAAAGAATTTGACGAGCCTGCGGTTGTTGCGTGCAAGCATGCAAACCCATGCGGAGTCGGAGTTTCAGACAATATTTACGATGCATATATAAAAACTTTCAATGCGGATCCCACATCGATTTTTGGAGGAATTGTTGTGTTAAACAGAGAAGTCGATGAAAAAACAGCCGGGGAAATCAATAAAATCTTTGTTGAAATAATTGCAGCGCCTTCCTATGATAAAGAAGCACTAAAGATACTTAAATCAAAGAAAAATATAAGACTTTTGCAAATAGAAAATATATTACAAAAACAGGATGAAAATTCATATGACATTAAAAAGGTTGCCGGCGGTATTTTAGTACAGACAATTGATTCAAAATTATTTCCTGAAGATGAAGAGCTTAAAATCGTAACTAAAGCCTTGCCAACCGAACAGGAAATGAAGGACATCATGATTGCTTGGAAAATCGTAAAGCATACAAAATCAAATGCCATAACCATTGTTAAAAACGGCCAGTCAGTTGGAATAGGACCCGGGCAGGTAAACCGTATATGGGCATGCAGACAGGCAATAGAACATGCGTATGAATTCCTTGGAAAAAGCAGCACCAAGGGAGCTGTTCTTGCTTCGGATGCATTTTTCCCGTTTCCCGACTGCGCGGAAGAAGCAGCCAAAGCAGGAATAACTGCAATTATTCAGCCGGGTGGTTCCGTAAAGGACGACGAATCAATAGAAACATGCAACAAATACAATATTTCCATGGTTTTCACCGGTATGAGACATTTTAAACATTAGGAGGCAATAGTATGAAAATACTTGTGGTAGGAGGCGGGGCAAGAGAGCATGCAATTTGCTGGAAATTAAAGGAGAGCGATAAGGTTTCAAAATTATATTGTGCTCCCGGAAACGCAGGCATATCTCAAATTGCTCAGTGCGTTGATATCAAAGCGGATGAACTTGAAAAGATAGTTGAATATTCAGTAAACAATAATATTGATTTAGTCGTGGTAGGTCCTGAAGCGCCCTTGGTTTTAGGCTTGGTTGATATGCTTAATGAAAAGGGAATAAAAGCGTTCGGTCCTGTAAGGGCAGGTGCTGAATTTGAAGGAAGCAAGTCATATTCAAAGGATTTTATGAAGAAATATTCTATTCCGTCCGCTCAATATGAAGTATATACAGATTCCAAAAAAGCAATTTACAACCTAAATAAATTTAATACTCCCATTGTTGTTAAAGCCGACGGCTTAGCTTCGGGAAAAGGTGTTTTAATATGCGAAACAATAAAAGAAGCGGAAGAAGCAATAAAAAGCATTATGGATGACAAACAATTCGGCGATGCAGGCAATACGGTGGTTATAGAAGAATTTCTTCAGGGAACCGAGAGCTCTCTTCTTTGCTTTGTGGACGGCAAAAGAATAATTCCTATGGAAAGTGCCCGGGATTACAAAAAAGCATATGACAATGACGGTGGGCTCAATACGGGAGGTATGGGTTGTTTCTCACCAAATCCGATATATACTGAAGAATTGAAAAAATATATAAAGGATAATATTATAGACAGAACATTGAACGGATTTTTAAGTGAAAACATTGATTTTAAGGGAGTGTTGTTCATAGGGCTCATGATTGAAAACAATCAGGCGAAAGTATTGGAATACAACACAAGATTCGGAGACCCTGAAACTGAAGTAATTCTTCCGAGATTAAAATCTGATTTAGTTGATGTGATGCTTAAATGTATAGAAGGAAATCTGTCTGAGGATGATTTGCGGTGGAATGACGAAAAATGCGTAACAGTTGTTTTAGCTTCGGGAGGATATCCCGAATTCTATGAAAAAGGTAAGGAAATTACAATATTAAATGATGTGGACGATGATATAATAATTTTCCATGGAGGAACAAAGCTTTCGGGCGGCAAAACAGTTACCGACGGAGGAAGAGTTTTGGCAATAACCTCCATGGGAAGTACCATTGAAGAAGCAAGAAACAAAGTATACAATAATATTCCCAACATACACTTCGAAAAAATGCAATTCAGGAAAGATATAGCCCTGGGACAGTAGCGATTACATTACTGTCCCGCTTATGCGGGGCATTCTGAGGGACTGACATGAAACCTGTTCACAGGAATCTTTTTAGTTTTTTTCCACTTTTTATCATTATGATTGGACAAATGAATATATTATAACAAACGGATAAAGGAGGATGTTATGCACATTCATGTTGTTCAAAGGGGAGAAGTATTGTGGAGAATTGCTGATTATTATAATGTAAGAATACAAGATATTGTAGAGCTTAACGGATTGACTAATCCGGATGTTTTGTTACCCGGTCAGGCTCTTTTGATACCAACTACCGAAAATACTTATACTGTCAAGCAGGGAGATTCAATTTGGCAAATAGCGCAAAACTATGGAGTTAGTGTTCAAGACTTATTATGGGAAAATAAAATTTTAAATCCTGACTTAATATATCCGGGTTATGTACTCACAATACCGCAAAAGCCCAAGCCGGAAATAGATGTAAATGCATTTTCGTATTTTTTAGGTACTGAAGCTGTCCCCATAGTAAGAGACGCAGGAGATTATTTGACTTATTTAAGTCCATTTGCATATTTGATTAACGAGGACGGAAGCCTGGTAAATATTAATGATGAGCCTGCAATAGCAGAAGCTTATGCACAAGGCGTGGTGCCCATGATGGCAATAGTAAATTTTACTGTCAATGTTGCAGGTGAGAATATTGCACATATTGTTTTAAATAATCCCGATATAGTTAATACATTGCAGGAAAATATTATCAATACTATGAAGGATAAGGGATATCGCGGATTAAACATTGATTTTGAATATGTCCTTCCGGAAGACAGAGAAGCCTACAACAACTTCTTGGAAAGCACCGTTAACAGGTTGCATAATGAAGGTTTTTTTGTTTCTACGTCCTTGGCGCCAAAGTTAAGCGGTGAGCAAGAAGGACTTTTGTATGAAGCACACGATTATCCCGCTCATGGGCGATTAGCGGATTTTATTGTTCTTATGACTTACGAATGGGGTTGGAGAGGAGGACAGCCAAGAGCCATATCTCCCATAAATGAAATAGAGAAGGTTTTAGATTATGCTGTATCCGTTATTCCGAGAGAAAAAATATTAATGGGTTTCCAAATATATGCAAGAGACTGGAAACTTCCTTTTGAAGAAGGTCAGGAAGCAGCTACCATCAGCATTCAGCAGGCAATGGATATTGCCTATGAACATATGTCTGAAATTAAATATGATTACGTAAGCCAGTCACCTTATTTTCATTATACGGATGCAGAAGGAAACGCACATGAAGTATGGTTTGAAGATGCAAGAAGCGCTCAGGCGAAATTTGATACGGTGAAAGACTACGGATTAAGAGGCATAAGCTACTGGGGATTAGGATATGAATTCCCTCAAAACTTTCCTTTATTAAGTGACAATTTCCAAATCAGAAAGCTTTAACAACGCGGGACGGTGAGTATGCAAGTCATACCTTAACTGTCCCACTTTTTTATGACCAGGAACAGGGTATCTTTCATCTGCAAAAAGAATTTTTTGGTTGTTTGCAGCTTATTAAAAGGTATGTTATAATAAAATATATAATTTATTAATTAAAAATTGTAAAATTAATGATGATAATTTATTAATCACTGGGAGATAAAACATGTATGAAAATAAACAATTGCTTACTATTAAGGAAGCCAGCCAATGGGCAAGTGAGTATTTAGAAAAAAATGTAACTCCATCAAATATTTCTTATCTTATTCAATATGGAAGAGTACGTAAAATAGATGATAATGGAACAACTCAAGTTAATAAAGATGAATTAAAAGAATACTATTCTTCTTTAAATGGCAGTCGTGAAGTAAACTGGAAAGAGGAATTGGGAGAAGATCTTAATTGGGAATTATCTTTCGATAACGTAAAAGAGTCAGACACGACAAAACATGTACATAGACTTCATCCGTACAAAGGAAAATTTATACCTCAATTGGTTGAATACTTTTTAGATTTGCATACAGACAATTTTAAAACGCAAGTATATTTTAATAAAGGTGATATTATTCTTGATCCATTCAGTGGCAGTGGCACAACAATGGTACAAGCTAATGAATTAGGAATGCATGCTATAGGTATAGATATTTCGGAATTCAATTCACTGATTGCAAATTGTAAGGTTATGAAATATGATTTGGTGGATGTACAAAAAGAAATCAACAGAATTACATTATCTTTGAAAAATTTATTATCGGAAAGCAGAACAACAGAATTTGAAAATGAGTTATTAAAAGAGTTAAGTAGTTTTAATAATACTTATTTTCCTGTACCTGAATTTAAATATAAAGTGCAAAAAAAACTTATAGACGGAAAAAAATATGGAGAAGAAAAGGCAAAAGAGTTTTTACCTACATATTTAAAATTAGTTGATGAATATAAAATAAAATTATTGCAGCCTTCATCAAACAGTTTTCTTGAGAAATGGTTTACGCAACATGTTAGGGATGAAATAAATTTAGTTTTTGAGGAAATAAAAAAAGTCAATAATCTACGAACAAAAAAAATCCTAAGTATTATTTTAAGCAGAACAATTCGTTCCTGCAGAGCTACAACTCATTCGGATTTAGCTACACTGATAGAACCGGTAACCACAACTTATTACTGTTCAAAGCATGGGAAGATATGTAAACCATTATTTTCTATATTAAAATGGTGGGAATCCTATTGTAAAGATACTGTTAAAAGATTGGTTGAATTTAATAAAATAAGAACCAATACTGCACAATATTGTTTATCAGGAGATAGTAGAACAATTAATATATTTAATGAAATAAACAATAAAATACCGGAGTTCGGTAAAATATTAAGAGAGCAACAAATAAAAGGAATATTTTCAAGTCCGCCATATGTGGGATTGATTGATTATCATGAACAACATGCCTATGCATATGACTTATTTGGCTTTAAACGAAATGATGAATTGGAAATAGGTCCGCTTTTCAAGGGACAGGGCAGCGAAGCAAGAAGTTCTTATACAGATGGTATATCTGATGTTTTGAAGAATTGTAAAAGATTTTTAGTTGAAGATTATGATATATTTTTGGTTGCAAATGATAAATACAATCTTTATCCTGATATAGCTGAAAGATCAGGAATGAAAATTGTTAATAAATACAAACGTCCTGTGCTAAACAGAACTGAAAAAGTAAAAGGCGCATATTCAGAAATCATATTTCACTTAAAGGAGAAATAATATGTTAGATACTGATAGGGTAATAAGAATATCAGAAGTTGTAATAAAAATTCTTTATAGAAGATTTGATAATTTTCCCGAGGATGCAAATAGAAACAGAAATGCACCATTTCATAAGGCTTTTCTAAATGCATTTAGTGATAAGCTTGAGGACTTTGTTACAAATATCCCTTATTTTATTAGTTTAAGCAGTTGGCTTCATGGTTTAAATACAACTTTGGGACAAACATTTTTTGAAAGTGTGTCGCATATACTAAGCGACGGTTCTAAAAGGGAATATACATCGAAAAGAAGCGGTAATTTATTAATAAGTCAATATCAAAAGCAATTAATATCTGAAATAATAACTGATTTAAGTAACGGAAATGAAAAACCAAATTTAGAAAAAGAAAATAGATTTCTATTTAACAACAAAGGTGTTGCAGATACTGATTCCTTAGGATTTTCTGCAGATGTATTTATAGAAGAGGAAGATGAAATAATTGCAATTGAGCTTAAGGCTGTTCATCCAAATTCAGGTGAAGTAAGGGGTGAAAAGCAAAAAATATTAGAAGGAAAAGCTGCTTTATCAAGGCTGTTTCCTGACAAGGAAATAAAGTTTTTTATTGGATTTCCTTTTGATCCTACAAGTGAAGGAAGAGATACTGAATACAATAAAAAAAGATTCATGTCATCAATTATTAACATGGATAAATTCTTTGATGCAGAAGAGGTTTTGCTTTCATCGGAATTATGGGATTATTTGTCGGGAGAAAAGAATACAATGGAGCAAATATTGTCAATTATAAATTCTATAGCAACAACAGAATTTATGGAAATATATGAATATATAAATAATAATGATAATAGAAATACTGATAAATATCAGCAATACCTAAGGACTTGGAATATGAATCGGGAACTATTTTTAGTTAATAATTTTTCGAAAATTAAAGAACAGCTGGATTCAAAATATAAAAGAATTTATAATCAGCCTGTATTTAAGAATGGTGAATATAATTTAAATAGGTTTATAACACTAAGTAATCTAATACGAGAGGTAATGTAACAATGGAATAATGTGTGGGACGGTGAGTATGCAAGGCATACCTTAACTGTCCCACTTTTTTATGAACTTATGTCCCAATGGTGACATTAACGGTACTAAATACAAAAATACGGCATAGGGTATTGCTTTTGCATCAACGGCGATAGTTGCAAGGGGCACTGCTATTGCAACACTCCAAGGAAAAAGCTCGGCAATAAGAATTACAGTATTTTCAATATCAATTGCTATATGGGTATTTGTTAATCCATTTTCTTTGTAAATATTGTGCATAAGCTCATAAGTAAGCAATATTGGAAGTGTTTGATTGCAGCAAAAAGCACAAGTAACAATGCTTGTAAAAACCGTTGTCACATACACTCCTGCTTTTTTGCTCATCTTTACTAAGAATCCCTGAATATCATGAAGCATATCAGAACCTTCAAATATACCGGAATAAGAAGATGCTATCAATACTACAAATGAAACGGAAACCATGGACATTAAGCCGCCGCCTGAAATAATACCTGAAAGTTCAGGATCTGCATTCAGTTTATATCCGAAAATCATAGATTTAATGATTTCCAGCAAAGATAAATTCTGTAAATAATAGCAAACTAAAATTGCTGTTATTATACTAAATAGCATTGATATTTTTACACTCTTTTTTAATGCTGCCAGCAAGAAAATTATAAATGCCGGAAAAATTGTTGCTGTATGCAGATTAAAATAAACTGAAAATTTCTCAATCAATGTGTTATTTGTTACGTTTATCGGGTTTCCTTTTGATAAAAACCAATAAACAATTACAGAAGTTATAAATGGTAAGGTTCCGGTAATAAGCATTTTTTTTACATTATCATATAAATCGGTTTCTGTAACAATAGCTACTAAATTTGCACTGGAGGACACCGGTGAACATCTGTCCCCGAAAAAAGCTCCGGATATTATGGCTCCTGCTGCAATGTAAATATTGACGCCGCCGCTTTTAGCCAAAACGATTAAAACTATCCCAATTGTTCCTGCAGTCCCGAAGCTTGTACCAAGAGCGAAGGAAACAAAGCAGGATAACAGGAAAGCAAATAAAATAAAATAATCGGGATTCATTGCCTTTGTGCCGTAATAAACAAAAAACGGAATTGTACCGCTTGCCCGCCATAAAGCTGTAATCATTCCTATTAAGGCAAAGATAGGCATTAATGAAAGTGATTTTTTCATGCCTTTTAATAGCATTTGAATTATGCTTTTAAATTTGTAGCCCCTATGAAAGGCCGTTATAGAAAAAGAAATCATTCCTATAAGTAAGGGAATAATAGTGGGAATCCGTTTAATTATGCTGTAAATCAAAGATAAGGTAAAAATAATAATTGCAAGTATAAAATCCATTTATATGTCTCCCGTAAATTCAGTAATTATATTATATTATCATTTACGAAAAAAACAAGGATAAAAGTGAGGCATTATACTTGATAAATGTTAAAATATGTTATAGAATTATAATATATAACGTTTGCTTGAGTACCATTAATATATTAGGAGGAATTATGGATAAGGAAAAGTTAAGCAAAATGAATTTTTCAACGAGGGCTGTTCATTCCGGTTATAAATCGAATGAATACGGAGCATTGGCGACACCAATATATCAAACATCTACTTTTATATTTGATTCGGCTGAACAAGGGGGAAGGCGATTTGCATTAGAGGAAGAGGGATATATTTATACCAGGCTTGGGAATCCGACTTGCTCTCAGGTTGAAGACAAACTTGCTTGCCTTGAAAATGCCGAGGCTGCAGTATCAATGGCTTCAGGAATAGGTGCCATTACTTCAGTAATATGGGCTTTGGTAGGTGCGGGAGACCACATCATAGCAGCCAAAACTTTATATGGTTGTACATTTGCTTTTATGAACCATGGATTGACTAAGTTTGGTGTTGAAGTTGATTTTGTTGATACATCTGATCCTGAAAATGTCAGGAGAGCCATGAAGCCTAATACGAAAATTGTATATTTGGAAAGCCCGGCAAATCCAACCATGCTTTTGACAGATATAAAAGAAGTATCAAAAATTGCACATGAAAAAGATTGTATTGTTATGGTTGATAATACCTATTGCACACCCTATATACAAAGGCCTCTTGATTTAGGAGCGGATGTTGTGGTTCATTCCGCAACCAAGTATTTAAATGGTCACGGTGATGTAATTGCCGGATTTGCGGCAGGCAAAAAGGATATTATCGATTTAGTGAGGCTGGTGGGAATAAAAGATATGACAGGTTCGGTATTAAGTCCGTTTGATGCGTATTTGATTAACAGAGGAATGAAAACCTTGGAAGTAAGAATGGAAAAACATTGCTCCAATGCACAAAAGGTTGCAGAATTTCTTGAAGCTCATCCTGCGATAGAATGGATTGGATATCCGGGATTAAAGAGTTTTCCTCAATATGAGCTTGCAAAAAAGCAAATGACGCTTCCGGGAGCCATGATTGCTTTTGAAGTAAAAGGAGGATTAGAGGCAGGAAAAGTATTAATGAATTCGCTTGAGCTTTGTTCATTGGCGGTAAGTCTTGGAGATACCGAAACATTAATTCAACATCCGGCTTCCATGACACATTCTCCATATACACCGGAAGAAAGGGCTTTAAGCGGCATTTCTGAAGGACTTGTAAGACTTTCTATAGGTTTGGAGCATCCGGATGATATAATAGATGATTTAAAGCAGGCATTGGATAAATTAGCGTAACAAGGCGAACTTAATGCATTTCGGTCAGTCTGCGGAGCGTTATAAAATTTTAGTGAATAAATATATTAAATTTTATAACAATATATCAGAGGTGATTTTTAATAGAATAAATTTATTTAGTTTAGTTTAGTATTATATAAAAAAATAGGAGGAAATTATGAGAGCAGAAGTTGACAGAGACGCTTGCATCAGCTGCGGACTGTGCGAATCGGTTTGTCCCGATGTTTTTGAATTGGATGATGAAGGTATTTCCGTAGTATTAGTTGATCCAATACCTTCAGAATTTGAGGACTGTGCAAAAGAAGCTGAAGAGGGCTGCCCCACGGATGCAATTCATGTTGAATAAAGCAATGCTAAAGGCTGCTGCACTATAGTGCGACCGCCTTTATTTTTTATACAATAAAATATAGAAAAATGGCAAATTGTTTGTTATACTATAATGGGGTGGTGAGCATATGAAATATTTAATTGGAATCGATGCCGGAGGAACAAAATCAGAGCTGATTGCTTATGATCTTAATTATAATCCCATTGTAAATATAATGGGAGGAACAGGAAATCCTTCGATAAATTTGGATAAAACCGTTAATAACATAATATCCCTAATTTATGACTGTGTAAATGAATTGGGAAGAGAAAACTGCCTTTTTATTGCTATCGGAATGGCAGGTGTAGAAACAGGCAATTATGTCGAACTTATTAAAAAATATGTGGAGGGAGCTTTTGTAATAGATACGGTAGTTATGAATGATGCTGAAATGGCGTGCAAAGCATATTTTGGAAATAAGGACGGAATTTTAGCTATTTCGGGGACAGGCTCCTCATGTTTTGCCCAAAAAGACGGAAAGGGCGAAATGGTCGGTGGATGGGGTCATATATTAGGCGATGAAGGAAGCGGCTACCATACTGTTATGCAGGTTTTTAAAAATATTATTTATAAATTTGACAGAAATATTCCTTTTGATAATTTAAGCAAAGCCATGATAGATATAATTGGCGGTTCCACACGCTCTGATATTATGAATTTTATTTATAACAACGAAAAAAATAAAATCGCCGCTCTTTTTCCGATAATAGTGGATTATGGCAGGGAAGGAGAGCCCTATGCAATAATGCTTTTAGAAAATGCAGGCAAATATCTTGCAGAGCTTACCGAAGCTGCATATAAAAAGAAAAATTTCAAAGGTCCCGCTAAAATAGGATTAAAGGGAGGAGTTTTTCATAACAGCTGCTCGATGCTTTCTTCATATATGGGTGAAATACAAAAAAGGTTAAGCTCATACGATATAATAGAAGAAGATATTTCAACAACCAAGGCGGTATGCAATATATTTAAAGAACGTAAATAAAAAAAGGTGCTCGCATGAGCACCGCATACTATTGACAAACCCTATATTTTTTGGGGTTTTATTAATCACCGCCAAATAAGTTTCCTATTCCAATATTTCCAAGCAAGCTTGCTTCACCCTTGGAGCCGCTTCCACCGCTTTTTTTACTTGCGGAGTATATTCTGTCAGCAATTCTGCTGAATGGAAGTGATTGCATCCATACCGAGCCGGGGCCTCTTAACGTTGCCAAGAACAGTCCCTCGCCGCCGAATAATGCGCTTTTTACATTGCTTGCAAATTGAACATCATAGTCTACCCCTTGAGTAAATGCCACCAAACAGCCGGTATCTAATTTAATCATTTCTCCCGATGCCAATTCTTTTTTAATAATTGTGCCGCCGGCATGCAGAAATGCGAAGCCGTCCCCAACCAATCTTTGCATTATAAATCCTTCTCCTCCGAAAAGACCCGCACCTATTTTTTTCTGGAATGCTATTGATATTTCAATACCCTTCGCAGAACATAAATATGAATCCCTTTGACAAATAAGCTGTCCGTCATAATCGGGCAGGCTGACAGGTATTATTTTTCCGGGATAAGGTGCCGCAAATGCAACAACCTTTTTGTCAACACTTTTGTTTGTAAATGTTGCCGTAAATAAATTTTCTCCTGTAAGTACTCTTTTGCCTGCCGTAGCTAACATTCCCTTAAAACCCTTGCTTTTTTCACTACCGTCTCCAAACATAGTATCCATTTCAATGCTTGAATCCATGTACATCATTGCACCGGGCTCTGCAACGATTGTTTCTCCATAATCAAGACCGATTTCAACAAACTGGATATCGTCCCCGAAAATTTTGTAATCCACCTCGTGCGCTACTCCCATAAATCCTCCTTGTAAAGATTATTTAATCCCCTAAATCCATTTATAGAATAGCAAACATTTTCACAAAATGCAATAAAAAATTGTCTTGTTTTATTCGGATTAAATTTATATAATAGAGACAAGGGTAAATTACTGAAAAAGGGTAGGCGCACAGGGCATCTTTCCGCCTTCGGTTCGGAATGACACGATTTTAAGGTGTTTGACAATATTATTTAATAAAGCGGGACAAAATGGAAAGATATGAAGAAATAGAAAGAAGTATTATAAAAAAGTACAGAAAGTCAATATGGTCAAAATTTATTTCGGCAATAAAGGAATATAAATTAATTCAGGATGGAGACAAAATTGCAGTCTGCATTTCCGGAGGCAAGGATTCAATGCTTATGGCTAAATGCATGCAGCACCTGCAAAAATACAGCGAAATTAAATTTGAAACAGAATATATGGTAATGGATCCGGGATATAATGAAATTAACAGGCAGCAAATAATTGAAAATGCAAAACTATTAAATATCCCTGTCAGAATTTTCAACACACCTATATTTGAAATAGTGGAAAGGGTCGATGAAACTCCATGTTATTTATGTGCAAGGATGCGAAGAGGCTATTTGTACAGAAATGCAAGAGAATTAGGCTGCAACAAAATCGCATTGGGTCACCATTTTAATGATGTAATTGAAACAGTGCTAATGAGCATGCTTTATGCCGCAGAAATTAAAACAATGATGCCTAAGCTTCGCAGTACCAATCATGAGGGAATGGAACTTATAAGACCTATGTATAAAATACATGAAGATGATATAATTGCATGGAAAAGGTATAATCATTTGCAGTTTATTCAATGTGCCTGCCGTGTTACGGAAAGAATACAAACAGAGGATGCGGGCTCTAAACGACAGGAAATGAAAATATTAATAAAAAATTTAAGTCAGATTAATCCAAATATTGATACAAATATTTTCAGAAGCATACACAATATAAATTTGGATACCATTATAGGATATCG